>Ga0160419_100191_pt1 | contig 42950 bp, 40 predicted proteins | sample CelAP2metagpilot_2_FD_108196 | JGI IMG/M metagenome (GOLD analysis project Ga0160419, IMG submission 108196) | Phycosphere-associated microbial communities from Cellana algal ponds in Kailua-Kona, Hawaii, USA - Cellana AP2-4-25 metagenome pilot ...
CCCCCCTTTCGTTTTTTCCTTTCGCAGCCTTTCCTCCTACGCTTGCTTTCCCCCGAGCCCCTACCCCCCCCCCCCCCCCCGTCCCCTGGCCCCCTCCCTCACCTCCCACATCATCCTGGAATTCTCGCCCATAGCCCGTGGAAAACATGTAGTCCCCATTACCCTTGTAGACCTGGTAGCGAATCTTGACGAGGTCGCCTTTTTCAAATGTAGGCCCTTTGCCGACAAGCTCTTCGCGGTACTTTACGTTGTCTCGTACCTTTGTTGAGTGTGTTGTTGGGCGAGGAAACGCATGATGAGTAGACAGAGACATCAGAACAACAACAATACCATGCTATGCTGTCATTTGAGCAATAGTTACGCCAAACACTCCACATGCCCACCTCCCCTCCCCTACCACGCACCTTGATGAGCGGTCCCTTTGCCTTCTCTATCTCGATCATCTTCTTCTCGCCCAGCTCTCGCGCCTCCTCCAAGTTGATAATCTTCTTAGCTCCCACCAGCTGTGGCAATCCCGCTGCAGCCACTCCCCAGCCACCAGCCACCAGCCCTGCCTTTTTGACGGCCTCCCGCAGCAGCGCCTTCCGATCGACCTCCCCTCCCTCTCGTGTGGCGGACCGGCCTTGTCCACAAACGCGAGCTAGCGATCCCGTTCTCTGGCTTATTGGTAGGACAACAAAACTATCCACGGTCATTGCCAACGCAAGCAGGTTATGTAGAACCAGTAGAGGCGCCAAAAGCAGTGCCGAGGAGACTCGCCTTGACCCGCGGTTGCTGATGCCAGCGCATGATGATAGCTTCATGTTGACAAGATGTGGTCTCTATCCCCGAACCTGCCGCTGTTTGTGCAGGCAGCCCATATGTACAGATAGGATAGAGAAATGTAGTGAGCGTTTGTAAATGCGGTGGCATGTTTGATTGGTGTGCATGTTCTACTATAACTCTCGTCCTCGCCCTCCTTCCCTCTTCAACAGGCACTGCCTAACAGCTTTGCCGCCTTCAGGTCGAGAGCGTTGTCATCAACATGACAGCGGCGTCCCCGGCACCATATCCACTACAAGCAGTGCCTGCATTCATCATGGACGATGCTGCATTTGAGGCTTTTGCATCATGCCGATTTCAAGAGGCGGCTCGATTGGCAGCAGAAGAACTGGCCCAGGCGAAAGAGCCTCATCAGGACGACAGCCAAGCAGACATGCTCAAGCGTCCGACTCAAGGCGTGCCCCTGCCATGCTCATTGTTGGATGGATTTTTAGAGAAGGAGGGAGGCAAGACATGCATCCTCGTTGAGCTACATGAGCACTGTGCGAGGTAGGGTGCAAATCGGCAGGGTTCCAAAATATGAGCTAAATCCCCTCTCCTTCATAACTACCCTTCCCTCACCCCTACTCCTGTCCAGGACATAACAAATAGCGTGTTCGCCATCTCATGCATATTTCCCCTCTTTGTCCTTAACATCCTTTTTCTGATCAGGTCGGACAAGCTCGCCGCCATCCTTGTGCAGTGTGCCTACGAACTCAAGCACGAAGCCGAGGAAAGCCTCTTTGTCCAGCATTATGCCGCCCAGGGTAGCATCCCCTTTCCCGTGGCATTGATATGGTACGTTAGACAGCATGTCTTGTTGAAGCGGAGATTTCGGGTCATTGACATTATCCTCCTCCTCCTCACAGGCTTCAAGTCTGCCTCGCCAAGGGCGAGACGCACTGTAGCACTGTTCGGCGAGTGTTAATGCAGCTTTTGGTGGCCTTGGAGAAGAAAGATGAAGAGCTGCTGCAGTTGTCAGATCTAAGTAGTTTGGAAAAAGAAGAATCGCAGTCCTCGGCGCACCAACTGGGGGGGGGAGGAGTAAGAGATGAAATGGAGGAGGAAAGGGTAGTAGGAGAAGCTGTAGGAGCAGCAGCAGTAGTAGCAGCAGTTGTCGGCGAGATAGGCAAGGGAAAGGAAAAGTGCGAAGGGGATAGGGTTCAACGGAGAAAATCTCTAAGGGTAATGTACGGTCAAGCCATGGAGCTGCTGGTGCTGAAGGTGATGCTGGCCCTGGGCGAGGGGGAGGCGGGGTTGGAGAGGGTGCGGGTAGACAAGCTCCTGGAGGACCCGGTCCGGCAGGTAAGTTTTAATTTCCAAGGAAGAAGATGCCTCCGTGATAATAAAGTGCAGTGTTTGTCTAGCTGAATGCTAACCATCGTCTTGTTATCCCCCTCTTTCTTACCTTCCCACAAATAAACAGACACTTATTGGTTCCTGCAGGGCCGCTGTGAAGCGGCAACGGGAAACCACGCCTCCAAGTGGCCGGCGAAGCAGCAATGGAAAAAGAGAAGCGCGGCAAGGCTCACGAGCACAGCCCAAGCCGAAAAAAGAAACATCAAAGTCTTCTTCTTCCTCTTCTTCGGCGGCACGAAGCACCGTCCTATCGTCCCCGTCGCCACCGTCCTCTCAAGCGCTCAACAGCCATGTCTCGTCTCCACGCGTCCTCGCTTCATCCTTATCAAATAGTCTCTCAGAATTCATCAGGAACTTTGTGTGGGGCGGTCAATCCCAACAAACCATCGCCTTGTCGCCCTCTCCTTCTGTCTCCTCTAGAACGGCCAGTCCGTCCTCCTCCACCTCTTCCTCCTCTTTATTGTCAACCTCTTCATCGCCTCGAACCCTCCGTCAGCAATTGCTGAACTCCACCCCGCATCATATTCTCTGGAGCTTCCTGGGGTTCGTGGCCCTGGCCCTCGGTTTTCATTTAAGAAGAGGCTTGAGCATGGGTAGTCGCACTCTAGCACAACATGCGGCTCGCTTGCTGCATCGGATCGTTCAAGTGGTGTTGCTGGAGGGAGAAAAGACAGGGGGACGGTAAAAAGATGAAAGGAATGAGGATCATTACGGTTTTGAAACATGGTATTCCTTCGTCAATGAACAAAGAAAAAAATCACTGGCAAAGGAAAAAGTCGGATGTTGTGAGAAAGAGTGCAGATGATGACGACAGCTGTCACGATTGCAACCAACCCCTTCAGGATGACCACGTCGGCCAACCTTCCTTCGCAACCCCACTCCCACACGGAGAACTCATGCCGCGTTCTTTGTTGCCTTGACTTTTCCTGGTGGTACTAGGCGTCCAACGTGCTCCTCGCTGTGCACTGCTGGCTATGCCATGTGACTTATTTTTGTTCACTTGTACACTCTCGTCAGATCGAGTCGGAACAATCGCTTCCATCCCAAGTATTCATCTCATCGTGCCCGTCCACATACGATACAGCCCCATACAGCCACCATGCGTCAAACATGCACATTAGCGCTGCTCCTGGTGGTGGCCACGACCCTGCTGGCTGTATCTGCATTCGTCCCCGCACTGTCAAAGTCCACCACTACCACACGCCTCAGTTCCTGCAGCAGACCTCTGAGCAGCAGACCTCTGAGCAGCAGCAGCAGATCACGCACCAACACCGCCCTGCAAAGTATCAGCCTGGACTCGTTCTTCGGGAGGCGCACACAAAATTCCGCCGGTAGCAGCGGCGACATGACCAGCGCGACCGCGCCCATCACCATCATGGAAGTCCAACGGCAAGACCTGCGGATTATTGCATCTGTGTGTATTGAAAGTTTTTTTGGGACGGCCGATAGGCTCAACCCCATCCGTTCCATGCAACTAGCCACGTTATTGGACGAGCAATTAACTGACTTGCGCTCCCGCTTTGGTGGGCGTGCGGTGGGGGGCTCCGTTTTTTTGCAAGCCGTGGATGCGGACGGACAGATTCAAGGAGTGGTGGAAATTGGGGTGACTCAATCGATGAAGTGGGGCTTTGAACAGTACGGGGTGCCTGTGCGTGATGAGCGACCTTATCTCGCTAATCTATCAGTGCGGCCTGGGGCGCGAAGGCAAGGGATAGGTCGCGCCTTGGTGCAAGCATGTGAGGAGATTGTCCAGAATTCATGGGGCTTCGACGAGTTAATTTTGCAAGTAGAAGACACGAACCAACAAGCCCGCAAGCTTTATCGTGATCTTGGCTACGTTGATTTGTACACGGATGCAACTGGCCGTAAGTACGAGTTGAGTGGAATGAGCATAAAGAATGTGCGAATCAATAAAGTCACGTTAAGAAAGCCCCTAACGCCCTCTACGGCTGCGGTCAAGAACCCGTTGAACAGCCTAGCAGCGATGTGGGCACAATTGTCCTTGTCGACGCAAGGGTAGGCGACGAGACAAGGGAAGGAAGGAGGGAAGAAATGAGGGATAGAAGGATGGATAGACGTGTACATACAATAGAAAGAAGCGATGGCAAGTATGTGTAAGAGTAAGGTTCAAGGCGATGGAATCAAATCGAATCGGAGAGGAGAGCTTTTCGTATGGCATGCTCAACTCATAATTATTAGATAGAGGGAAGAGATAGGCGGCTGGCGTTTTGTAAAAGACTTTAAAGGAGGGAAACGAAAGCAGTATGAGAAAAATAGCGACAAAAAATCACGTCTACAACATGGTTGTCCTCCATCCATTTTCTCATTTTCATCCTTATTCGAATCTCGCTTCTCTTATACGAATTACATGTCGTTTTATTTTCCTCCAATCCGCCGTCATCCAAACACGCCCCACTCATGTCCCCACTTTGTACAATCTACCGTTCCTTCCTCCTCTCTCCACCTCAACCGGTCGTCATCTCTTCCTCCCCCTCCTCCTTCTTCTCAATCGATACCGGCTTGGCGACCTTCCTGTCCTCAGTCACTTTAGTTATTGGATCCACCATCTTCTCCCAACTCACCGGCACCATCACGCTCCCTCCCCCCTCCCCCCCTCCCTCCCCAACATGCGTCTGACTTTTCGCATACGTGACACCTAACTCGCTCTCCGCCGTGCTAAGATAGTACTGCCTGCTGTCTCCTAGTGACACCACCCTTGCCCTCACTAAATCCCCCGGTCGAAAGCACTTGTGGATCTCTACGCGATCGATTTCGTGTTCTCGGACGTCTTCCTTTTTTATAATACCTTGACAGGTTTGTCGCAGGGTGATGCGACCCATCGCAATTACCTCAACGTGGGCTTGCTTACTTGTGATGCGAAGGACCCGCGTGAGGACGACATGTCCCACTTCCAGCACTACGTCTGTTCCCCCACTACTGTGGCCACCAATCTTCGTGATATTGAGGACTTGGAGGATGGGGAGTGCGGCAGGGTCGTCGGATTGGACAGTCTATGCGGTAAGGTGGGAGAAGGGATGGAAGGCGATGAGGTTGTCATGCTGGGTGAGTGGAGGCACTGGGAGAAAAAAGGACCATGCGATTCCATTTCGAATACATTCTACATACTTGGACGCGACCTAGAGAGCTTGCATAGATGTGGCTACCCATAGCATATGTGCCTGTCGTTTGGTGGTGGGGTGGAGGTGGAGACGGGGAGTCGTAAGGGTGGATTACGGGCGAGAGACGCCATTGGAGAAAGCGTCCTCACTGCCTTCCCATGAATGCATACGGTTACGAGTTACTTGAATCTTAATCTTGCAGCTCGTACAGCGGCATATTTGTGTGCCCTGCTCTCGAAAAGCACTGCCCAGGTAGCTCTACCTCCTACCGCACGACGCCGTCGACGTACCTGGGCCCGCTCGATGGGACGAGAGGCGACCAATGCGGTCCCCTGGGACAGCCAGGCTGTCAGATTGGTTATCCTGTACTGCAACTGAATCCATAGCCTGTGCTGGTTGACGTGGTGGGTGTGGTGTGGGGTTAGAGGCAGGACATAAGGCAAGGAAAAGGCAGGAGGTCAATTGCTTACATTTGACGTGCCCTCCTCTCGAACGACGTACGTCGAGTCCGTCTCACGCAGTTCTTCCTTCACCCTTCATTCCCGAATCACAGGGACAGACAAGCAAGCTTGAGATTGCTGCTCTCGCTTCTGCTTCCGGCTCTCTCTCTCTCTCTCTGACGATGTCGTCGACCTCCCCTCCCTTTCCTTCAGCCCCTCCTATACCGCAAGGACGCATGTGGGTCATGAACGAGGATGGGACGCGGGACATGGAGGACGGGGAGGAAGACGAACTGGCTAGTCCACTGACACTGTTGCGCCGCATTTTCCAGCGCGATTCCCATGCCTTGACAGCAGGCTTTGAGGTATGTAGAACAGAGGCATACGGTGGAAAGGAGGGGGGGGGGGCACATGGGTTGACCTGTACCTTTTTTTGTGTGTGTAAAGTACCCCCCGGAAGTCTACAGCCAATTGCCTGTCCCAACCAAGTCTATTTGAGCCCAGAAACATATTTTGTTTCTTGATCCGTAGCTATGGCCGCCCAGAGCGTGTCTCTCTTTCCAGTACCGCTCTCTCTTCTCAAGGAACCCAGCCACCCTTCTACACGACCCAAACCAAACCCCACCCACCTCTTACAGTCCCTAGCATTTACTCAACTCCTCGGTATGCAAGCCGCCAACGAATTACGGGACTTCGGCGACGACTTCGACGGCACAACCTACACTCTCTTCTTCGACCTCCTACGCGCCGCTTGGAAGGACGGTCGGGCCGAAGTGGTCCAGCAAACCGAATCCCTTCTCTCCTACATCATGACCATGCCAGAGTACACTCCCCAAGCTGCCTTCGAGGCCATCACTTCCGATTTACTTCGCGCGGTTCTCTCCCGCTTCGATGCCGCCCTCGAAACTGAACACACGTTTTTGCGGGAGCTACTGCACTTGCTCTACCAGGACTTTCCTTCCGCCCGCCCCCTCCTTCGCGCGCTCATCGCCCGGTTTTTGACGACCTTTATCAATACTGGCAAGAAGAGTATGGCTGTGGCACCCTTGCTCGAAGTGCTCGGACAGATAATCAAGGGTTTCGCCGCTCCTCTCACTGATGTCCACAGTCGCCTCCTCCTCGCTCTCCTCCTTCCCCTGCACCATAATGACGACATGTACGAATGGCGGGACCAGATCCCAGTCATCCAGCTCTACCACGAGCCCCTCGTTTTTTGCTTGACTCAATACCTGGAACGAGACCGTGGGGCATTCGCGCTACCCATAATGAAAGAGTTGTTGAAAAGCTGGCCGGAAGGGTACCGAAGCAACACGCCCAAAGAAGTTTTATGTCTGCACGAGGTCGCCGCATTGCTTCATTTCTTTTCGGATGAAGATTTTGAGTATATTCTGCCATCATTGCTTCCCAGGTTGGCGCACTGCTTGGCGTCGGACCACAGCCGGTGCGTGGAGAAGGCTTTGACGTTGTGGAAGGAAAGGGTGATGGTAGGGTTCACGACGAAATTTGCACCGGTGATGATTCGGGGGTTGTTTAGCAGTGTGTTTCGAGGGGGGGAGATGCATTGGAATGTGACGGTGAATAAAATGAGGGCCTTGGTGTTGCAGGTGCTAAGGGACGCGGATTCGAGGGTGTTTGCTGAGGTGGCGGGGAGTGTGGGTGGGGCAGGAGGAGCAAGGAGGGAGGATGAGTTGAGGGAGATGGAGAATAAAGAGAAGGGAGAAAGGAAGGAGACGCCGCAGGTACCGCCGTCATCGACCCATGCCTACATGCCAAGAGCACCGAGGGTGGCGGCCTCGATGTCGTTTAAGTACGACGCAGGAGGCTGGAATCCCCCAGCACGCGGTGCCGGCGGCCAGCAGCAGCAGCAGCAGCAGCAGCAGCCACCCTTGACCATCACAGGTGTGGCTCCTTGGGCTATGGGTAGTGATAGCAGCGGTAAAGGTAGTGCAATGGGTCGCATAGGGCAGCAGCAGCAGAATGGGTCTACTGGGCAGCAGACGCCCGTAACCCTTACAGGCGTGGCTCCCTGGACCAGGGGCCTGAGCGTAGAGTTAGGTGGCAGTGCCAGCAGTACCAGCGGTAGCGGTAATAAAAAGAGAATGATTGTGATACCTCCACCGCTACCGCCTGCATCAACTGGTGGAGGTCAGCGGCGAGCTCTACCGTCGTCTATGCTGCTCGAGGGAAGGAGGGAGGGATGGGAGGAGGGGATGGGCGGAGTTGGTACGGTGTTGGAAGAAGGGGGGGGGGGGGGGGGGGAAGAAGAAGGCGAAGAGGAGGCAACAAAGAGCATTGAAATGGACGAGACAAAGATGACGAAGCGCATGATCATAGAGAAGAGGCCGTTGGCAATGATGTCTACCCCCACGACGACGACAGGCGCCACCACAACCGGTAGAAGCAGCACCAGCAGTAACAAGAACACCAGCAGCAGCGATTTCTCGTCAACCAACACTGCGTCCTTGCCACCTGACGAGCGAAATGAGGGACTGCAACTCGTGTTGGCCTTTATGGAGAAATGTCGCCCCGCCCGCGTAGCAGCAAACGAACAGTCCTGGCATGATCTACAGTTGGAGCCGACGCCCACTCTACTCCCCGACATGCGCTTTCACGATTTGGTGTTTGGCCAAGAGTTAGGCTCGGGTGCGTTTAGCACCGTGAAGTATGCGCGGCACGTAGTTAAGGGAAAGACGAGGAGCAGCTGGGCTGAGTACGCGGTGAAAGTGATCGATACGGCGAGGATTGTGGATTTGGGGTACGAGAGGTGTGTGGACCGTGAGATCGCAGTCTTGCGGGTGTTGGCCCATCCAGGCATTGCCAGAATGGTCTCGTCGTTTCGGTGGCGTGAGGGGGTGTATTTGGTATTGGAGTATGCGAGTAAAGGTGATTTGCATTCCCATTTGGTGGCGCATGGGTCGCTCGATGAGGCCTCGACGAGGTTCGTCGTGGGAGAAGTAGTGGCTGCCTTGAGGTCTGTGCATGATGCGGGATTTGTGTATGGGGATCTTAAGCCGGAGAACGTCGTAATTACGGAGTCGGGGCACGTGAAAGTGACGGATTTCGGGGCTTGTCGACCGATTTCGCCTGAGGCCAAGGCGGTTTTGAAGGCGAGTCGACATGCGATGCGGCAGTTGAGGGACGGCGATTGGCGACGAATGGCTGGTGAAGGGAAAGGGGGAAATGGAGGTGGGCAGCAGCAGCAGCAACAGGAGCAGCAGCAGGGGGGAGGAGGGAATGACGTTGAGTTTTTGAAGGGAGAGAGCGAAGAGAAGGTGGCATCGATGATTATGGACGTGGAACGAGGTGGTGTAATGAAGGCAGCGGAAAAGGAAAAGAAAGAGGAGGAGGAGGACGACGACGAGCGCATAGAAGGTACCTTTGCTTTCTTGCCACCGGAAGTCATCCGTGAGGGTGCAGTTCCTGACACGCTGGCTGATGCTTGGGCGTTGGGTTGTTTGCTCTACCAGTGCTTCACTGGCAAACCTCCAGTCTTCAATGAGCACCAGCATGAGGGCGACGCAGATATCAAGGCGCGTGTAGTACGCTTCGCGGAGGAACGGCGCTCGAGCAGCAATGCGCTTTTTGAGGAAAGTACCGGCAGCACCAGCAGCACCAGTAGTAGTGCTGGCTTGGTCCTGAGTGAAGATGCCAAGAACTTGGTCAAGGGCCTTTTGACGGTAGAGCGGAGCAAGCGCCTAACCCTCGAGGCCGCAGCCGTGCATCCTTTCTTCACGGGCCAGGGCATCGACGTGTATGAACTGCACCGAAACCCGGCCATTCAGCTGGTCCAAGGAAGTGCCGGGCCGACGCCTGATGCAGCTTGGAATCGACGTCAATTTTCAGCGATTTGGGCGCCACTTCCGGGGAACTACAATTTTGTATCACACTCATATGCCCTGCGACCCATTCCCGAGACGCCGTTGGAGCGCGGAGCGCCTTTTTCGTTCGAAAATCGCAGGTTTCATGAGGAGGATGGGTGGATGATGCCGTCGCCTGGGAATGGCAGGGGCCTACCTCTTCCACCAAAGCCACCAGGGGAGGAGAAGAAAACATGAAGAGTGGATACCAGACTGATATAAATGCCATACAAGTCCGGGGAGAACCAAAAAGTGGAAGAACATAAATAAGTGTGTGTGAAAAGGAAGACGAAGAAAAAAAGAAATATCTACCGTGTTCGCCCTTCTCTTGAGTAAGAGCGAATCTTCCGTCGGTTGACTATAGCCCTATTTACCAGTGACAATGAGGAATGCTGGTGGTCCTTATTCGGGTCCTCCTGATGGGAGACGGAGGCGGTGTTGTTTCAAGGCAGGCGAAACCGAACGATAGATCTTGCGATAGAGTGAGATAAAAGATGCTACGGCAAGCTACAACCGTGCGTCGAAGTAATAAGCCGTACTGCATCAAATTTCTGGCGCAATTAGTCTCATGGCATCTCAACATCCGATACTCGCAACGGCGCCGCCACTGCCATATCAGCTTCCATGATCCGCAGCTCAAACATTTCATTGTCCTTGACATGCTCGGGTGTTGCTACTGCTACCATGCGTATCCACCTTGTTGTCAGCAGTAGAGACTCCAATAGAAGGAGAGGGGTGGGGAGGTTGGACCTCCGCTCACAAACCGTATAAGTCCTTTTCGCCTTCGTCTTCGTCGTCGCCGCGCACTTTGTATACGCATGAAACTACTCACATTCCACACGCGCGCACGGGACAGGAAACTGGTACCTCAATCTTTACTACTCATCGCGCCCTGATAATCTTCGAGGACTCTCCGAAAGAGCTGTCGACATGTCCTCATCATCATCATCCCTTTCACCCGCCTTCCACGTACACATCGCGTACCTACCCCCACAAATAGCACGACCATGCCCGACTCGCATCCTCCAATCAACATCCTGCTCCGTGGCAAGAGTGGTGTGCATATGAAAAGCCTGACCATGGGCAACGATGGCCTCCCCACCCTCACCCCCACGCCTGACGAAGCCCTCGGCACGCCCGTGCCTGGGGACATGACCGAGTTTTGCGCCGACGGCAGCGCCGTGGCTATTGTGACATCTGTCCCTTCCAGAAGTGTGCGAGTGGTGGACGTGGACACAGGCAAGGTACGATGGACTGTTGAAGGACGGAATATTCAAGCCTTGTCCTTCTCCCCGAAAGGCACATTTTTGCTTACCTGGGAGCGACTGGTCGCGGGCGGCGCGCCCCAAGAAGGCAACTGCACCGCTGCCACCACCAGCAAAGAGAGCAACGGCAGTGGTGAGGCAGCTACCGTCAAGGGCAACCTCTTAGTGTGGCGGGCCGAGGACGGGAAGCTGCTGGCAGGGTTCACCCAAAAAGCATTCCGCAAGCCTGACTGGCCAACCTTGCAATGGATACCCGACGAGAGCCTCTGCTTCCGCGGCACGACAACGGAAATTCAGGTCTATCCCGGACACGATATTGGAGCGGGAGCTATCAAGAAGTTTTCTGTTCCTGGGGGAGGGATGGGCTCGATTCGTCTCAGTCCCAACGCCGCTGCTCCTCATCGCGTCGCGTGCTTTTTCCCTGAAGTCAAAGGGAAGCCTGCTTCGGTCCGCATTTACCAATATCCCGAGTTTGGCGTGGCATTGACATCCAAATCCTTCTTCAAAGCCCAAGAGGCCCACCTGCGGTGGTCCCCCAATGGCCAAGCCGTTCTCATTCACACACACACGGACGTTGATACCTCCGGTGTGTCCTATTATGGTTCCACTGGCCTCTACCTCTTGCACGCCGACGGCAGCTATGAAGTCACGGTTCCCCTCCCTAAAGAAGGACCGGTATCCGACGCTCAATGGGCACCGGCAGGTCCTGTGCAGTTTGTGGTGTTGGCGGGCCGGATGCCAGCGGCCGCGACGTTGTACAATATCAAGGCAGAATCAATTTTTGAGTTTGGACAGGCGCATAGGAATACGGTGAGTTTCAGCCCTCACGGTCGGTTTGTAGTACTGGCGGGCTTTGGAAATTTGGCGGGAGAGATGGATTTCTGGGACCGGAACAAGCAGAAGTTAATGGGGAGGAATACGTCGCATTGTAGCGTGGGATATGGGTGGAGTCCGTGTGGGAGATATTTTATGACGGCGACATTGGCGCCACGGATGAATGTGGATAATGCCGTTAAGCTGTTTAAATATGATGGTGACGGGCCTTTGCACAAGGCGGGGTTCGAGGATGCAACACTGTTCGAAGCCTGCTTTCGACCGGCGGCCCCAGGTGTGTTTCCTGACCGGCCTGCGACCCCTCTACGCAAGGGGAGGAAGGAGTGCGAGTCGGGGTCGGCTACGGCTACTCCAGTGACCCCATCCCCCAAGCCCAAAGCCGTGTACAGACCTCCGGGCTCAACGGGTGCACTGGCTGCCATGTTGCGTGCAGAGCGTGAGGCAGTAGCGGGACCAAGGAAGGTTGTGAATGGGAGGAGTAATGTTAGTGGTAGTGGGTATGCTGCGTTGGGAGGGTCGCCCTACATTCCGGGGTTGGCCCCTTTGGCCAATGCCGGAAGCAAGAGTGCCGTCAAGAAAAAGGCGCGCAAAGAGAAAAAGAAGGCAGCCGATGCAGTGGCCAAGGCACTGGCTGACGCAGAGGCGGAAAGAGCGAAAGAGGAAGCCACTGCGGCAGCAGCACTGCGAACAGCGGCGGCGGAGGACCCAGTCAAAAGGAAAAAGGCATTGCAGAAAAAGCTCAAGCAGATTGATGAGCTGAAGGCACGGGCAGCGGGAGGGGAAGCGTTGAATGAGGACCAACAACAAAAACTGGCCAGCGAGAACGACTTGAGAGAGCAAGTGGCCAAGATGGCAATTTAATGGGGAGGGTGGTGGAAATGATGGAAAAAGCCACGAGCGATATAGCACTTGATTTAGGGGTCTTCAACCTCATGTAATTCTAAAGGCTCCTCATTTTCCGTCTCTTTTGTCCACTTTTTTGCCATTCCCGCCCCTCATGTGACCTCGTCATCAGGATAGTTTTGGCTGCCAGCAAGTGCCCATGTCTGAAGTTGAGCAGCCGTTTATGCGGCCATTAACGATCCGTTACATTACATACATCTGCTCGACACTCATGAAATGAATATGCACACCACACCGTCGACAAAGACTACGACAGCGCTCACAGACAGAGAGATAGGGACATATCGCCTTATAAGCTTCGCGGCGGAGGCTCCATGATGGAGCCATCATCATCGCCGGCGACAAGTCCCTCGACTCCTTCAACGCCCCTATTCACCATGGCCAAGGAGGACTTGCCGGCCCTCTTTTCCCAAATGGAGGACGCCGTTGCCGCCCTGGAGCCCTCACCACCTAACTCTCCCGGTGTGGTACACAATCACCGGGACCATCATGACAGTGACGACGACATGGAACAGGAAGAAGAGCGTTTGCACGATAGCAGTGAGAAGCTTCGGAGCCTCATGATGATGCGCCGAGGTGCGGGACAGCGCTACGATGAGTATCAGGCAAAGTCATCGTCATTGGATCCAAATGCAAATGTGCCACGCCAGTTGATTTTTGATGCAGTCGGTGCCACTTCTTCGTCATTGTGCCCTACATCCGCCTTTGACATCGACGTCTCTTCATCCTCGTCACCCCCCTCCTGTCCTTCCTCCTTGCACGGGTACTCCACACCCCTTCGCTGCGCTCCGACCACCGATCCATCGTCATCCTTGTCGGCTTCTTATAATGGTACAACTTCTACCTCGTCTTCGACTCCGGCTCAACTGCAATATTGGGACTGTACTGACCATCAAAGGGAGGGCACGCCAATGTCGCCAACCCGCACAGCGGGCTTTGCGACGCCACTTGCCTTGAAAACGCCTGAACAAGAATCAATAACTGCGAGGAATGACAAGAAGGTGGAAAACTTGTGCCTGCGTCGAGTGCCCTCTGCCTTTCCGCTGCCATCCGCAGGCGAGGAGGATTTGGAGGTTCTTGGTGATGTTGCCGTGGATCGGAGAGCAGGGGGTGACGACAACGAAAACAGCACGGACATCATAAGGATTCAGGCGTCTAGTAGCATTGCCAGCAGTCTTGCTTCTATTATTAGCTGTCTCCCACCCGCGTCGAGCACCAGAGAACGAAGTGTTTGGGGCGAGGAGGACAAGGACATGCATGAGGTAGGATGTGCCTCTAGGTGCCTGAGTGAGCTGTCGATCCAGCAGCGATTCTTCGGTCTGAGGGATGTGGCTTCAGGTGAAAAATGCAACGATAAATCGTCTTTCTCTGTCTCCAAGCATGTCATGGTTACATCGGCTTGGTGTCGGCACTTGGCCTTCATTGCCCTACGGCCTGACGTTCCATGTGGCGACATAAGCGATCTGGTCACTGAGGTGCTAAGGGAGCAGGGACTCACAGTCCGAAAGCGCCAAGGTTCCCATATTGTGGGAGGGATGAAAGTGGTAGACAAGGAAGGACAGGAACAAGGTGGCATCTGTGGGAATGGAATTCAAGCGGAGTGGAGCTTTGTGGACATTCAGGTGGCATTGGATCGACAAGACAGGGAGCGCGTTTTACTTGTGCGTTTCATTATTTCCACAGAGACTGAGGATGGGGGCTATAACACCGATTGTAAGAAGATCATGACACCGTCAATGGGGAGAAGATCGTCGGTAGCAGGTGTGGAAGGAGGGAGTGATGAACAGGGAACTTTGTTGGAAGCGCTCAAGGCCAAGCTGTTCGGCTCGGGTCTCAATAAAAGAGCACTGCTGCGGGATGTGGATGCTAATGTGAGCAGCAGTAGCAGCAGCAAATCTAGCAAGAGCATAACGCTCGACCCTCAATACCTTTATCAGCTTGAAGACCTTGCTCGCGAAGATATGCACAGGACTTTGGAAGCGACAGCACGAAATCTGGAGGAGTACGTATGCGCCGCTGAAGAGAAATGCGAGCAACTCAGGTTATTGATGGAGCCCATGTATTTGCAGTATAAGCTTGAGAAAGCCCCGTCAATTGCTAAGGCTTTGCCTTTGTCATTCTACCCGCTAGACTTGCTTGCGGCTGATGGGACTATGGGAGGAGATGAGCAGATCCGCCTGGAGGAAAAAATACTTGTTGATGATCGGTTGGCATACATCGATGCGTTAAAGGAGACGGCCTGGCGAGGTTGCTTGATGCAATGTGACGCTGAAATGACGGCACGCATGCAAAGGAAGAATTTGCAGGTCCTGGATCGTATGGCGAAGTGCACTGAATACCAGAGATTGCTAATTGCGAACTTGCGCGATAATGAACGCAGGACATCTGTGCCGCTATTTCAAGCTTTTAAGAATCAGATTGGCCATGATGGTGGGATTTATGACGATGAGGATGTGGAGACGCCCTTGTATTATTGTCGCTGCATAATTGGGAGCCGCCCCGCAACACTGTTCATGACTTACGAGCACTTAGCCTTTGTGAGCAATGTGCCTGGATTTGGGTGGTCGCGTCAGATTCGCTATGATGAGATTTCAACGTGTGGATTGGCATCTCTTCGGATTGGTATTACGCTGGCCAAAGCCATTGCAATCCGAGCTCCGACGGCCAGAGTTGCTTCGCCCATGCCCGTAAAGAGGCCTGGTGGTGCCAGTGGCAAGGCAGCCCCCCGCAGCAGCTGTAGTAGAAGTATTAGAACTAGTGATGCCGTTGCATCTAGAAAGGCCGAGGAGGAGTCGCTCGTCTTCAGCACCATGATCGAACCTGAGCGTTTGCTGGACCTCATTAAGTTGTTAATTACTCTCAATGACGGAAATATCAAGGACGCGGCCTCGATGGGCTCAGAACTTCCTTCGGAAGAAGGACGACAGAATATCCAAGAGCAGGCTTCGTCGAATCTAGCGCGTGAGCTGGAGGCAGCCTCGCCCTTTTTGGTGAATTAGTACAATGACCGAAGAGTATTTGTTAATTGTTGAGCAGAGTAAAGCAATGGAGTAAGATCAATGACGATGAAATGAAATAAGTCGAATCGCTGATTGCTTGTATTTCTATGGGCATACGTGCCAGCCACGGCCCACCACATTTGTGGGCCTGCGTTTCATCCTCATTTTCCAATACTAGCATTTCCAATTCTACCTAGACTACTGTCTCCTTCTTCTTCACGGGTGACGGTGCCGGGCGCGTTGGAAAAGGGAATAGCCCGTCTTCATCCTCAATGTGCTCTCCCACATCCAAAAAAGGCGGGAACTCCGGCGTGCCTCCCTCAGCCTGCCGCCGAAGCGTAAATAGATCATGACCAAACTCCTGTTTGTCCGAATGGTGATCAATGACCACAAAAGCCTGCTGCGCCCACAAGAAGGAGTAACGCGTTTGAAACACTACCTTTCGCGACGGGTCCGCCATAGTCGTGGCACGGAAGTGAAACTCCCGCTCATCGATGATGCGCTTCAACTCGGCCTCATATCCATCATCCAGGCGCTGCTTGCTCGTGTGTGCGTAGGCTACCGAACCATCTTGTGACCTCTCTTCAACATAGTTGTACTCAACGCTTACATTCCTCCCATCCGGCAAAGCCTTCCCTACATTGACCAAATACACCTTGCGGACTTGCGTCTTCTCGTACGGCACTGTGAAGCATGCTGGGTCATGTGGCCGGCGCAGGTACCAACGATCTGCGCCACGGGGCAATTGCGGCAAGCCTACAAGCCGAGCAGCTTGGTTCTGCACTCGCGCCAACTTCCCTTCAAAGTTCGTAGAGTTGTCAATCACAAAATGCTTCGGATGCCCATTCCACACGCCTTGCGTCTTCAAATCCACTTCGCGCGCAAATTCGGGCGACTCCGTTCGAGTCTCATTGTTCAAAAGCGAATAATAAGGCTCCGCACCCGTCGCAGCCGTAACCAAATGAAATACCGCATCATACCTCCCCTCCCGAATCGACAAAAGTTCAAGCCCTTTTCTCTTCAACAAGGTCTCCCACATGTCCCTAGTCACATACGCTGCCCCGTCCAATGTGCCGCGATCACACAGTATTACTGCCGGCTTGTTCAAGGACCGCGCAATCTTCTCTACCCCATTCTCCAAATGCATCTGGAACTCCAACACGGTGTCTTGAAACCAATACTGAGTTTCTTCCGAGGCCAGGACATCTGACAAGGCAACGCCATTCGACCAAAGCATAGTAGCAGCCTCTGGGACTGTAAAGACACGAAAGCCGTGGGTGCGAAAGAATTCCGACAAGCGCGCGAGTGCCGTAGTTTTCCCTCCGCAGGGCCCGCCCGTGAGAACAATTTTGATTAGCCGAGGATGACCGTCGCTGCCTTGGTGCTGTAGCTCTTGCTTCTGCTCTGAGGACTGGTGCTGGCCATGATTGATATTGACCGTTGCGGCAGCGGGCGGGTCTTGTTGTTGATGGCGGTGGTCCTGAAGGTGGAGGTGGCTGTGCATGGCAGAAGGCCCAGGATGGGTGACATTTGACGTCACTGCTGCCACTTGCTCTATTGGTGGAGATGGAGGACCTGCCATGCGTGTGCCCTCCGACACTCCGGCAAGCTGTCTGCTCGGGGGATGGGGGCTGGAGTTGGAAAAGGAATTATATGTTAGTTTCCATTCTCCACTTTACTTTTCAACTTTTTTCTTAAACTTTCACTAAAAAACACATGGCTCTTTACAATTATCTTTTCAGCTACTCTGTATCTGTCTTTTAGACATTTTCGTTTTTCTACCATCGTCATTCCGTTTGCCTTGTCAACATCTTTCGACCTCTGTGCATATGGCTCTCAGAAACTGAGAGAGGTCGAGAACGGAAGTGCATCCGCCCGCAAAATGCGCAATCGGCCTTGGCGTGCATCGCTTCCCAGCCTGGGAAACAAGAGTTGATCATCCGCTTTTTTTCTACACGTATGTGTCCTATCGGTAACTGCACAGGTGCTCTTGCAGCAGCAGCTGCTGCTGCTATTCCTGCTACTGCTGCTACTCTCGATCTTCTGGACCCATTAACGCCCGAGACCTCGTAGCCTTCCTGTACTTCTCCTATTCACGCCCCTCATTCACTACAATACCATCCTATTGCCCCTTTCCCCCTCTCCTCTCTTCCTTCTCGTTTCCTTCTCCAAGTCCAAGTCCTCGTCCTCGTCCTCGTCCTCGTCGTGAGCCTGCCACATACTCCTTCCCCCTGAACTCGCCATGGTACGTATCATGCAGCAGGTCCATGAATGGGAAAGGAAAACCATAGTTGGCATGTGTGCGCGAGTGATGTACGTCGTGGAAGCGGGAGTTGTAAAGCTGTGATATATGCGTATATTTTTGTGTGTGGTTGTGTGCGGAGATGAAGCGCTATTGCTTTTGCTGCTGCTGCTGCTCCTCCTCCTCCTCCTCCTCCTCCCGCCGGCCTCCTTTTTTTGCGCTTGAATTTTCCAAACATTGGCCTGCTCCGCCCGCTGCTCATAAAAGCATGTGTGGAGGTCCGCGTTCGTCGCCAGATAGCCAAGAAAGATTACCAGAAAGGCTCCGATGGCGTGAGGGGAAAGCCACAGCGGCATTGCATACGGGAGGCCTCGGCGATGAGCTGTTTGCGACTGAGGGTGCCCTGTGACATCTGCAGCCGCCCCTGATCTGTTAGGGGTGGAGTGGGTGATGGAAGCCTGTTTGAGCTGGTTTTGCTGGTTCTAACCCTAACCCTTCTGCATGGTAACCTCGTTGTGGTGGTGGGAAGCCAGGCGCGAGAACTCAAGCAACCTCCCCTCTCGCTCGCCTTTCAGATTTCTTGTTTCTCACCGTCATGTCATGCATTGCTTCACTTCACCAAGCCCATCCATCCACGTCTCACGCCGGCCTCTACAATAAAAGGATACGAACCAGGGGGGTGGCGCGGACGCATGGGCGGCAGACCGGTTGCGCCCTACCTGATCTCCACTAATCCGCCTCTGCCATCGCCCATCACCAGACACCCACCAAAGCACACACCCTCTACAATATACATCCTACACTTGACAGGCACCCAACATGAAGCTTCGGACGTCCCTGCGTCGGCTCTGTACATCCTGCTACATGGTGCGGCGGCAAGGCCGGCTCTTCGTCTACTGCAAGGCGAATCCAAGGCACAAGCAAAGGCAAGGGCGTGGGGCGCGTCGCAAGCTGCATACGGACGCGGAGGGCGCATTAGAGGGCAAGACAGAGGCATGCGGATGCGGTGACCACCACCATCACCATGGCGATTTCCTTCCATTCCGGGAAGGGCTAGGCCATCCGTTGTGGTTGCAGCATCAGGCAGGCCCCATCTCCTCTTTTTCAGACCTGGTCGCCACTGTGTCACCCTCTATACACGCGTTTGTGAACAGACTACGGGGGCTATTTTCAAAATAGTTTAAACGTATGCACAAAGAAATTAATCTAGATAGGAGCAACGCTTCGATATTGTATGGGCGACCGAAATTTGTTACTTGTTGTTTTTGGTGATTTATCAAACTATTTTCTGTCTATCTTCAAGAGCTAGCCTCCTTATCAAATTTGGACCATTTGACCTACCCGCTAAGCCTTCTCCTGATTCTTCACGTTCATCTATCTATCCATCATCATCCATTCATTCCTTACCTTCACCGCCATCTGCCTCACCACCCGCTTCCGATCATCCAATGGGGCAAGCAACCCCCTACTAACCATCGCCCTGTAGGGATGCAATTTGGCATAAGGCAACCGAGCTATCTCCATCAAACTCCCCAGCGCCAACACACGCAGCTTCGCCTTGGGCAAAAAGTGGGGGTCAGAAGGGGTGCAAAGTTGATAAAGCAAAGGAATTGCAGTGGCAAGATGCGGCACTACTGCCTCGAGAGAGTTCTTGACCAGCGCAACAAATGTCTCAGTCGCCCGCGCCCTGAGAACAACTACGATTTCCTTCTCTTCCACCTCCTCCTCCTCTGAACCATTGCTGCTGTCGTTGTTGCCGCTTTTGCTCAACACAGACGACATTCCCTGCAGGACCACGAGCATGATAGGCTCGAGCTCGGCCTGGATAACGGCTTGGGGCAACGAACCCACCAGGGTACACACCGCCAGCAAAGCCGCTGCTTTTGCCTGTGATCGGGCACGGTGTTTATCCACAGCTTCCCGTAGACGTGGAAAAGCCAGGTAGTAGAGCCGTTGCCGCCAGAGGGGGTTGACTCGAGAGGTGCTCGGACGCGGGGCGAGCAGGCGCTCGATGAGTGAGGATGAGGAGGAAGAAGGGAGGGAGGAGGATGACGAGGGCACTGCATCCCGGAGGATGAGACCAAATCCTTCTGCAGCTTGTCGAGCTAAGGCTAGACGGGCAGAAGATGGCTCTATTTCCGCTGATTCAACTTCTCTTTCTCCTGTTCCTGTTCCTCCGGGACACCCTGCCACGTAGATGAGCGACGAGACCGCCTCTTCCATTGACTTCTTTGGGGCGCACCGAAGGGCCAGCGCTTTGGCCACCCAGATCAAGGATGCAACGTCCTTCCTCGCTGTTGCCAAAATACTATCACTGCTGCTGCAGCTGCTGCTGCTGTTGTTGTTGCTGCTGCTGCTGTTGCTGCAGCTGCTACTGTTGCTGCAACTGGTCGCAGTGGCGAGCCGTTGCTTAAAGCCTGAGAGGAGGGTGGCGACTGCCTCTGCGACTACTTCTTCCTTCGCTGTTTTATTCACGACGAGAGCTACTCCCCAACAGGCCGGGTCGGGAAAGCACGAAGAAGAAGAAAGTGGAGCGCTGGTAGAATAGCTGCCAGTGGGGCTGCTCCTGCTGTCTGCTTCTTGTGCTTCTGACAAGGTTAGGCGGATGAGGGCAGGGAGAAGGGCGTCTTGAATCCCTGAAGATGCGAAGATGGGGGATGAAATGTGGAGAGAACCGAGAACGGTCAGAAGAAGAGAGAGGGCTTGTGCTTGTGAGGGGTAGGTAGAGGGAAGGAGGGGTTGGAGGCCAGTGATGCTGGGGCCTGGAGCCGGGGGAGGGGAGGGGTCGAGGACGTCAAAGATTGAGGACGAGGACAAGAAGGAGGATGAGGAGGGGAAAAAAAAACGGAGAAGGCGAAACGCGAAAAGGTCTTGAAGGGTGGGGGGAAGAGCTTCGGTGGCTGCGCCAAATATGCGGAGAGTTGCTTCTAGAGCAGCGTCGTCCAGCATGCGTCCTTGGGCTGCGGAGGAGAGAAGGGCTGTTAGTAAGGACCAGAGGCAAGGGGAGGAGGAAGAGGAGGAAGGAGAGGAAGCCGCAGTGGCAGATGGTTCCTTCCCCACATCCACGGCTGTACCTGTTGCTGCGGAGGAAGGTGAAATAAATGAAGCAGGCAGGGTCGATGGTGGTAACGCTAAAAGAGCAGGCAAGGCTGCAGGGTTCGCCTCACTGGTCGATACAAAAATGGAAGCCAAAGAGGATAAAATCTGCGTCACCCCTTCCCCCCCCTTCAACACACTCGAGATAACTTGCCCTCCCTTCGTCCATCCCTCGCCTTCCACCCCCACCGGTGCTCCTCCTGTAGGAGGAGAGACCAAGACACGATTGAGCAAGGAGGGAACGACGGCTTGGAAGACTTCGGCCTGACCTGCCAAAGTCGCCAACGCACCCAAACATCGTTCCAGTTCTAGCCCATTGCTGCTGCTGCTGTTACCACTGCTTTTGTCACTGGCTCTTACACCGTTTGCAACTGCAGCGATGCTACCTTTCGTCGTCGTCGTCGTCGTCGTCGTCGTATCCGTTCCTCCTTTTCTCTCCCCTGCAGCACCGGCAGCAGCCGCCTCATCCATCCACGTCAACAACTCCGGCAACGTATGGGTCAAGACAGCTATCGTGTACATCTTTCGTCGCGAGCTGAGTGCGATCAACCCCTGTAGTAATGACTGGGCCAGGTCAGGGTCATAAGCAGGGCCCACGGAGCGTTCCTCAGCTTGCAATCGTGCCGTGAACAAAGGGACGAGGGAGGACATTTGCGAAGAAGAAAGGAGGTCCGAAGGAGAGCGCGTGGCAAGAGACGCGAGCCCTTTGACCGCTAGTAAGGCAGGGCCTGAAGCAGGGGAACTGAGGCATTCAAGGAGGGTTGCATAGAGTTGCGGCACATAGGGGGAGATAGGAGGGCCTTCGGCTGTTGCGCTGAAGTCAAGGGAAGGGTCCACGGACTCCACCAAATCGACGAGAAGGAGGAGAGCGGCTTGATGCTTCTCGCCTTCCTCTTCTTCAAGGACTCGTCCGGGTTTGGATTTCTTGCCAGCCATGACGAGCTGGAGGGTGATAGGGATGGTGGCTTTCAATACAGCGGAGTAAGCACGGGCGGAGGCGCGAGCTATAGAGGTGAGAAGGCGAGCACTGGCACGACCTTTGAGGGAGTCTGGGTTGGCTTTGACCTCCGATACGGCTTTCTGGACAATCTCGAGTAGAAAAGCTTGCCAATCGGCTTCGGCGAGGGCGCGCTCGTCTGGTCGACTGAGGTCCGCACCTTCCCTTGTCTCCTGTGTTTCTTTGTTGCTGTCAATGCAGCTTTCTGCTGCTACATCTGCTTCTTCTTTGATTTTCTTGTTTCTGCTTTTGCTGCTGCTGCCTGTCCTCTCCCGCCTTTTTCCTCTTCCTATGACGTTTGCATCATCCGGATTTGACAGATGCGCAGCCAGTACTCGACACGTTTCCAGCGCGTGGGACACTACTGCTGCCTCGGGACATGATACTACCTCTTGAAATAACGCCCCAGTAAGCGCAGGGAGATTCAAGCGCATGGTATGCACCCCAAGTGTCCGTACGGCCGTCTGAAGGGTGAGGAGCGCTTCCAATTTGGCCGGGACGTGGGTAGATGTGAGTTTGTCGACCAGGAGGGGAAGGAGGAGCGGGGCCATGGACGGGCGGGATGTCAATGCTTCTCGCAAGGCTTGTGCCAGCATGTCGGGCGTGATGCCGTAGGGGTCGTTGGGAGGAGGGGTGAAGGTGATAGGGAAGTAGCAGGCGGTCACATCGAAGACGGCTTCGATGAGGGCGTCGGCGGCCTCGGGAAAGGAGGACTGGGCACGGCCGATGACTTTGAGGAAGAGGATCAGGCAACGTGGATCCTTCTCGCCTTCCCCGCTATCAATCAGCCCGCGAATGAAGTCTGTTTGCATCCCTAGCAAGCTAGTGGGAATAGTGCTACTGCTCTCGTCCCCGCCTTTCCGCTGCGGCTGCTGCGGCTGCTCGTCCTCCTTCTCCTCTTCCTCCAACGCACCCGTCATCTCAAACAGGACCTCAAAGGCTCGTTGTCGAATCGTTTGCGTCATGGAGGGGACATGCACGTCCTTGAATACAGCACGGGCAATGACATCGGCCTCCTTTCTGGCCGCCGCTCCGTGGTGTTGGAGCAGGGCACGCAAGGCTAAGAGCGAGCCGGCTACAGAGGGGAAATCGGAGAGGCGACTCGAAAAAAAATCCACAAAGTGGTGGACAGCCGCGCAGGTGAGAGGTAGCTTTGGAAGGCGGTTCAAGATTTCACCCAACAACGCAGCGGCGCGGGTTCGAACTCGTCCTTCCTCGCTCGTGAGGTAAGGCCCCATTTGCCCCACCAATTCGTCGAAGCGCTTGCTACGTTGTACATGCAGGAGTACCGTGTTAAGGTGCGGAATGGAGGCGTCTTGAGAAGACGTGGGTAAAAAGGAGGAAGGTGGTGGGGGCTTCGTCCCTTCCCCAGCGGTCCCTGCAGTAGGGTCGACGGCCGCACAGTATGCAGCGAGGGCTTGCGACAGCGCTTGAGGGGAGGTCGAGAAGGGAGACGAGGATAGGGTATTGCTAGCTCCATCCCCACTCCCTGAAATTCCCGATGCCAAGCTACTCAGTGCCAATGTAGTCATGACGTAGGTTCTTCTATTTCGGTTTTCGTGGGGGGGGGAAAGGGCAGTGAGACTGTGAGAGAGGGAAGGGATGAGTAGTCTCATCGAGGGGAGGGTGGGGGAGGTCGATGGGAAAAGTGGAAATGCGTGGAAGCCTTCCGTGGCAAAACCATGGCCACTGCTTCCTCAAACACGACGTAATGTTGATCTTGAAGTGGTGCTTGTCGTGTGGCAGGATAAAAACGTAAAAAAGAGGTTACAAGGGCCACCACGTCGAGCACCTTCTTGCCTACTTGTCGCTTTTCACTGAGGTCCGATGCGCGGTGACGGTTTTCCACAATACCCCTGTCCCTAGCCTTCCACACACTCATTACAAAGCCTCCCAAACCACAACACCACGACAGCAGGACCACCATGTCCTCTTCGACGCCCACCGACGAGGAAGTGCCGTCGGCCCCCGCAGAGACCGCGCCGGCGCAACTACCCGCGCCAGACCCTCCTGCAGCGACAACAGACGCAGTGCCCGACGCTGCTATTGAGAACACCAAGCGCCCCGCAGCAGAGGCAATGACAGAGGGAGAGGGAGCAGTGGCATCAGTGGCAGCGCCCATACCAAGTAAAAAGCCTCGGAATGCTCCTGCCCCGCCAATCTCCGCGACTTCAGAGTATGTGACCGAGGAGACAACTTTCCTGATTCCTAAGGCTTCGATCAAGCGCATCATGAAACTGGACCCGGACTCGAAGCAATTATCCCAGGACGCCATCATGCTAATGGCCAAGGCCACGGAGTTGTTTGTGGATAAGCTTGCCAAGGCCTCGCATGCAATGGCGGTATCGAATAAACGGAAAACGATAAAGTATGAGGACATTGCTGATGCCCGCCTTTCGGTTAAGTCTCTGGAGTTTTTGGATGGAGTGGTGCCGCAGATTCCCTGAAGAGAAGTAAAGTGAAAGAGAATGAGACAAAGAATACGTGGATCATATTTATCAACGTGCATATCTGTAATAAAAGAAAAAAGGAAGACGTGAAAGATTTGTTTTTTGGAAACTGTCTTTTCTTTTGTTTCACAATATAGCCATGTTTTAAACACTTCCTTGTCAGTTTTTCATTTTCTCATTTCATTCAATGCAGAGATAACTCAATATGATAATTGCCCATGTATATACGCACATCAGTCTCAATTTACATTATCCCTATAACACATGATGAACATACAAACAAACATGCACATTAAGGCTGAGGTTCTTCTTTCGCCACCCGTACAGCCAGGGCAACTGGCGTTGAAGTCACCTCTGCTGGCAATAACAAAGTTCGCTTCATTTCCTTCTTCGCTTCAGCCGGCTTGGTGCTGCTCGTGCTGCTACTGCTCGTGCTGCTACTGCTCGTGCTGCTACCTCTTGTCGTCGTCGTCGTCGTCACCCTCCCTCCCCCCAGCTGCTGCTGGAATTGCTCCACCTGGTCCGTCGTCTGCAACTCCGCCTTGTACAACGCATGCGATGCCACCCCTTCCTCCGCCTCCATATGCATGTCCGCCGTTCGAATCTGAATCTCGGCCGTGCCCCCCCCATCCATCAAATACACGCCGGTGTGGAGGGAGCGGTACCCATTCGGCTTGGGATTATCGACATAGTTTTTGTATCGTCCCGGGACCTCCTCCCAAAGGGACGTGACGATTTTGTGGACTTGATGGCAGAGCCAGGCGTCGAAATCAAGCGATGGGGGGGAGGAGGAGGGGGAGGAGGGGGGAGAGGACGAGGACAACGCTCCTGCTGGCATCAAATGGCCCCTACTGCCCTTCCTCTCCTCCTCTCCTTCCTCCCCAACTAAGACAGCAGTAGTGGCCATCGAGCGTGCAGGCAAGGAATTTCTCCCACTACTGCGGGTCCTTAGGAGCATCAACCCCCCCGCGGTTGTCGCCCCCGTCGATCCCAACGCCGGGGTCAGCACCACGCGTAAGCCCAGCATATCATGCAGTTCCTCCGGCAGCTTATCCTTGCGGTACACTTTCTTGAACGCAGACACGACCGACTTTACCCGCCCGTGGATCTCGTAGCCTTTCAAGTACTGTCTGAGGCCGTGGATGTCCGCCTCAATGTGGGACGCTATTTGTTTTCTTGCTACGAGCAAAGCAACTTGGCCCATGTCCGCAAAATTTTTATGCCAGGAAGCAAATCGCTCGTAAGATTCAGGGAAAAGCGCACGGTAGCTCAGCTCTTCCATCTCTTTGAGGCGAGGGCCCAGGCCGAGGGCGGAAGCGACAGGTACATAGAGCTGTAGGCTTTCAAGGGCAAGGAGATGTCTTGCATGAACAGGCAACCGATATTGGTTTCGCAATGCATACACCAATCCCGCCATATGGACCACGAAAGCCCGAGCGTCGCTGTTTGCTGCCATAAGATATTCCCGTATCAGCTGGGCGTTGTGATGATCCAGGTCGAGCATGGCTTGGTACTCCTTCGGATTCCGCCGAAATTGCGTCACCTCTGGAGGGGCCTGAAATAGCCCCCCGAGCCTCGCGCTATCTTGGACGATTTGGTGCACGATTGGACCACATTGGGAATTTACCACCGCAAGCTTCTCGGTGCGGTCTCGCGCACTTTCCGCCCCTCCCCCTGCGGTGGCGTTGTCGTCCAAGCCGAGGAAGTAAGTAGCCAGGGCTGCCAGGACTGTGTCGGCGTCTGCTTCGAGCTCAAGAAGTAATTGAGTGGTTTCGATGACGCGGTCCAGATTGTCCAGCACTTCCTCCTCACTTTTTGCTTTGTCCTGTTCGTAGGAATGTAGCTGCTGCTGCCCCTGTCGCTGCTGCTTCTTCTCCACCAGAAACTGTCGTAGCAAATCTTTCATCGCCACGCCTTCCAAGCTCTTCGCCGCCGCGCCTTGCCCGAACGGCACCAGACCCGTGCTTTTTCTGCTGCTGCTGCTAATACTACCATTACTGCTGCTGTTGCTGCTGCTCCTGCTCCTGTTCTTGCCCTTGTCATGACTGGCCGTGTACCACCGCAAAAACTCCTCAAAACTCAATTGCCCGTCTCGGTTCACGTCCGCCTGCTGGAAACAGTCTTCGGCACTCTGCGTGTTGAGAACCTGGCCAGGGTGCTCAAATAGAGTGCGAAAGAAAGCGAGCACCACCAACTGCTGCTTCAATCTGGCTCGCTCCTCCGGTGGCAGGTAGGCCATGCGACCCCCCTGTTGAATCTCATACCAAACGAGATTGACCTCTCGCTGTAGCTTGACGGGGAGTTGCTGGTCCTGCTCATGTTCAACCTCTTTCGAATCATCTCTCTCGGAGTCCATGAAGCCCAAGGCTGTGATGCTGCCAGAAAGGGATGAAGATGCCGTTTCGCGTGCCCGCACTTGCGCCGCCCCCTTCGTTGTTTTAGAATTTGGTAGTGGTTCCTTGACATTTCCCTTGTTGCGACGCATGGAAGGGGCATTTTGCCAGAGCTCCTCCCCCTCAGACACCCAGTCTGTCAATTCAATTGTCACTGCGGTAAGTGTAGGTGTGGAGGTGTCGTCATCTCTGGATCCTGAGACGCCAGGATTCGCTTCATCATCCACAGAGGGCGAGGAGAATGGGGAGGACGCGGACGAGGATGAGGACGACGAGGAGGAGGACGACGACGAGGAGGAGGACGACGAGGAAGCCCGCGATGCACTGGTTGAGGTCCAGGCAAGCACTTGTACAGGCAAGGGAGGCAGAAGCTGCGTGGGCGGCCGTCTTCTCCGAGGCACATGGTGCTTCTGTCGTCGTCCAAGGCTCCCTGCATGGCTTCCTACCCATCCATCTATCCTATGGCTACCCAGTAGAACAAGCAGCAAGCAGAGAACGGACAGTAGCCTGACAGGCCATGTCTTTTGGGTGGCTCCCATCTACGTCGAGGAGGGGTACAGCACGGTGACGTTGCTTTGATTGCAGCTGCCCCAAGTTTGGCGCTCGGTGGGAGGGGACCCTACCCCGGCCACCCCGATGCTTAAATAGGCAGTTTAGATAGTACTGTGTGTGTTGTGTCTTTGTGGTGAGTTTTGGTTAATGTCGTGTATTGGTCATGCATGTATGAGACAGGGCAACAAGGAGGAGCCAGCTGACGGGTAAGTAGCCTGCTTCAGGAGGGTAAGCGCGGGTTTGTATAAAGATAAACATGACCCGTTACTACCTCAAAAAGCCCTGTCCAAAGCGCTACCGCCACTCCACTGCTTAAAACCCCCATCTCATGACCTAGTATGCCTCGGCCTTCTAACAATGTACCGCCTGATTTGACGCCCACGCTTCCCTTGCCCCACCCACCCCACCCCACCCATCACAGCTAACACACCGGCGACTTGTGAAAAAGTCAGGCCTCCTTCGAGAGTACAAAGAGCAGGGTGCTGAGAGTAAAGGGAGAGTCGGCGTCAAGTGAGCAACTAGCTTAGCTTACAATTGTCCCGTAGTGGAAAACAAATCGAAGTGCAACTTGGAGCAAAAGCTTCAAATCGCCCCGCCCCTCTTAGCAACCTTCTAAGCTTCTCTTCCAGACAAACGCCACAAAATGAAATAAAGAGCGCCAACAAATAGTGAGGAGCAGCAAATTATTCTTAGTGGTGCAATGATGGAAAATTTACCAATTCATGCCAGTTTTCTTTCTCTTGTTTTATTTGACCGAGTTTGTGCTTGCCATCACTCCATGGTTCACCCATGCAGTCATTTCTTAAAATAACAGAGTGGAGATAATTGGATGTGATTAATTGTAGCCGGTAGTGTTAAAAGTTCACGTGGAGAGATGGACGAAATTCCTTACTTTTACTTATGACTGAAAGGCCGAATAAGGGCATATTTCATTTGTGCATGCGCGCACACACACAGAGGTGCACAAAGAATGGCGGGTTTTATATACACACGAGTCTATCTCATTTATCTCGGCTTCCACCACATCTATTTCGAAATGATAGATTCTCATGCATGCACACACGGTTGTCAGGTCTTGATCGCCCTTTTTCTTCAAGTCGCAATGTTGTACAAAATGAAAAAGGTTCACAATCAGTTCCTTCGTCACGGATTTCAACAATGGGTCCGTAGTTAGCTAGCAACACATCCCATGTCTCTTCTACGAACATGGCGCCCCGTATACATGCTAATATCGACAACCTGTCGTCTGTTGTCGTCTCTCTTTCGTCTGTCTCTCTCACGCACAAAGCCAACAGTAAATTTCTTTGGGATTCTGTCCATCCCACATGGTTTATGGTTTTCGTTTCGTTATCTCAATCTAAGTCTTTCAAGTCGCTTACGACTTGAAGAAAAAATTATGGGGATGAGGAGAAAGAGACATGCATGCGCCACACGCATTGCCCTCTCCATCTTTATGTGACGTGCTCAAGCACTCATGGCGTCACTCTCAGCCAATCTTATCTTCCATTTCACTCCTGTTCTTTCCTTCTGATTCGCTCATTTAAGTGGTCAAGCCTGGGGACCCACACACCGCTGTTGCTGCTGCTGCTGCTGCCGAGGTGGAGGAATGGTAGTTTGGTCCGTCCTCCCAGCAGTGGAGGGAAAACGGCCGGCGGGGAATACTCCTTACCGACAGTGCCTTAGTTCGCACTGTATATTGATGATGCTGCTGCAGCTGTTGCTGTTGAGTGTTGTATAAGCGCTCCATTTCTTGCACCAGCTTGTGCATGATGTCAGCCTCGGTCGGTGTGGACGAGGAAGAGGGAGTTCCGCTCCCTCCGCCATTGCAGCCGCTTCCGTCGCTCTCAAACGACTCGTTATCGCTCATATAGCTACCACTGCTGCTGGAAGCGGTTGTGGTGGCGCTACATATCGGGCTGGGGCAGATGAAACCACTCTGCTTCTTGAACATAAGAGGGCAAGGGCAGTCCTCGTCCTCATTGTCGGACTGGCCATAGCACGGCCCGTCGTGGGCAGGAGGCGGAGCCCAAGCAGGTACACAGGAAGGTGATGAAGGGTCGGAAAGGCCATAATGTTCTTTTTTGTCGTCTTGGCAGCCTTCGAGGAGCTTGAGCGTGATAATGTGCAGGGGGGGGCGGATAGTGGGATGGCGGGCGCCGGCACCCAATGTGTCCAAGGAACGAGGGGAAGGCATAACTTTGGCGAGGGCAGGGCGCCGCGCCAGGGTAGACATGGAAATATTATCTGCATGAAAGGGGTGGGTGCCAGTACTGGATAAACACAGACGTTCAGCAAGTTGCTCGCTTGACGCCGAGGAGGACAAGAGCGCCCGTTGAAGCTTTTTGGAGGGGAGAAGCGGAGCGCCGCGGCCGAGTTCGACCAGGTTGAAGCTACTGCGACTTCGCTTCATAGTTGTCTGAGTGATGCTGTTTTCTTGTGTGTTGGCTGTGGTGGGTGGATTGGGGTGGGCAAGGGAAGCGTGAGCATCAAATCAGGCGGCACAAAGTTGGAAGGCCGAGGCAATCAAGGTCATGAGACGAAGGCCTTTGGACAGCGCGGCCCGCAAAGCCGGTCAACTAGATGAATGGGGAGAGTGATTGCGCAGCTTCTGTCCCCTCTGGACGAAATAAATACGTCCAGGGCGCAAGATTGAAGGCAGAGGCGGGCATGATTTTGGATAAGACATATTCGTCGCTTGGGGTTGGAAGGGGAACGAGGAGCCGCGAACTGCCAGGCACCTTGACCACCCACAAACTCGACAGGCCGTGACATCAAATGTGTGGATGAGGTGACTCCCGAAGGCTCCAGAGGTATACCTCCAACGAGAAGAGAACGAGACGAAACAACACAAATAAGATGGAGAAGGAGGACGACGTGGGCGCCGGATTGGCCTTGAAGCTGGAGAACGACACGCACTCCTCTTGCACATCTACTTGAAGATGTCACGAAGAGCACCCACGTATAAACTTTGGTGCCAGCTCACCGTGGCTTCAGTATGTGAAAGGCGGGACTAATTTGGCAATACTCTAACAACTTGGGGGTCGCAAGGTGCCCAACAAGATAGTTTCGGCTGGCCAGCTTCGGTAGAACAGACCATATGGGAATTCGTGGGAGGAGCAGTGACGTGTATGCGACTGCCACCGCGATGAGAAGATGGAACAAAGATGGAGACCGGCGGCGCAAAGGCCGAGAAGGTGCTACTTTACATGGCTTCCCATCCACATACACGGTTTTACTTTTATTTCATTTCTACTTAAAGTGTCATGTTAGGTCTGTCCCAATTCCATCGTTATTTTCTCTATCCTCTCATGTCGCACAATTGCAATTCTCATTTTTTGAACCTACACCCTGGCCTTCGTCACTGTGGCCCCCCCCACTTTGAAACTCTCTTCTTGTCCATACACAGGTGGCAAGCCCTTGACCTCCCTGTAATTCTCCTCCACCTCGGCCATCAAATCCGCGAAGTCGTCAACGGTATAGATTTCGTTTAGGGCTCCTACCCGCTGAACGAGGTAACGCAGCTCGGATGCATCTAGCATGTGATCTATTTTGAAGGTGGAGAGATGGACTGTTAGTGACAGAGACGTTCAAAAGCTCACCATGACATGAGACATGGACGTTCCAAATTATAAAGATGATGTACAAGCATGAGATATAATGCACCCGGAGTATGTCCTATCCATTACACCCCTCTGGCCAGAAAGCAGTCCAAAATCAACCACCCATCGTTCCCCCCCACCCCCCCACACTTTTCCTTCCCCTTCCCTCCGACCAGCCCCTCCCTCTTCTTTTACCCCCGGTACCACTCACCTGCAGTGATGTCCTCAATCATGTCAAAATCCAGCTGCTGCATCAAGGGGCTCTCCACCCTGGCCCCGTTTCCGTTATGCAACATAACGAGCCCATCCAGCGCATTGCCCTCCTTAAGACCAAATGCGAAACTCTTGCGTTGCTGCTGCGTCGCCTTTTCCACTTGACTCAATTTTAAAATAATCTCCCAGGGTTGGATGGTCTTATGCCTCATCTGCTCATCCACCGGATTGTCGATTGCACTTGTCAGGTAAGGCTCGGCCGAAATCATCAAGCCTGTCGCCGTGACGAGTAAATCGGTCACATTTACCTTTTCCATCATCACAGCCAGACGATCCGCCATTGCCGTGGCGTTTGTGTAGGCTTCGTCTATCTCAGGATCCAACATGTTCTGTGCCTCCATCGCTTGTCTCGACAAGGTTATGAATCGAGAAGCTTCACTAGCAAACTCCCCGAACGCGACGCGTAACGCCGGTGAGGGCTCCACCCCAATTCTCCTCAAGGCCGCATCTCCCATAGAGTCCCTCAGGACCTTCAAAGCTTCAAACCCCAGATCTTTGCCCATCGCTTTCGCCACACTCTCCATCATGTGTGTAGACGCCATCTCCGTCGCAAGCCTTGTAAGTTCTGCGTCGGAGGTCTTGGTTAAGTCAGGGACTTCAAACCCAAGCTTTTTCCCATACCTTTGGAGCTCTTCTCCATTGAGCCCGTATGCTTTGCAGGTCAAAAGAAGGTGGGCCGCTAGCTCCTCCCGCGTCGCTTCTTGCTCTGCTTTGCTCAGCGCTTCAAATTCATTGAAACTGTGAACTTCTTCTTTCACATACAGATAATACGAACGGGCTGCCGCTGTCCGACGTAAGGCTAACCCGTACGCTTTCATCGTCTTGTACATCGATCGGCGATCGGCTGCGAGTTGGACCTCTTTCATAGCGCAACCGGCCAACGTACGTTCGCAGGCCCGGGCATCTGCACCGGCTGGAGCAGTAGTAGTGGTGGTGGTGGTGCTAGGAGGAGCGGCAGCATTACCTCCTCCTTGGTTCTTGTTGTAGTGGGGCGGGATGGTAGGATGGGGGTGGTGACCGGCCTCCACGTGGCACGGACAACAACCATCCATGTTTTGGAGCTTGCGGCGTTTGAGAGTGCCTGTTGTGCTAGTAGTTTTCGTCAAGACGGAGAGGTCCGCGGTCTCAAGCCTGTCGGCATGCACAGTCAGAACACCGGCTTTGACGAGGACAGAGACCACGCCTTGCATGGCGTAGATCTCCTCGGGAGTGTATCCTTTGGCTTCAAGCATGTCCCCTACCAAGAGCTCGGCCGTGACGGAGGGGTCGGTATGCTTATTAACGGCGACGTGGCCGTCCCTTATACGGTTGAGCTTGATTTGAGTGTAATCCTTCGAAATTGTTAGGGGATAAGAGATGCGGTAGGGGAGGAGGTGATTGATTGGTATGTAGATAGTATGAAGAAAAAAAAATGCAAAGAGGAGGATATGAGTAGCAGAGGGCCGTCACCATGCGCACTCTCTTTTGCCGGCCCATTGGACCGCATGCTCAATCATATTCTTCCTAGGCCACTCAAATCTCCACCCTTGCCTCACGCTCCCCATCTTGTCACTCTGCTTAATCCTTTTTTGTATTTTGAACATTACCTTGTCCTCGGGCACAACGGGCACCTCAAACTCATGCCATCGGTCGGGCACGAGCTCCGCGCATTTCGTCGGGGAAATCAGGCTGCAAACTAAGACGAAGAGAAATGCCAGCGGGGCCAAAAAGATGGGGGATGACGCCAAAACGGCCATGCTCAACGTCAAGAGACCTTTCCCCTGCTTTTTGGGAATGGGTGCAGCGTGGAATACCTGTGAATATTGAGTCAAGGTCTGGAGAGTCCGATTGTTCTGTTTTGGAGAGAGCGCAGGGAGGGCAGTGGCGTGCATTGCTTCACCTTTGCTTCTCTAAGGTCCTGGCAGGCAAGGGTGGTGATGGGACAAGCAGGAAAATGAACAGCAAGTTGCTGAGAGGACAAGGCGGCTACCGGACGGCTTTGTTTGTGGTGAAGGCAAGGGGAAGGTCGAACGATGGCGTTTTCGTGTAAACATGTAGACTCCGGACGCCGGAGCCGTTGAGACTCGGAGCTTGCTTCAAGAATTAAGGCCATCGGCATCAGCGTCGCACGCCCCACTCGGAAATCACTCCATCACTGCCCACTAATGGCAACAGGCAGCCGATAAGGAGATGACTGCAGGCATACCCCCTACACTGCTGCCGGTCTTGCAAGAAAAGTTGCGAAACCAGGTAAGTTTTGGGACCGATATGTCCTTCGACCTCCCCCACACACCATACCCATCCCTCCTTACCCACCCTTCCCTCCATCCTTATTTGGGCGCAATTCTCTATTTATTTGACCATGTGTCTACCTTGTGGTCGATGTATTTGCTGCCGCTTTGAGGGGTGCCTCTAAAGCGCAAACCCCCATTCATCTATTCCTCCCACATAGCCTCCTCCCCTCGAATGCCAGCCCTAAGTCGCACTTTCGTCGTTCTTAAGCACACTATCGCTCATTTCTAGAAATCTTGCGGGCTATCTTACTCCCTGTATGAGAAATAATCTTCATCTTCCCCTCCCAACGCCCCCTTCCTCAAATAGATTTTTGACGCGGGCAACGCCTTTGTCCTGAACAACGACGAAGACTCTCCCCCAGGCCACCGCGCATGCCTCGTCACCCAGCGTACCCTCAATAAAGAAGGCGAAATATATTTGTGCGATCATCTTTGGAGCTTTCCTGGTACGACAACACCAGCGGAAGCCCAGGCTATGCTCGAGGAGGGAGAATCTCTCCAAGAGCGTCTGCGGGATTTGCTTGAAATGGAGGGGAAAGAAGGGGAGAGCAACGCGAAGAGCATCGCAGCACGCATGTGGCCACTAGTCGGAAGATATAATTATATGAATCGGAAGGGACAGGCAACAGACGTCATGTATATCCTGGACGAAGTGGGTTTAAGATTTCGTGATGTCTTTCCTCGACGATATCTTGGACTCGAGAAGAAAAAAGGGACCCAAAGCGGGGACGATGAGGAAGAGTTGATAAATGCACGCACAGGCGCGGGTTTTCGATGTGCGCTAGTATTTCACCCACTTACCAATGAGGCTTTTACGGCCTTTTGGCCCCGTCGAGCGGTTGCGGAGGGTGAGATCGCGACGTGTGACAACTTGCCTCATGGCCAAGCTGCGCGCCTTGCTCGATTGCAGGTGCTGATGAAATTGGATGCTGCTGCGAGCAGTACCATGCAGGAAGACAAAGAAGGGGAGAAGGAAGGGATGGTTGAAACGGCGCACCGTCTTCGGCTGATTTTGGAGGGGGAGGGGTACTGTGATGTTGGTCAAATCAACGCGCTGCTGGGGTTGGAGTCGACTTACGGGAAGCTTCTGCCAGTGTGGGATATCAGCGAGCCGCGGCTGCGTGCTGAGTTTCTGAAGCACCTGGATGCGGCACTTAAAATGAGGACGACATCCATGACGACTGAAGAGAACAATACTATTTCCTCCTCCTCTTTGACTTCAACGGCACCAGCAAGCGCTGCTGCTGCTGCTGCTGCTGCCGACTCTTCTCCTTCTTCCTTGGTGTTTCTTATCAAATTTTTTCTGATGGGTATGGCTGTACCCTGCAGTGACTTGCTCACGTTCGTACAGGACCACGGCTTACTAAAGCGGCTGGAAGACCTTGGGTTGCTCTTCGTGGAAGGTCATGACAACAACAGCAACGACGATACCACCAATGGCAGTAATGATGTGTCCGTAAAGAGTTTAGTTCAAATTACTCCTGTCCCATATCGGAGTGGTAATGGTGGCACTCAAGGGTATGGTTGTGGACTTTTTCTCACGGATTTTTCTCAGGTTGGGAGTGGGGGGGTGGGGTTCGATCCCGTGATGTATGTTGGACCTGATTCGTTGGGCTTGGTGGGGGCTATGCCTTCGTATACTGCCACTGCTGGGGTCAAAGAGGAGGAGGGAGGGGGTGGATCAGATTTATCTGCCTCGTCTTTTCTGTCTGTGCCTCGACGAATCTTGGATTTGTGTGCAGGGTGTGGAGTGCAAGGGATAGTGGCAGCTTTGAGAGCTCAACAGCAGGAGCAGCAATCACAAAAAGAGCAGCAGCAGCAACCACAAAAGGTTTCCATTTTCGAACAGCTGGTCTTACTAGAGCTTAACCCACGCGCCGTCCGCTTCGCCACTTTCAATGCTGCACTTAATCACCTCCAAGAACAAACCACAGTGCTTCAACATGACGCCCGAACTGTCACTCCTGCAGATTTACCCTTGCCTGCATATGACATTGTTTTGTCCAACCCCCCTTACATCCCTAACCCTGAACGAAGTGCTCGACACTTGCATCAGTACGGGGATGGAGGGACAACGGGTGAAGAGATAACGCAAGCAGTAGTGGCCTTGGCAGCTCAAGTGCTGTCGCAGAAGAACAGTAAGGGAGAGAAAGAGGGATGGCTATACCTTGTAGGGAATCTGGTTAATGTCGATACACTCCCGGAGCGAGTAGAGAGATGGTGGAATGATGGGTTGAGCTTGAATGGGGGAAAACAACAACAACAACAACAACAACAACAACAACAACAACAACAACAACAACAACAACAACAACAACAGGAGCAGCAGCAGCAGCAGCAGAAACAACAGAGATTATACATCAAGGCTTTTCACGGATTAAAGTGGTCGCTGGCTGAATACTCCGCTCTTATCCATAATTATCGACTGGAGGATACTGCCACAGCTCTAGCACAGGATGCAGCGGTGCATAGGTACAAGGAGGCCTTGAAAACGGCCCACGTGAGAGATGTAACGAATGGTCTGGTGTTTGTTCAGTGGAAGAGTGGACCGGAAAAGGAGGAAGCATTCATGAGCAAGAGATGCAGCAGCAGCAGCAGCAGCAGCAGCAACAACAACAACAACAACAACAACAACAACGATAAAAATGACGCTTGGAGCAGCTGTAAGAGGACTGCGGTCGCGCTGCATGCGCAGCTCTGGCAGGTATTGGCCATGTATTACGACCCGGAAGCGAGCGATACGCGGAGGAAACTAGCAGAGGGTTGGATGTAAATTGATAAGACCCGACACAAAAGCAAGGGAGGAAATGACACAGTTCAAAGTATCTTGTCTTCTTGAAATCACTCTAAAGCCCCTTTTTATTTTTCATTCCATTTCTCTGTCAATAACTCTACATTTTTGGGCACCCTCACACTTTTCTTCCCTCCCGTCCTCCCTACTTTTTAGGCGTCACATCTATGACGACGCCCAAGTCTTCCTCCCTCTCCCTCCTTCGTGCCCCCATCCTTCCTCTACCCCCAGACGATACTTTCTCCGCCTCCTCCACCGTTCGTGGAAAATTCACTCTTGAATCTCTCAACGGATCTAACGTAGGAGCCAATATCCGCGTATACCGGTCAAAGTAAAGACTTTGCTTTATCAACAATCCAAACTGCCTAGGCAGTTTCAAGCCGTTACTACTAGCCACTTCCACAATCTCCAATAACAATCTCGTGACTTGCTCTTCATCGACTTGCAGAGACGCCGCCGCCGTCTGGCTCTCTACATCCGCAATCACCATTATCTGTGGGTCCAACGTCCTCAACCGTTCAAACAACGCCTGCAGATCCCCCGCGAGCTTCCCTTCATCCACCGCCGCCGCCGTCGCTCCCATCCGAATCAAGCCCTGAGCCATGACTCGGTAGTCCCCTCTCACCAACCCTTCTCCCACTTCCGTCACTGCCTGCCAGGTCTCGGGCGACAACCGTCCGACAATCCCAAAATCAATGAAGCCAACACGTCCGTCCTCCAGGACCAATAAATTCCCACTGTGCACATCAGCATGGAAACTCGGACATAGCACGACGGACAAACTCCAGGTATTCAAAGCCGCGATCAGAGTTCCCTCTGGATCATCCGTGTACGCCTTGATCCCCTCCAAATCAATCAAACTCACCCCCCGCAGCCTCTCCATCGTCAGCACCCTCTGCGTGCTCAACGCAGGGAAAACTCTCGGACACGTTGCGACCGCCGTCAATTCTGACTTCGCCAAAAACGCGCGAAATTCTTCCAAATTTGTAAGTTCCTTTCTGAAATCCACCTCCTCCAAAATGGACGTTCGAATATCAGCGACAATATCCCCAAGCGACGTGCGTGCCAGGTCGGGCGCCAGCGTTTCGAGCAAGCGCGAGACGAGGTATATAAACCCCAGATCTGCTTTCAACGTCTCAGTCACGCCCGGTTTAAGTACCTTTAAGACAACCTCCTCCCCAGTTCCTCGGAGGCGGGCCACGTGGACTTGAGCGATGGACGCGCTGGCCAAAGGGATTGGGTCGATGAATTCAAATTTCTCGTTTAACGCCTTATCCCCTCCTAGCTCTGCCCTGAGGGTCTCGCGCACGACGCTGTATGGGACGGGAGCGCTTTGGTCAAGGCATTTTTGAAATTCCAGCACGAATTCTTCGGGAAAGAGGGTGGGACTAGAGGCGATAAATTGCCCGACCTGTGAGGATGGGATGGGGGGACAGAGGGATGGAGGTTGGTGAGTGCAAGTATTTTCATTGATTGCTAAAGCTCTTCACAACCCATATTCAATTCTTTTCTGGTCGACGAAAAGATGACAAGGTTATCATCGTAAAAGATGACAAGGTACTCATCCTTACTTCCTTTCTCCCTCTCTCCCTCCCTCTCCATCTCATACCACTAACCTTAATGTACGTCGCCCCAAGCCTTTCGAACAATTGACGCATCGACTTTGCCAAGGTCGCGCGCGTAAACGGCGACACTGCTGTATCCTCACCCTGCTGCTGTTGTTGCTGGTACTTGCGTAGCTCCACGAGCAAATCGCGTGCCGTCTCGCTGAAGGCCTTGGTAGCACTCAATGTCCGGGCAAGTCCAGCTCTGGGCCCCACTTCCTGGGCTACGCGCAATGAATCTCGTAAAAGGGCTCGCCCACTGGTCAAGAGCTGCGAAAAGCTGGGAAGGACGCTGATTACATTAGGAATGGCGGAGTTGGACGCAGCAGAAGGGGGCTTGGTGTCTGTGGTGCGGGTGCTCATTGCCAGTCGGCTGCTGCGAATTTGACAGGCGCGGGAGCCCTGAAGCGGCCGCATCAGAAAGGCAGAAGCAATACCATGCGCACCCCAGCGCAAGGGACTAGCCAGCATGACCAGGATCGACAATAGGGTGACTAAGCCGCCGGGCGATGCTGCGTTTTTTGTTCTGGCTCGTCGAGCAGTGCTGGTGCTACGCGTTGATGTGGGCGCGGAGGCAGGAAGCTGGGAAGACTGCTGCAGCTCAGTTGGCACGCGCATTTCTCGCCCTGCGGTGTGTAAATGTTGGTGGTGAAATGGATGCGTCATGACAAAGGTAAAGAAGACAACAGCGGCAGGTCAACTCACTCCATCAGGGTGGAACACGACCGCGGCTGCGAAATTGCACAGGCTGTGTGGAATATGCCGTTCGCAGATCCACCACGAATCACACCACATCTCACTTTTGGTCCTGATTGTGTGCACACTCCGGACCAAACTTGTCCTATGTGAGGGCCCTCATGGAAAGAGTGAATGTCAAGCTATCTAGGGATGTGTAAGGATTTTAAAATGGAGGTCCAAGGCATGTGTAAGGCGCCTCGTAGCATTCAACCTCCCCCGGAGAAAGAAAGAGTTCTTCAGCCCCCGCCCTGCGCGGGAAGCCCTGTGTGTGTCGTCGTGTTCTACAGGCATGCTTGCCAGCCCAAGCCAACGAATGGCACTCTCCCACGTCTATCAAGGATTCGCAAAATGTACCCACGAATGCACATGGCAATATGCTACCCTATGTGACCCTCCCTCTGGCTTGCGTGGCCTTGGCTTGGTAATGGTCTTGGTCCGCAACACAACAACACGCTTATCGTCGCCGCCCTCCCTCCTCTCCACCCCCATCCGCACAGGCCACCGCCATGTCGTGGCGTGAAGGGACCAGCAGTGACAGGACTCTGGATCTCGTCGGACAAAAGGTGAAGGTGTGGTGGCTCAACGAAGAAAGTGGTGAGTCCCCTTGCATTTACAAGTCCCCCCCTCCTCTTTCAGCGTGCCCCGCGTGAACTGTAAATACGTGCCCATGCGCGTGGACGCGGGGATAGTGGAATGTAACCCCTACGCAAGGCCGGCGGGCTGACCGAAGCCCCAGTGCCCCGCCTGCACGGCCAGCCCAAGAGGCAGGATTTGGGCATACCCCTCTTACCCTCACATCTCCACGCGACATATTTCTCTCTACAGGCGGGGAATATTACCTTGGTAAAGTGGTGGGCTACAAACCAGAGGAAGACTCGTTTCAGGTGGTTTATGATGACGAGACACAGCAGCAGGTGCCGGGACAAGAGGTAGAGGTAAGTATGGGGAGGTGGGAAAAGAAGACGTCTATCTTGCTTTGTTATGTGTTGCAGCTTGCATGTGTTGGCCGCCCGTGGACTTCTTGCACGCTCCCATCGGTATACGGTGGGTCATCAAACGCACTTTTTAAACCTCAAAACTCAATTTCATGTACTGTATGGACTGTACGAGAGTGGGAGGGATCCACATCCTTGGTCGGATGTTGTGAGACGTTTGAATGTCTTCCCCCCTTGGGACCTCTACATTCTCACCTGCCCCACATTGTTCGCCCCACGGTTGGACCGTCCTCATGATATGCCTCTTTTGAAACCGGCGCGATTCCCAATTTCTGCTTCCTTTTCTCCCTTTCTTCCCGCCTTTCGCCAGGTCTATGACGAGAAGCTTGACGACCCCTGGCTTCTCCTCGACACGCCCGCCCGCCGCCTAACACGAGAACGGGAAGCCTCGAAGTCATCCGCCAGCAGCACCTACAGCAGTAGTGGCGGCGTTGGCGGTGGTGGTGGCTACTATAGCAAGGGCCCTACCCCTCCTTCGTCTTCCTCTGCCTCCGTTTCCTCCCTTCTCGCCCTCCCTTCCATGCCCCAAAATATGTCCACGACGGCGTTGATCCGGAGCCTGCCAAGAACGAAATTGAATAGCAAGGCGACGTACTCCGATTTGATTATTGAGGCATTGAAGGAGATACATGGGAAAGATGGGGCGAGTCTTGTTGCAATTCGGAAGTGGATATGTAAAAACAGCACCGAGGCGGCCAGCAAGCAAAAAGCCTCATTCAATACCCTGACGAAAAAAGCGGTTCTCAAGTTGGAAGCTGAGGATGTCCTGCAACGTAACACCAAGTCTTCCTTTAGATTTTCGCCGTCTTATCTCTTTCGAGAGCGACAGAAGCAGGTGGAACTCGCGCGGATGCAGCAGCAACAGCTGAAGGACAAGGAACGGATGGAGAGAGAACAGCAAAAAGCGAAAATGGCGCAAAAATCAATGCAGCAACAAATGAGAGGGGGAGCTTTTCCAGGTGCTAATTACGCCTCACATTCCATGATGACTTATCACGACTCTTACTTTCTCGGTGGTACTGGCGGTGAAGGGGGGGAGGGATCGAGCTCGCGAAGGGGGGGGCAGCAAGTGATGCCGACGAGGTTCTCAGCAGAGGTGGAGAGAACAATGGAGCAGAATCGAAAGGTAAAACGGGAGTGGGAGATGGCCTTAGGTCGACGAAACGCATATTTGTGTAAATTTAGGCCATATGTGGAGACCTTCTTGCCAGACAAGAGTAATTTTTTTGCGAAGCTTGAGAAGGTGGAGGAGGCGAAGAAGGCTGAGTTGGCGCGGCAGCGGGAGGAGGATCGACGGAATCGGTTGGAGCAGGAGAGGAAGGAGAAGGAGGCGGTGCATTTGCAGGCGATTGAGAAGAAGCGGGTACAGACATTGAAGACAGCGGCGGAGCCTTTTCAAGAACAGATCAATCAGAGCTATGCCAAATACCAGACAGACATGGCGGCATTCGGGGAGGCCCAAGCTGCGGCCAAAGCGCGAGCTCTGGTCGACCAAGATGCGCAGCGTACAGCTTACTTTAAAGAGCAGCAGCAGCAACAACAACAACAACAGCATCAACAACAGCAAAAACAACACCACCACCACCAAGAACAACCACAACGCCTGACCCAGCAGCAGCAGCAGCAGCAGCAGCACCGACAGCAACAGCAACAGGTCAGATCTTTGTACCAACAGCAAGATCAGCGACAACCACAGCAGGTGTCGGTTGCTTCCTTTACGGACAGCGTTAAGAGTAGCGGTATGTACGACAGGGGCAGTCAGGGGGAAGAACAAGGAGAAGGAGGAAGCGGAGGAAAAGGAGGAGGAGGAGGAGGAGGAGGAGGAGGAGGAGGAGGACCACTTTTTGTGATCGACTGCAAGTCTCTTCCGTTGGAAGGGGGCCCGGAGCTCCAGGAGGTGATGTTGCACATGGGGTGGGTAACACGGGAGACTTTGAATGCTGGGGTCCCTATTGGGATCAGTGGCAAGGCGCTGGAGGGGACAGCAGTGATGCCTCCGCTGGATATGGACGCCTCGGGAAACTTAAGGATGGAAGATCGTATGCTGGCTAATTGTGTGATACAAGCAGGCCCATTTACTAATCACCGGGTGATTTGGCCGGGGTCGAAGCTGCCAATGGCGACTTTGCCGAAGGACACAGAGAAGGAGTTGGTACATATGATCGAGTGGAAGCACTTGTACTGGCTAGAGAAACCTCAGGTGGCTGCTAGTGCGGCCGGGGGGAAGGGAGGAGGGGGTGGGAAGAGGGAGCCGAATGTTCTGGCGTTAAGGCTGTCGGACGGGCGTTTTGTTCCACATAGATATTCGTTGATGCGGTATACGATGAGATATGCGGAAGCAAAGAAGATTCCGTTGAACAACCAGGTAATTATTGCTTACAGGTGCCCCCATACGGGCCAGCCGGTCAGGGTCTACAGGGATTATTGTTGGATGTCCCGCTACGCGGAAGCGTGTCGACGCACCTTGAAAACGAAAGTGGAAAGGGACGAGCAGGCCTACCAGCGGCTGCAGGATTTGATAGATCGCTTTGCCTCCGTGCCGGTCGTCCGGCCCTGGCATGCCGGGGTTAATGGCGGCCAGCAGCAGCAGCAGTACCAGAAAGTACACACGCCGGTTTCCTTTCCTGCTGTGTCGGTTAGAAGGGCAACTCAAATGCAGCAGCAGCAGCAGCCGCCGCAGCAGCAGCAGCAGCAGCTGGCACATCAGCAGTCTCATCACCAACACCATCAACATTACCAGCAGCAGTCGCAGCAGCAGCAGCATCAACACAACCCCCAACCATCATCCTCGAACCCGGGCTCCCGCAACCCATCTCCCCCAAGCGGTTTGATTGCAATGCTTTCCGGTCAGGACCAGGTCCCCCTTTCCTTCTACCCACCTCCCACACCCGCCCCAGCGCCCGCCTACCCTCAACCGCAACCTACTCTAAAGCAGCAGCCCCACCTGCAACAGCAGCAGCAACGCTTTTCCGGCTTTCCCTCTCAATCCCCGCTTCTGCAACCGACGTCTATATCTTTCACTGCCGCACACGGCGGTCCAACTCTTGCACTTGCTCCTCCTCCCCTCCCTACCTCTACCCACTACCCCCCCGTTTCCGCACACGCCTCTTCCCCTATGCCTCCCAACGCTTCTCATCACCAACGACAACAACAGCAACAACAATTACTACTTGTACAACAGCAACAACAACAAAAACAACAAGAGCAGCAGCACCACCACCACCACCCCCACCGCCACCACCACCAGCAACAACAACAACAACCACCACCACCACAACAACAACAACAACAACAACAACATCAACAACCACCACCACCACCACCACCACAACAACAACAACATCAACAACCACCACCACCACCACCACCA
>Ga0160419_100195_pt1 | contig 42700 bp, 23 predicted proteins | sample CelAP2metagpilot_2_FD_108196 | JGI IMG/M metagenome (GOLD analysis project Ga0160419, IMG submission 108196) | Phycosphere-associated microbial communities from Cellana algal ponds in Kailua-Kona, Hawaii, USA - Cellana AP2-4-25 metagenome pilot ...
AGCGGCGCCTTAGAAGAGTACATCGTTTATGTCGAATGTTCCGGTGTAACCCGTAACCTCGATAACGATGTCCAAGTTTCCGTCGTCATCCGTATCAGCCGCGAAGAAGTCTCGGCCAATTAGATCACCGCCGGTAATATCAAGCAGGAAGCTATCCTGATCTCCATCGGTCGCGGCAGCAGCAAGTGTGTTAAGATCGGTCAGAATGCTCGCCTCGCTTGCGGCACCGCTGGCACTGGTAAAGACATCGGCCCCAGATGTTGTGAACAGAGCCGATAGATCCAATGTGTCTGCAGCAGCCGCATCGAACCCGATGATCACATCCATGTTCGACAAATCGCCGTCAGCTACCGAACTATCCGAGAGAGCAACGTAGACGAAGTCATCTGCACCTGCTCCTCCATCTAGTTGATCGGCACCTGCGCCGCCGGTGATGATGTCGTTGTCAGCGCCACCCTCGATGGTGTCATTATCTGCACCACCGTTGAGGGTATCGTTGCCAAGACCACCTTCGATGCTGTCAGCCCCGACACCGCCGTCAATGCTGTCAGCGCCAGCCTGGCCGTTGATGCTGTCAGCACCCAAGGCACCGTCAATGGTGTCGTCGTTCACACCGCCGGTGATGGTGTCGTCGTTATCACCCCCGGTTACGTTCACCACACCATTGGTTTGGGCAATACCCGTTCCGGCCTGATAGGCGTTGAACAGAACACCGTTCGCCTCGTCAATGGAAGAGGTCAGCGTAAAGGCATTATCTCCTCCACCGTCGTTCACAATCGTCAGCTGACCCCCGGAGACACCAAGTGTTGTCACCGAGGAGTTGGCAGCCCCTGCGTTCTGCAGGTCGGCATCCGTGGCGTTGAGATCCAAGGAGTCCATGACATCCTCGAAGTCCTCGGCCACGTCGAAGCCTGACGTCGCACCAGCAACAACCGTACGTGTAATCGCCAGGCCACCAACTGTGATGGTGATCCGGTCACCCACATCGTACTGGTCCTCGAAGTTGATCACCCCGTCGCTGCCAGCAACTCCAGCCGTGATCACCGAAGGTGCTCCCCCATTGCTGCTGCCAGAAACAGAGGCCAGCGAAACATTGAGCTGATCACCGGCTCCGAGCTCCCCGGAAAGTACATCACCACCGATATCTTCACCGAAGTCGGTGATCGTATCGGTTTCCGCGATTGCATCCGAGACGAACACGAAGGTGTCCAGACCGCTACCACCAGTCAGAGTATCATCACCCTGACCACCGATCAGCGTGTCGTCGTCCTCGCCACCCAGGAGGGAGTCGTTGCCGAGACCACCATCGAGGCTGTCGTCACCGGAAAGACCACTGATGGTGTCGTCTCCCTGGCTACCCACGATGGTGTCCTGACCGTTAGTTGCCGTCAGCGTATCGTTGTCATCGTCAGTACCCGTGATGGTGAAGCCTTCTGTCTGATCGCCAAGATTGAGGGACGAACCGGTATTAACGGTGAGTTCGACCTGCTCAATTCCATCGATCTGGGCGTCCGATGCATCATTGAACGAGGCACCAACCTGAAGGACGTCCGCCGCGCCCACGCCCCCGTCAAGGAGCGCATCCTCGGCACCACCCACGATGGTGTCGTCGCCGTCACCACCCGAGAGGGTATCGACCCCACCGTTGCCGACAATCGTGTCAGCTCCGGCACCACCGTCGAGATCGTCATCCGCCGAACCGCCGATGAGGGTGTCTCCCTGACCGGTGCCCGTCGCATCGATCGCGACCGTGGAGGCCGCACCTTGGAGATCCAGGGTAGCAGCACCAGCATCACCGCTGACCGTTACGGTCATGCCGTTGGCGAAGGCTTGGTTGGTTTCGACACCAAGGGTCGCGCTGTGCGCAGTGTCACCGGCGAAGTCGAGGTTCTCGACGTTGATGACATCGGTGAAGTCAGCATCGACCAAGGTCGTCCCGAGCACCTGCACCGTGTCGGTGCCGTTGCCGCCATCGACCGTCACGTCAGCAGCCAGTTCCACGGCTGTCGCGAAGACCAGAAGGTCATCATCGTCACCCGCAAGAATGCTGTCGGCTCCTGCACCACCTGTGATGGTGTCGTTGCCGATGCCACCTGTGATGGTCTCTCCGTCGGTACCGCCCGTGATCGAGTCTGCACCATCCCCACCGTCCAGGGTGTTTGCCCCGGAAGTGCTGGAGACAATGTCATCACCGTCACCGGCATTGACCTCATCGTCGCCTGCACCGGAGGTGATGTCATCATCGCCAGTACCGGCATTGATGGTATCGTTTCCGGCACCCGAGACGATGGTGTCTGCACCTTCAGCTGTGGTGAGACCGTCGTTGTCATCATCGGTTCCGTTGATGACAAAGCCTTCGGTCTGAGCATCCAGGTCGATGTTCACTCCGGTAACCGTGTCAGCACCTTCACCATTGACGATTTCAATGTTCCTGAGGCCTGCGTCGCCCATCAGATCATCGAATACGGGGCCGACGACCAGAACATCAGCAGTGCTGTCACCTGCAACCGTGTCATCGCCACCATCGAGCAGAGCATCGTTCGATGCCCCCCGAATGGTGTCCTGACCCAGGCCCGCAACAACGCTGTCTGCACCGTCACCTCCGTCGATGGTGTCATCACCTTCACCGGAATTGACGCTGTCGTCACCTGTACCGCCGGTGATGGTGTCGTTCCCATCCGCCGTGACCACGGTGTCACCACCGTTGGAAAGCGTGACGTTGAACGCCTCACCCGCCTGGTTGGCAAGGTTGACATCGGTACCACCAACAGCAGTGACCGTGACGTTCTCGACCCCTTCGAGGTTGGCATCAGCCGCCGGAGCGTAATCAGCCGTCACTTCCAGGGTATCGGTGTCGGCACCGCCATCGACGACGCCGTTGTTGTCGCCGCCAACGATCGTATCGTCGCCAGCTTCGCCAAGGACGCTGTCATCACCGCCACCAGCAGTCAGGCTGTCGTTGCCGAGACCACCAAGCAGGGTGTCATCTTCAGCATTTACGGTGGTGATCACGTCATCGTTGTCCGAGCCAGTCACTTCCTGACCGATCGCGGTACCGCCAGGAGCATCGAGACCCCCAACCATATCGACGGCGAAGACACCATCGGCATCCGTGAGCAGATCAAGCGTAACGGTGGCAAAGCTGACCGCCGCCGTCTTGAGGTGCATACCCACATCAGCGGCAACCGCGTCCGTTCCATCACCAACGATCTCGATGGTGCCGTTACCCACGATGTCGCCGGTAAGTGCCTCGGCCTGAGCCACGGTCAACCGCAGGGTCGCACCTGCAGCCACAGTGATAGATCCGCCCGTGATGGTCAGCGAGGTGAGGTTGGTCCAGTCGACCGTCCCTTCAAGCACAAGGTCCACGTTGTTGAACTCAAGCGCCCCTGCTCCGAAGGACGCACCGTAGACCGCATCAGCCGGATAGGCGTCGACGGCGGCGCTACCTTCAATGGTCAGGCTCAGCGTACCGGCACCGGAGTTATCGAAGAGCCAGCTTCCGCCGTCTTCGAGGTCCGCATGCAGCGCGCCGCTGACAGTACCCGTGAAGTCAACAGTGTTGAGCTCGAAGGCCTGGCCATCAACGAGAGCGATCTCGTTGAAATCGATGGTTCCGGAACCATCGATGTCGATCAGGCTGAGATCAGCACCCGCCACGCCGGGCTTGTCGAGATCCCCCGCCGTTCCGAAGGTGGTGTCACCCTCATGAACGATGTTGAAGGTCTCGGTGTTGCCCACTGCTGCACCAGGGCTGGTACCCGGTGCCGTAACGGTACCTGTACCTGTCTTGGTGTAGTTCAGCGCGGTGATATGAGCGTCGCTCGTATCAACCGAACCGATCGTGACATTGACACCCGCTGCGACATTGATGGTCAGGTTTGCCTCGGCCGTCTCATCCACGATGTTGTTGAGGATGCTGTCGGTACCAGAGACGTAGCTGAACTCAAGCACGCCGGTGATCTCCAGATCGTGGTCAGCATTGATCTCGACGTCGAGAAGGTTGTTCTCACTGGCCTCGAAGCTTCCCTGCTGGGTCACTGCCACGGCAGAGGTCCCTGGGAAGCCCGTCGTTCCGGGATCGTTGTTGGTGAACTGGAAGTCCGCCAATGCAGCATCCGTCACGTCACCTGCCGTAATGTTGGTGAAGGTCACGACATTGCCGGAGGCGACGGCGCGGTAGTTCTGGAAACCAGCGGCCGCAATGGCAGTTGCCACGTCGGTCGCAGTATCCCCGTCGTCCAGCTGGATGACAGCACCATCGAAGCTGATCTCCTCCTGGCTGCCCACGATGCTCATGGTCGGATCCAGGGTCAGGGTGAAGATCTCCACTTCGGACTCGGCCCCACCAAGAGCGGTGTTTCCGATGATGTTGCCATCGATCACGTTGGGTGACGTCAGCGGAGCACTTGTCAGGTCCTGCGAGGTAATCGTCAGGGTCTCGAACAAGTCCACGTAGCTTGTCGGCAGACCTGCGTTCGGATCTTCATCCTGCGGCAGGGTCAGGTTGCCATCGATTACCGCATTGCCATCGAGGAAGAGTTGAAGCGTTCTCACCTCAGTGCCGCTGCGCAGGTCGTTAAATGCGACGCTGGCATCGACAAAGGTGTTCGATTCAACACGGACAATACGGTCCGTTCCTTCAACAACAGTCGGGCTGACCAGGCCACCGGAAAGAGCGTCGTCATTGTCGTAGATGACAACGTTGATGCTCGAGTCCAGATCCTCGAGGAACTCCTCGATGTTGGCCGGGGTGATGCCACCAAACTGGTTGTCCAGGTAGGTGTTGATGACAAAGACGTTGTCGATCGCATAATCGGTCGCGACGAGGTTTACGTCTGCATCGGCTGCATCCGGGCTGTCGAAGCCAAGGATGAGACGCGTGTCAGCAAACCCGCCAGCATCTTCAGTCACAGACCGTCCGTCAGCCTGGCTTTCCGAGGAAAGCGTCAGACCCTGGTCGTCCGCGGTCATCACGATGGAGAACTTGGCACCAGTTGCGTTGTCCAGGATTGCTGTCGGGTCGACGATGATCGGCGTACCCGTCAGCTGACCACCAACGATGGCAGTGTTGCCCTCAGTCGCGTCGAGGAAGATGTCACCGGCATTCGCGGTCACGCTGCTCAGATCAATGGCTCCGTTGTCGACCGGATCATTGCCGAACTCCGTGAGCGTCAGCACACCAGCACCGGACACGGTGGTCGAGGTCTGGATCTGCTGGAACTGGGACGCAGTCATGACCAACTCGACACCAGCCGGAACAACAATTTCCTCCACACCGGTGAGATCCGTTGCCGGATCCAGGATTACCTGAGCCGGGTTGAGCGGATCACCCGAAGACAGACCGGCATCCACCTGGAGTACAACAGAGACATCCGGAACCAGAACCGATGTATCGATCTGAACAGTCGGATCAAATCCGGTTACGACCAGCGACTCTTCGACACCGCCTGCAGTACCCGAGAAGTCGTTTGCACGAAGATCTCCAGCACCCAGTCCAGCACCATCGCCGTCACCGGCACCAAGGAACTGATCGAAGGTCAGGGTCAGCTCGACCCCTTCCGCCAGCACAACATCGAAGTCAGCAAAATCAGTTGCCGCATCCAGTGTTGCGTCAGCCGGTACGTTGGCCGTCAGCGTGGTGTTGGTGTTGAGGCCAATGCTGGAAAGATCCATCGGATCCCCATCAACGTTGTTGACGATCACGGTAGCGTTGTCGTCGACGTCATTGACGGTCAGCTGGTGCGCGTCGTTGGCGTCCAGCACCATCGTCACGCCGTCCTCGAGGTTGAACGTCGTCTGGTCGCTCACCATTCCGGCAGTCTCTGCAACTGTCAGTGTCCCAGGCGCGCCTGCATCATCCGATACATTCACCGTGAACCCGGCACCCAGATCCCCCGTGAAGGTCGGATTGGCGTCGGCATCGAGGAAGGCGATCTCGGTGGTCAGATCCACATCGGAGAGATCTGCGTCCAGAGTGTCCTCAAGATCAGTCACGTTGATGGCTGCCGCACCGGTTTCGGTGATGCCACGTCCAGTCGCCTGGGCGGCTGTCATGGTGACGGTATCACCGGCGGTGACCACGATGTCGAAGCCCCCGAAGTTGACAGCGGTATCGAAGACAACGGTGTGGTCAACCGTATCGTCGATCGTCGCAATCATGGTGCCGGTGAAGATGGCACTCAGATCAAAGGCGTCGACATCCCCATCCGGTTCGCCGTCGACTGTGTCATCGATGTTGACGAGAACCGCACCGGTCACACCGGGTGTCAGACCCACGATGACCTGGCCATCGGCCTGATCGGACTCGAGGGTCACGGTCTGTACCGCCTCAGCCGGAATGGCTGCGGGATCACCGTAAAGCGCCGGGAAGGTAATCGGACCAACCGCAGCATCAGCAACCAGTTCAATGAACTGAGCGCTGACATTGCTGAGATCCGCCGTGATGGGCGTATCCGTCGGGGTTGCACCGTCATTCTCGTCGTCGACCAGAAGGGTCGCATTGAGACCTTCGATGAACTGGCCGTCAATCACGGAACCAGCGGAGGTGAGCACGTTACCGTCCCCGATGAGAACCGTCCGGCCTGCACCGGCTTCACCGAGGTCATCGGCACTGTCGAGGGTCACATCGGTTTCGACTTCGATGTTCACCGTGGCGGAAACCACTGTCGAGTAATCGACGTCGTTCAGTCCTGCGTAGTTACCCGCACCGATGTCCTCGATGATCGTGGTACCGTCACCGTCGACATCACGCCCATCGGCCTGATCCGCGTGAAGCGAAAGCGTGGCGTCCACGCCCACCGTGAAGGTGGAGTCGTCCATGGTGTCGAGAGTGTCCACGGTCACTGTGCCGTTGCCGCTGATGGTGACATGAGCAATGCCCAGCTCGCCCGTCAGTTGGACATCGCCGGTGGAGTCGAGAGCCGCCTCCACAGTACCCGTGTCGTCCACATCGGTCATGATTTTCGACAGATCAGCAGCCGGGGTGTCTTCCAGGTTCGCGATGTTGACCACACCACCACCGGTGATGGTGAGACCGTCAGCGTCCTCTGCGAGGATTGTGACGGAGGAGCCCGCAGGCACGTTGATCGTGACGTCGGTATTGTCCACCGTGAGCTCTGCAAGCGTTGTGAAGTCGACATCGCCGTCAACCGTAATGGCGACGTTGTCGAAGTTCACCGTACCGGCACCCAGGGTCACATCCTCGGAGAAGGTCAGCGTGGCGTTCAAGAAGTTCCAGGTGCTGCCTGCATCGAGCGTCGGGGCCGTCAGCACACCATCGACATTGGCAGTGCCGATCACCGCGGTGGTCCCGGCCGGGCCGTTACCATCCAGCGTGAAGGCCGGTACAGCACCATCATTGCTGCTGTCGATCTGAGCGATCACGCCAAGATCAACAGTACCAGCGCCAGTCACGGCGATGTTGCTCAGCTCATCACCGGCCACGCCGGCGAAAGGCTCACCGGTAAGATCGAGTGCGGTGCCGAACACGGCCTCTGCACCAGTATCAGTGTCGATGTTCAGCGTCTCGGTGTTCACGACCGCTGCCGCCGGGCTGCCACCGGTTACCGTGAAGGTCCCCGTGAAGGCCGTCATGTCGATCGTCAGGGTGGTGACGTCCGTATCGCTGGTATCGAGCGACTTCACCGTCACGTCATTGGCGCCTTTGACAAAGACCTCAGCGGTCGAGCCCGCAACCTCCGAGTCGAAAGTAATCGTTCCGCCCACGAGGCTCGCACCGGTGGAGGATGCCAGGGTGTCCAAAGTGATCCAGAGGAAGTCTACCCCATTGTCTGGGCCGACACCGATGTCACCAACGGTGTTGATAGCCGCCGGCAAGGCGAATTCTCCCGGCTCATTGGTGCCGTTCCCGTTGTTGACGAAACCATCCGGCGCCAGGAAGTGCGTATCATCCGTCACAAGGTGCGACTCGATGACAAGACCAGCAAAATTGATCCCGGTTGGGTCAAGCTCCAGTGGATTGGTCGACGGCGCAATGATGTTGTCGAGCGCGATATCGCCAGTTTTTACTTCACCGCCCATCTTGATGTTCAGCGTGTGAATGTGCTCGAAACGATCTTCGTCGCTGAAAACCAATCCAGTGGCGGACAGGTCCGTAAAGGCAACCATCTCGAAGACACGGTCCACATCTGCCGACGACAGAGCGAAGTTCAACTCCTCCAGGCTGGAGAACTCAACCCGTACAATGCTGTCAGGAAGCGTCGTGAAGAGCTCCTCGACATTGTTGTTGTTCGCCAGCAGCTCCGGGGTCACCCAGAGACGACCGAGGTTCGGGTCGTAGTCCATTGTTTCGACCGAACCCGTGATCGTGTCAAAGAGCCACACCACGTTGGTATCAACCCCCGTGCCGGTATCCGTAAGATTAGCCGCGTTGCCGTCGTCACTGATGATGATCTTACGCGCTGCTTGGGTCTCATCCCGGAACCGGATCGTCTGACCCAGAAGCGGAGCTGCCGTGCTATCGCTGTCAACAAGGGTGACCGAGAAGTCGCCGAGGTTGGTAGCTGCATCCAGCGTTACGTCATCGGTTGCAAGGGTAGTGGTGCCCGCGACATCTGCGGAGATCCCGCTCAGGTCGTAGGCCGCCGTTCCCAGCTCGGTCACATTGACCGTGGCGCTGGCAGGACCAACGATGTTGAGACCGTCAGCCTGCTCGGCCGTCAGCGTGAGAGTGACACCTGCACCCAGCACGATGTCCTGGGTCTGGTTGATCGACAGGTTCATCGCCGTGAGATCGGTATCATCATTGATGATGAGGGTTGTGTTGGCCCCCAGATCAATGTTGAGCGCACCGCTCGTGTAGGTGTTTCCGGTAGGACCAGCAGGAATGTCATCAAACGTCAGTGTCGAACCGACACCGGCGTTGCTGAAATTAAGCGTCCAGCCGGAAGCCGTTGCCGCATTTCCGTCGTCATTGAGGGTTTGACCCGCAATCGTGACGTTGGTGACACCTGTACCTGCGGTGAAGTTGAAGAAGTTGCTATCAACGCCGGAGATGTTCTCGATCGACAGGTCGCCCGTCAGCCCGGCGGCATCCACGAAGGACAGATTCCCCCCTGTGATGCCATCCGCCAGATCGTCAACGGCCTCTGCTGTGCCAAGAACGATATCGCCATCACCGTTGAAATCGATGGTTTCGGCATTCCCGGCATCGATGGACGGGCTTGCGCCGGTAATGGTCAACGTACCGCCATCATTGTTCACGACCAGGGTATCAATCTGTGGATCCCCAGATACACCCGTGATGAGATCAAGTACACCGATGGACACAGGTGCTGGTCCGGAGACCGAGAGAGTTGCTGTGCCTTGTGCTGCGTCCTCCGTGTTGAACTTCACAGTGCCACCGATCGTGAAGGCGGACTCCGCCTCGATAACCACGTTCAGCAGTGTGTTGTCGACGTTGTCGCCACTTGCGTCGAGACCATCAGCCGCCAAGGGGCTGATATTACCGGTGATCGCGTTCGAGGACCCGACCCCTTCCGAAATCAACGTCAGAGTGTCGAAGAGGTCCGCGATGAGAAGCGGCGTACCCGAGCTGGGCTGAGGCTGCACGTCGAGCACCAGGTCCCCGTTGATGACGGCCCCGAAGATATTGTCGTTGCCATCGGTGAGCGGATCGCTCGCATCCCCCTGGAAGGTAATATCCAAGGTGCGCATTTCGCGGGTCGGATCCTCACCGTTGAAGATCACATCACCGCTCGGAACCTGAACGCCGGGCTCGATGACCACCACACGGTGGATGTCAGAGACAAAGCCCACCTCCGTGGAGCTTTCATAGAGGTTCAGGGTCACGCTGTTGGGAAGATCGTCGATCAGGACTTCGACGTCTTCACCGTCAACTGAGGTCGCCAGCGCACGCAGGGTCGTGATGTCATACCCGGCTGCGTCGATCTCACCAGAGATGTCGAACAGCAGGTTCACCGTTGTATTGGCACCGCCATCGATAACCAGATCATCGGCTTGGTCATTGGTTGCAAGGCCAAGTGTCTGACCGTCCGCCATGATGAGAGTGTCGATGTTCTCGAGGTTGTCGGCAGAACTCGAACCCTTCAGAACCACGTCTTCGGCGAGGCTGAGCGTCACGGTGTTGTTCGCCGCAATCAGGGTGGAGTCAAAGACACCGGCATCGATATCGGCTTGAGTCAGGCCGGTGATATTGACGGTAATCGGAGCTGCCGTGTTATCCCCATTGGTGTCGAAGGAAACGATCTTTGAGCCTGAGACGCCCAAAAGCTGCTGATATTGAGCGGCAGTGAGGGTCAGGGTGTCGCCTTCCTGGACCACGATCTGATCGACATCCGTGAAGTTGCCGTCCAGCGTGTGGTCACCCGACGCCATCGTGATGGTGTGGATGTCCAGTTGAGCATCGAAGGTCGTGGCATCGAAGGGATCATCGCCAAAGGCATTGATGTTCAGAGTTGCCGAGGCGGTGTCTGCCACGACGATGTTTGCCGCCCCCAGCGCATCGACCTGAGCCTGGGAGAGGGTTGCGATACCATTGTTGGCGATGGTCAGCTGGGTGACAGCGGAGAGGTCATCGTCGGAAAGATCGACGGTGCCGTCCACGGTCAGTTCGATGTTGCTGCCGGAGAAGGTCAGGGTTGCCGTGTTCGCTGTAACAGTCGCCGATACGGTACCCGTACCGGTGTTGTTCACGGTCAAACCGTCCACATCCGTGTCGGACGTGTCCAGCGTACCGAGGGCAACGTCGGCATCCCCGGTGATCGTGACGGTGGCTTGCGCCGACTCGTTGTTGTTGATGTCCCAACCATCCTCATAGTCGGCGAGACTCTGAAGAGCACCGGTGCCCCAGGAGCTGAACTCGATGCCATCCACCTGGAAGGCCTGGGAGGCGTTCACCGTCACGTTCAGCAGAGTGTTGTTGATCACGCCGGAGCCGCTCGCGCCACCTCCGGGGGTGATTACGCCATCGATGATGTTGGCTGTCTCATTGGTCAGCAGGTTGGCGTCGGTTCCGGTGGAGTTGATCACCAGGGACCGCAGACCGAAGGACAGAAGGTCCTCATTGTTGACGTCATTGTTCTTGGGCGTGGTCGGGAACTCAACGCTCCCGTTGATCTCCACACCGCCTTCGAGGTTCAGGGTGAACTCAGAAATCTCGATGGTGTCCTGATCAGCACCGGACTTGTTGAAGACGAGACCACCTTCCGTGGAGGTGCCCGCCTCGATCGAGGCTGTCTGGGTAACCGCAGTGGCCGTACCCTCACCGTTGTAGACGACCTTCTCCACATCCGAGGGGATGTTCACGAAGAGATCTTGGTCAACGTTGATGTCGTTCGCAATCACATTGAGGAACTGAACCTCGGAGATGCCGAAGCGGGAGGCATCGATGCTGTCCGATCCGTCATTTGCGATCGCATTGTCGAGGAACTTGAGGATGGAGTTTGCCCCACCAAGAACCTGCACACCGTCCATTTCGGCAAAGGTATTCACCGCGAGCGTCATGTCATCGCCCAGGGTGATGGTCAGATCGACAGTCGGTGTGGAGGCTGTTGTGAAGCCAGCAGTCGAGGGCATCTCGATGCTCTCGGCCAGGCCCACAGTCACCGTGTCGGCAAGAATACCGGTGATGTCGAAACCATTATCAACATCGGCCTGCGTGAGGTCGGTAATGTTGACGGTAAAGTCCGTTGTCGGGACGAGGCCGCCGCTGCCGTCGGAGACCATCTCACCGACAATGGAACCTGCATTGTCAAGCTGCTGATACTGAGCGGCAGTCAGGTTGAGAACGGTGCCCTCGGGCACCACCAGTCCACCGATGTCGGTAAGGTCAGTGGCTGCATTCAGGGTAACAACCGGCTCTGCCGCAATGCTCAGAAGAGCAACGTCGATACCTTCTGCATAGTTGGCAACGGCGAAAACTTCGTCATTGAGGCCTGCCAGGTTCAGGCTGGCTTCATCTGCACCCTCATAGAGCGAGAAGTTGGATGCACCGATCGCATCGGCATCGGCCATGGAAATCCAAAGATTAGCCTCGTCTTTGAGCTCAATACCCAGGATATTGCTCAGGGTAGAGAGAGAGAGGTCGACATCCACATTGTTTCCGGCGCCGCCGACAACAAGCGTGGCACCTCCGGTACCACCGTCGATGACGTTTTCTTCTGCCGGAGTAAGCTCTTCCAGGAAGAGCACCGAACCACCGTCACCGCCGGTGAAGGTGAAGGGTCCATCCCGCGTTTCGTCCTGATCACCGGTCAGAGTCACCCCATCGATCGTCGCGGTGAACAGACCAGCCACGTCGGATGCGTCAATCACGGAAAGATCGGAAGGCAGGTCACCTTTGATGGTCACGGCGTCCGCCGAGTTGATGTCGAGCGCGGTTGCGCCGACCGCTTCCATGGCCTCGATAACGGTAGCGCCACCCTCGATGTTCAGGGTTACGGTGGCCGCATTGATGAGCTGCAGGCCCTCGACGAGCTGCACTTCACCTGCCGGGAGAGTGTCCACATCGACGATGTTGACCACGGCATCCGCACCGGGACGTGCATAGGCACCGATCAGTTCACCGACGCTGTAGCCGTCCTGCTTGTCGTAGGCGACTTCCATGAGGAAATCGACACCGCGCTCGGTGTTACCAAACGTGATGGTTGCGCCGTAGTTGCCGCGCAGACCGAGGGTTTCGAGGTCTTCGGTGGTCTCGCAGGTCCAGAATGCGACGAGCTCTCTGAAGTTATCGTCGGTGTTGTCATTAGGCGTTAGATCTGTGGCTACAACATCGATGTCGGTCACGACGTAGGTCTGAACACCGTGGGAATCGAGGCCTTCATCGGCACTGCCGAGGTTGCCGGTCAGTTCCGCATTGACCCGCACAGGCGACAGAGCCGTACCGTTACCGTAAATTTCAACAACTTCCTGGAAGTTGGCGAAGGTCAGGTTCGAGATCGTGCCCGTTGCCTGGGAGAAGTCGATGATGAAGGGCTGTACGTTGGACACCAGCCCGTCGCGATCCGCGCCAAGGGTGATCGCATCGCCACCCTGGATCGGACGTCCCCAATCGTCACGCCCTGCCTTCACGGGGGTGAAGGTCATATCGGAGTCGCCGATGATCCGGAGGAACGTCTCCAGGGTCGAGAAGGGCCCGAGGTCAGCGGTCAGGGTATCGGTGTCGATTGTCAGACGGCTGTAGGAGGGTGCGTCGACAGGACGGTCGTATCCGCCGAAGACCCGGTCGATCAGGACGTTGGAGCCCCACTCATCACGCTGAACAGCCTTGTCGGGGCTGGACGAGAAGTCATCCACGAAAAGCGAGCCGCCGAAGTAGGACTGGCCCTCGATGTCCGTACGCACCTTGTCGGTGCTGTTGAAGGGATCGAAGTTGAGCCCGGCGCCGGTGATGTAGACGCTGCCGGAAATCTCGTCGGTGTTGTTGTCGACGGGCAGGATAACGCCCATGGGCGCGACCTTGGTGTGCAGCAGTTCAGCATCGATCTCGAGCTGAACGCCATCCTGGATGTTCAGAACAACGTCCACGCCGTTCGGAAGCGCCGCGACGCCCAGGTCAGCCAATTTGCCGGACTGGGTGACGATGATTTCGATCTGGGTGTATTGCGAGAACTCAGCGCCCATGACGCTGAAGTTCGCCGCACCGATTTCCAGGAACTGGGTATCCGTCAGGGTGAGCGACGGGTTGGTTTCGTAGGTACGATCAACCGCGCCGTCTGAGTCGGTGATTGTCGAGCTGATGTCATGGTTGAGAATGACGCTATCGACATCGGAGATGTCCGCGGCGCGCAGGTCGCTCTTGTTCTCCACCACCAGTGTCAGGTTCTCACCGGAGATGAAGGAGCCTGCCTTTGCGATGAGGCCCGTTTCTGTGACCGAGTTATTCGCACCCGGAACGTCGGTGCCAAGCACCACGGTGTTGGTCCCTGCCCCGGCTTCGATTTTGAGGACCGCGCCATTGGAGACGTAGTCATCCGCCTTAGTGGAACCGGTCACGGTGATCGTGTCGTCACCAGCACCCGTGGTCACGGTGATGTTTTCGGCATCAACCTCGATGGTGTTGCCACCATCACCTGCCGTGATCGTAACGTCCGAGTCTTCAAGGGTTCCGGCAGCCACGCAGATCTTGTTCTCGCCGTCACCTGCAGTGATGGTGATCTCGTTGTCGAAGAGATCCTTGTTGATCAGGGTGGTGGAAGGAGAAAGCTGGTTGATGTCGATCACGTTGTCGCCGTCACCGACGGTCAGATCCAGCTCGGTGAGCTGGAGTGCAACGGTGTTGTCACCACCGCCCAGCGTGACGTCAGCTCCGCCCGCAAGGGCTTCGAGCTGAATGTCACCGGAGCCATCGGTCAGCGTGAGCTTGTTCGTGGACAGATCGTAGTAGTTGTCACCCTCGGCGTTGGTAATCGTGATTTCGGAATCTTCGATGAAATCAACGCCAGCAGTACCGGATACGGCGTCATTCATCGTGGAGACAGCCAGACGGTCGTCGCCAGCAGAACCGATGAAGGTGACGATTTCTGCACCGGTGAAGGACAGGTCGACACCGCCGGTGTTCTCAGATGCATCGATGGTGATCGGGAAGTCTTCGTCGAAGATGCCATTGAGGTCTTCTTCAATCGTCAGCGCCGCGCTGCCGGAGATGACGAGATCCAGGACGTTGCCATGGATATCGAACTCCTCTTTTTCGTTGAGCTCACGAATGTAGTTGCCCCCCCCGTTCGAAACGAGGTTCAGCTTTGGGGAGTTCGAAGAAATGAAGAGGCTGCCTTCGGAGTTCACGTTGTCCAGGATGACCGTGAACCCGTCACCGGTGTTGCCTTCGCTGGTCTGCACGTAAAGGCGCTGGGTAAAGGCGCCCTGAAGGGTCAGGGTGGCGTCATTGCGCACGCCAACGACGTTTAGGTCGCCCCGGTCCATGGAGGTATCAAGCCCGAGATAGCTGCCTTCGGTAACCGTCAGGTTTTCAAGGTCGGTCGCACGGGACAGGTCGATGATCGTGTCGATGTCACCCTCATCGTCAGAAAGGGCCGAAGCGCCGGCAGTGGTAATCCCATCCTCGTCACCCACCACCACATCGGGGTATTGGTTCCCGTTGTCCTCGCCGGTCGTGTAGATGTTCGGCAGGTTCTGGATGCTGATCTGCTGGATGTTGTGCAGTGACTTGGGCTGAGCAAAATGCCCTTTCCCGTCGATCTCGAGAGTGTTGTAGCCGCCGCCGCCATCAATGATGGCACCGTGCAGCAGGTCAACGATGCCAACCTGAATAAAGTCGTTGTCATCGGAGGTGAAGCCAGCTTCCTTGGTGCCGCCGTTGTTCTCGGTCGGCGTAAGGACCAGGGGGGTATCCCAGGAAATTTCATACTTACCAGTGTCCGTGACCTCGATCAGGCCCCGGTCGATGGTGCCGACCGGCTCTTGCCCGGGCTGGGGCTTGGTGGTGAACTCACCTTCGGCGTTGATGTAGACCGGCAGGCCAACGACAACTTCCTGCTCGTAGAAGCGGCTGTTTCCATCGTCGTCGAGGATCAGCTTGCACAGGAAGTCGAAATAACGCTGACCAAGTGCGATATCGTCGGTGGAGCCATCGGGGTAGGTGACGGTCAGGACGCCACCATCGACTCCGCCAATATCGTTATTGCCGCTGTCGCCACCAGTGGTGTTGTTCACGGTGACGGAAATGTCAGTGACACTGCTCCAGTCGATGATGCTGAACTGGTCCATGTCGGTGTCGATGACGTCCAGACCGGCAAATTCCTGCATGGCGAGGGTCTGGAAATAGCCACCGGGGCCGAAGAAGGCATCGGCAGGAATGCCGTTCGAAATGACACTGGTCCCGTCGCCGCCCTGACCACCGACGTTTTCACCGGGGTTGTCAGCGTTATCGCCAGCGGTGTCGGTACCAAGTGTGTTCGCAAAGCCCCAGTACAGGACCTTCTCCGTGACGGGTGTGTCAGTCTCGGACTCGCTTTCGACGAAGACCTTGACCGGGCAGAGCGTGAAGCTGCTGTTGGGGACAAATTCGCGCAGGAGGGAGTCGATGAAGTTCTGGCACTCCTCCATGTTGTCCATCTGATTGCCGGCCGCGCCGACGGCGCCGACGGCAGCAAGGTATTCAGGAGAGCCGATTTCGAACTGACCCTCTTCGCCGCCCTGCGGGAAAGTGCCGATCTCGCCGGCCTGCTCGGTGAAGTAGCGGGCGCACTCGATCTTGTTGTCGAGGACGCTGCGGTCAAAGAAGCCATTGCCGTTCAGGTTGTCCACGGCGCCAAGGGAGATGGCTTCGACCATGTCACCGGGTGCAACCGAACCGCTCTCGAGAACGCCCGTCCAGAATTCGAGGCCTGCCTGATCCGGCACGCGGCCGAAGAGGTTGGCGTAGATGTTGGTGATGAAGGCAATCGGTGAGATCGTGCCGAGGTCGTTGTCATCGGAAAGGTAGGGGTAGATGGCCTGGGCTTCGGCGGAGTCCGCGAAATCCTGGGAGATGGTGCTGAAGTCCCGTCCGTTGTCGAGCTGGTCAATCCAGAACTGGAGACCTGCGGGGTCAGGAGCGCGATCGAAGTAAGCGACGTAGAGGCCAACAATTGCGTTGATTTGAGCTGCGGTTGCCATGGTGTTCATCCCTTGCATCTAAATTTTTTCTCGTGTGGCCATCGGTAAAGCACCCAAAAAAGGGACTCCTCCCCCCTGCGGACACACGACACCCGTTATTGCCAAAATGTTTAGTGAGTTTTTCACCCCCGCTCAAGCATTGATGTATAGCGGTTTACATACCGCCTGGGATTTACCGATTATCCATCTGAAAAGAATGAAGAAAATCTCCCAAAAATTTTTGCCAGATGGGGCCTGTTTGAAGGGGTTCGGAGCCGTCAAATCTACCTTGGGTTGCGCGACCCCTGGTTGCAATCGGTCCCTGCTCATCCGAACGCAACTTACCCGGTATTTTTAGTTACCGGATAAAAATTTTAATTGGATATTTTAGTCTATCGGGTAATAAAGAATACCAGGTAAGTATCGGAGGTTTCATGCCCACCGTCGTCGTCGCTTCTCCCAAGGGAGGGGCAGGAAAGTCCACATCCGCCATTCTGTTGGGGACGGAGCTGGCCCATGCAGGCGTCGAGGTCACCCTTCTTGATTGCGACCCGAACCGCTCCCTCACGCTCTGGTCCAGCCGTGGTGGCCTGCCGAACCGCATCGAAGTGCTTTCTGACATCAGCGAGCGAGACATCGTTCGCACGATCAAGGACCGTGACAGCGATGGTCGGGTTGTTATCGTCGATCTCGAGGGTATCGCTTCGCGCCTTGTCTCCCGGGCCATCAGCCAGGCCGATCTTGTTCTGACGCCTATGCGGGCAACCACCCTCGATGCGACCATCGGTGCCCGCGCGATCAATCTGGTGGCAGAAGAGGAGGAGGCGCTGGATCGCTCCATCCCACATGCGGTTGTCTTCACCATGACCAAGGCGATCCTCTCCAAGCAGCACAAGGGCATCGCGCTTTCCTTGCGCAATCAGGGCGTTGACGTGATCGACCCGCCGCTGATGGAAAGAGCGGCCTTCTCGGCACTCTTCGCATTTGGTGGGGATCTGCACAGCATGCCTCCTCAAGGCAACATGGACCGGGCTCGCGAGAATGCAGGTGCCTTTGCACGCCAGGTCTTCAACCGATTGGCGGAAGGAGCAGAGAATGAACGATGATGATCCTTTCAACGTACCCCTGAACGCTGGCAAGCTGCGAAGTCGCCCCAAGGATACAAGCTCGAAGGCTGTTGCCCGTAGCGACCAGGCCGGGGAAAAGCTTGGTTTTGAGGATCGCACACCACGCAAGAAGCGTGGGCGACCTCGAAGCCCGCGCACGGGACAGGTCCATGCAAAGGTCATGCCTCATGTGGCCAAAGAGATCAGTTCCGAAGCCCGCCGTCGAGGTGTTCAGCAAGGGGTTCTGATCGAAGAAGCATGGGCGCTCTATAGGGCTCAACAGAAAGAATAGGCGATTCGAGAAGGGCAGGGGCAGAGGCTGGATCAGTACTTCTGATAACTTTTCATAGTAATCATTCGCGTTCTCCTCAGACTTATCCACAGGCGTGTCTCGCGCGCGTAGTGTTAAATATGTGTTAAAAGGTGTTACGCGAAAAAAATGACCTGTAGAGATCTGATTTTGCGCGCCTTTTCAGAGGGGGGTGTGTGCAGAGTCACGAAAGAACGTGTGCAGAGTCACGAAAGAACGTGTGTAAAATCACGAAAGGATATGTGTGATCTCACGAAACCCATTGACCCTGTGTGTAAAATCACAAATATGGTCACATGGTGTGTGAAATCACGAAAGAATCCCGTTCTCCCTTGCTACCTGACCGGCAGAGTCAGGGCGACTTCTTCGTCTGCGATATCTTCGATGCGGCCCCGAAAGGCGATATGGCTTCGATGGCTCATCCGATTTTTTCGCTCTCGACAAAACCGGATCACCGCATACGCCGCTACGAGAACGAGAGCGGTCAGTCATACCTGGAAGTAAAGCCCTCCGCCGACGGATTGGCCACCATTCATGATCGTGACGTGCTGATATACTGCATCAGCCAGATCATGGCCGCGATCAACGAAGGAAGAGCCGTCTCGCGTACGGTGCGGCTCAAGGCTTACGATCTGCTCAAGGCCACCAACCGGGTCACCGACGGGCGCGGCTACGATGGGTTGCGTGCGGCCTTGGTCCGGCTGCAGGGTAGCCAGATCGAAACCAACATTGTCACCGGTGGCGAGGAGCAGCTCGATATCTTCTCTATCATTGATCGGGCACGCATCGTCCGAGAAACCCGTGATGGGCGCATGCAGGAGATCGAGATCCAGCTCTCGGATTGGGTCTTCAATGCAATCCAGGCGCATGAGGTACTGACCCTTCATCGCAACTATTTCCGTTTGCGCAAGCCACTGGAACGGCGCCTGTACGAGCTGGCACGCAAGCATTGCGGCCGCAAGATGGAGTGGCGGGTTTCGCTGCCGGTTCTGCAGCGCAAATGCGGTTCAGCATCCACTCCACGAGAGTTTCGTCGACTGATTTCAAACATTGCCAAGCAGGACGAGGCCCACGGCCATATCCCAGATTATGCGATCCGTCTTGAAAGCCAAATGGTGGTGTTTCTCAACCGCCAGAGCCTTGGCCCGATCGATCCAGAAGATCATGCAGAAACATCCGATGTCCGTCTCTCGGCTGAGAGTTATGATCAGGCGCGACAGCTTGCACCGGGCTGGGACGTTCGTGCACTTGAAATCGAGTGGCGGTCTTGGATGCGCGAAGGCGGTCTTGATGCACCCAAGGACGCAGACCGTGCCTACCTGGGCTTCTGCCGCAAGTGGTTCGAAAAGCGAGGTCAGCCCTGAAAGGGCGAAAAGCTATGGTACGACCAGCATCAGAGGCCCTCGAGCCGATAGTCCAAATTAGCCGACCTGAACCGATAAAGCGCTTGCAGGCCCCCGCCGCTCCATCGCACACCGTGCCAAATTCAGATGGTCGGCAGGCATGCCCCGACATGCCTGCCGCTCAGGAGAGGAAGCCGGGTTTGAAGTTGCACAAGAGGTTTGATCGCTACATCACCGCGATTTTCAAGCTCGGCCGGACCGAGTGGCAGGCCAAGCATGCCCTGCGCAGGTGCGCTGAGCTTGATGCCCGGCTGGCAGAGATGGACGCCCGGTACGCAGCTCTGCAAAGCGAGCTCCAAGAAGCGTTTTCCGGGGCCGCCCGCCTGGGCCAAACTCTTTCCCATCTGGAAGCCGTGCACGAGGAACGCTTTGCCACGGCCTTCTCGAAGCTTGATCAGCTTGATCAGTACGAATTGCAAACCGGACAGGCTTTGCGCCAGTGTGTTGAACTTGAAGACCGGTGCGACGGCATTGAACAGGAACTCCGAAGGGCATTTTCAGGCGCCACTTCCGTGGACCAGTCTCTTGCGAAGTTCGAGGTTCAACAGAAAGAACGTCTCGGCCTGCAGAAAGAGCACTACAAGGCAGGCTTGGCGACGATCTCACGCAGCCTAAGCGACATGACCGCACGGCTGGACCGCTTGATGATGCGGGAGACGACTGGAAAGACAAACCACCAAGACCCTCGCTCGGGCCTGCCCGATGCCGAAGGCCTCAAGGCCTTCCAAGCGCAGTTCTACCGTCAGCTCGAGAACAGCAGAGATGACCAACGCGCCGAACGGTTCAAGATCTACCTGCCTCAAGTCGAGGCAGCCGTCACCCGTACCGACGGAAAGCCGGTGATGGATCTTGGTTGCGGCGACGGCGCATGGGTCTCGTTGCTGAGCAGTCGCGGAACCCCCGCTTTCGGGATCGATACCAACTCGGCCCGGGTTGCCGAAGGCGTGGAGCGGGGCCTGGATTTGCGGGAGGGAGACGCAGTCTCGGCGCTGACCGAGGCGGAAACGGGGAGTCTTTCGGTCGTATCTGCGCATCACCTTATCGAACATTTATCTTTTGAAACAGCCGCATGGATCGTCCGGGAGGCCGTTCGGGTTCTTGCACCAGGCGGCATTCTGCTTTTTGAGATTCCCAATGGTGCAAATGCATTGGCAGGACAGTTTCCCTGTCACACAGCTCCGGTTTCGCAAGGGAGGTCCACCGACCATGTATTCCGAGTGCTGTTCGAAACCGCAGGTTTCCATCCTGTGGAGCTGCGCCACCTCAATTCCCACGAACAATTGGATACGGTCCTGAGCCAGTCGGACGTAAACCATGACCTCGCCCTGTTGCTTTTCGGCCCGCAAGACGTGGCCATCTTCGGCACCAAACCAGAGAAAGACTGATGCGCGTTGGTCTTCTCCGCACCCAGGTTCCTTTCGTCACGGGCGGGGCCGAACGTCTTGCCGCGGACCTTAGAAGTGCATTGCAACGCCATGGGCATGAGGCCACGGAGATTACCCTACCGTTCAAATGGTATCCGGGTGACATTCTCGCCGATCACATTCTCGCAGCCAAACTGACGGATGTTTCCGAGGTCGAAGGGGTGCCCGTCGACCGTATGATCGGGCTCAAGTTCCCAGCCTATCTTGCCCGTCATCCGGATATGCAGTTCTGGATCATCCACCAGCACCGACAGGCCTACGACCAGTGGCAGGCCGGTACTTCAAGCCTTCTCGATGATCCGGACGGAGCAGTTCTACGTGACCTGATCCGGGCCGAGGACCAGGCAGCCTTTACGGCGAGCCGATACCCCATCCATACGTTGTCCCGAAACGTGGCAAAGCGGCTCGAGGACCATCTCGGCATTGCCTCGACGCCTCTCTATACCCCGCCACCCCAAGCCGATCTGATTGAGCAAGGTCCTTCGGGAGATTATCTTTTTGCACCGGGCCGCATCAATCCGTCGAAGCGTCTGGAGCTTGTCTTGGATGCTCTGGCCCGGACTGGACCACACCTGAAATTGGTGATTGCCGGAACTGCCGAAAACCCGGACTATGCGAAACGGCTTTATCAACGTTCTGTAGATCTTGATATCGCGGGGCGGGTGCAATGGCTGGGCGCCATCGACGACGCCACCATGCGACGCAAGTATGCCGAGGCTCGGGCCGTGGTTTTTGTGCCGCAGGACGAGGACTACGGTTACGTTACGCTCGAGGCCATGCTGGCTGGTAAGCCCGTCATCACTGTCACCGACGCGGGTGGGCCACTGGAGTTCATCGAGCACGAAATTCATGGTCTCATCACCCGGCCGGATGCAAAGGCTCTTGGCCAGGCCTTCGAACGTATCATGCAGGATGCGCAGCTGGCTGAGCGAATGGGCCAGGTTGGCCTGGCCCATTACCGCGACATGAACATCACATGGGACCACGTGGTTGACTCCCTCGTGGGGCCCGGGACGCTGGGCGCAGGTGCGCAGCCGCCAACCTCCCCCAAGTCAGCCTCGGTAGATGACCCAGATCAGTCTGGTGTGACACAGATTGAAAATGCCAGCGCGCCTACGGTGTCTGATACGCCATCATTCGGATTGGTGAGTGAAGTCTTTGCGAATTATGCTCTCGAAGAGCTTCCTACGCAGCTGGTTGGCGTAGACCTGTCGGTCGGCGGTACGGTACCCGCCTCTCTTCATACAGATTGGGTTCTGCTCGGAAACGCCGACACAGAACTTGCTGGCTCCATCAAACCTGTTGCGGTGGAGCAGCTGCGGGCCGCAATCGCGCCGTCGGCACCTGAATACTTTCCCTTCAAGTCGGTGCGTGAGGTTTTCGAAAAATTTGCTTTTGAGGAGCTTCCTGCAGAGCTTGGTGAGCCTGACCCTCCGATCAGCGATGCCATCGTCAACTACCTCCAGACACATTGGAAACGCTACTTGGCTACCCTTGAGGCGCTCGAGGATGTGGCCCCGGAAAATGCGCTGGATGTAGGCGTCTTCCCCCCGCTCATCTTCCAGGCACTGTTGTCGGAGGTCTATCCTGGTATCGAGATGTCCGGCCTCTGGGAGGGGCCTGATCCTTACGCTCAGACAGTGCGCTACCGAGCTGACGGTCAGGCTGCTTTCTCAATTCGACTGGAGCCAACAAATGTGGAGCGGGATCGCTGGCCCTATCTCGACGAAAGCTTCGATCTGGTCACCGGCATGGAAATCCTCGAACATCTCGCTCTCGATCCCCATCTCTTTTTGACCGAGGCTAATCGTGTCCTGCGGCCAGGCGGACACTTGCTGCTGACCACTCCCAACATCGCCAGTCATCGGGGGGTCTGGAAGATGATAGGAGGCGGGTCACCCTATTCGTTTGGTATCTTTGTCCCCTCAAACGGGGTCTATGGAAGGCACAACCGCGAATATGCACCTACCGAATTGGCTGAAATCGGTGCTGCCGCGGGCTTTGAGACGGTACGTCTCTCTACCTATGATGTTTATGGGGACGATATGACCCCCGAGGCCGCCGAACTCCTCGCATCGCGCGGTGATGATCTGACAATGCGGGGCGAGAATATTGTGTATCTCGCACGCAAGAAGCGCCCGCCGAAGAGACCTCCCTTGGGCCTCTATCATGGCGATCCGTCACTGATGGCTGGGCGTTTCGAACCTGGCCCTCGCGATCCCCGAACGGGTCTCCTGCGGTTGGGGATTGAGAACCGGTCCACTGGCCGCTGGCACCCCTCTGGGCACAATGCCATCGGTCTCCTGGCGGAATGGATCGATGGTGAGGGGACTCTACGTCATCAAAGGACCTTGCAGCCGCTCACCGCGCCTTTGGCAGCAGGAGAACGCGTTGAAGTCCCCTTGCCGTTGGACCGGGGCGAGCACCCGCGCGAAGATGGACAGGTGCGGCTGCATTTCTATCAGTCGGGTGTTGGAGTTCTCAGTGGAACGGGGCGTGCCATGCCTGTTCTGCTGCCCTGCTCACAGGCAGCCTTTCATAATCTTGTACAAACCTGGCCCCGTCTGGAGAGGGGTCAATGAGCGCTCTGACGCGCCCTCGGGTGCATTGGGTTTCACCTTTGCCACCGGCCCAAACGGACATCGCCCACTACAGCACACGTATTTTACCTGAACTGGCAGCAGAGGTGGATCTCACGCTCTGGACAGATGCGCCGCAATGGGATCTTGCGCTTGAGGCATACTGTAAGGTGCGGCGCTTCGATCCCGGCAAGCTGTTACCACGCGAACTGGTGGCGGCAGGGCAGGGGGGGCCGATGAGTGGGGAAGTCGTATTCCTCAACATGGGCAATTATTGGGTCTACCACAGCGGCATCCTGGCACTCGCTCAGCGTTTGCCCAGTATTGTCGTACTCCATGACATCGCTCTTCAAGAGCTGTTCCATGAGGCCATCCGGAACCATAGGGCCGACGGTGACACTTACCTTGCTGGAATGGCCCGCTGGTACGGCGCGGAAGGTGAAAAGCTCGCCCGGGAAATGCTGGCCCATCGGATAAGCGCATCGGAAGTCTCACACCGGGCCCCCGGTTTCGAGCTCACACTCGACCGGGCAATTTCTGCCATAACCCATACCCGAGCCGCTTTCGAGAGCGTTACCGCTCGAGATCTACTGCCTGTCTACCTTCTTGATCTGCCCTTCGCGCCATCCGCCGTTGCCCCTGTCTCAGAACGTGACCAAAACGGCCCGCTACGCCTGGTCCAGTTTGGGTACATGGGGCCCAACCGGCGCTTGGAGCCAATACTGGAGGTACTCTCCGAGCTCGCCGAGACGGTAAATTTCCACTTCGACATCATGGGGAAGGTTTGGGACCCGAGTTACATTGAGGATCGCATCGCAACACTGGGCCTTTCCGAACGCGTTGTTCTCCATGGGTTCGTCGATGAGCCCGTACTCGATCAATGCCTGCGGCAAGCCCATCTTGTTTTCAACTTGCGCTATCCCTCGGTAGGAGAAGCCTCTGGTAGCCAACTGCGGATCTGGAATGCTGGAGCGGCTTCTGTGGTTACGGACACCGGCTTTTACGCGACCCTACCGGACGATACCGTTTTCAAGATATCCCACTCTGAAGAGAGGCAGGCACTGCGCGATCTCGTTCGCCGGATCAATGCAGACCGCGGGCTCGGTGCCGACATCGGAAGGGCAGGGTGGGACCGCCTGCACCAGTACCATACACCTCGCCGTTATGCGGCAGCCATTGCCGAGGTGGCGCGGCAAGCTGTGGAAGATGGTCGAAGAGCCATCCTGGCACGCCGTGCACGCGACCTAGTGAACAGATCAAAGGTCCAACCAAATCTGCTCGTCGAACGTCTCGCACGACATTTGTGATCCCTCTCGGGCCTTCCCAACCTCCCGTTCCTTCAAGGAAGGGCTACACTGTTCCGGCGACACTCTATAGAGAGGCCCTCAACTGGTTTTTCCGGAACGCGGATAGTCTCACGAGGAGTCTTGATCTATGAAAAAAGCATTAATTACAGGTATTTGCGGTCAAGACGGCGCCTATCTGGCAAAGTTTCTAATCGAGAAAGGTTACGAGGTTTATGGTGGTCGGCGTCGCTCGTCTCTGGATGAGTCCTACCGACTGAGAGTGCTTGGGATTGCTGACCAAGTCACGCTCGTGACCTTCGATTTGACCGATCCCTTCAATGTTTTCGATGTCATCCAGGACGGACAGTTTGACGAAATCTACAATCTTGCAGCTCAGAGTTTCGTGGCGGCAAGCTGGGACGTTCCGATTCAGACCAGCCAAGTCGATGCGATGGGCCCACTTCTCATGCTTGATGCACTGAAGCGGACATCCTCGCACTCAAGGTTCTACCAAGCCTCTACCTCTGAAATGTTCGGCCTCATCCAAGAGAAGGTTCAATCTGAAACGACCCCCCTCTATCCACGGTCGCCATACGGTGTTGCAAAGCAGTTCGCGCATTCAATGACCGTAAACTACCGTGAGAGCTTCGGCCTGCATGCCTCCTCGGGTATCCTGTTCAACCACGAGTCCCCCCTGCGCGGTCTCGAGTTCGTAACCAAGAAAGCGACCCGCCATCTGGCCGAAATCAAGCTCGGGCTGCGCGAAACGCTGAAATTGGGCAACATGGATGCCAAAAGAGATTGGGGGTACGCCAAGGAATACGTCGAGGGCATGTGGCTGATGCTCCAACAAGAGACCCCTGACGACTACGTCCTGGCCACTGGTGTAAGTTCCACGGTGCGGGAGTTTGTGACTGGTGCGGCCGGAGCTCTCGGCTTCGATATTGTTTGGGAAGGGAAGGGGAGAGATGAGCGCGGCTTCGACAAGTCCACCGGTAAACTTCTGGTGGAAGTCGATCCGCAATTCTATCGCCCTGCGGAAGTGGATGTCTTGCTGGGCAACCCGAGCAAGGCACAGGCTACCCTAGGCTGGAAAGCCGAAACGACCGTCACCGACTTGGCAAGCCTTATGGCTGAATTCGATCACGACGAGCTTTCGTCCCAGAGGTAAATCTCTGTTTGAAGCCAGCTGTGAGCACCGCTCATAGCTGGCATCGCGGTGTTATGAGGCTGGGTCGTGAGCAAAGGCGGTTGGGAAACACCTTTCTACCCGTAACTGCTCTTTTGAGAGCTGTACATCGCAGCATAGAGCCCATCTGCTGCCAATAATTCTTTATGTGTACCAACTTCCACAACCCGGCCTTCATCTAACACATAGATGCAGTCCGCATGAGTGACCGTGGAAAGACGGTGGGCTACGATCAGTGTCGTCTTGTCGGCCGACAAATCTTTCAAGGCGTCACGCACTTTTTCCTCGGTGCGTTGGTCGAGCGCTGATGTCGCTTCATCCAGTAACAGAATAGGAGCCGAGCGGAGGAAAGCTCGGGCGATGGCAATGCGTTGCTTCTGACCGCCCGAAAGCTGTGAGCCTTTCGGTCCTAGTGGTGCATCGCCCCGGTCGCGAATGAGTGTGTCGATCCCTACCATTTCGGCGGCGTGCCAGATCTCCTCTTCAGTGGCTTCGGGACGTACGTAGCGAATGTTTTCCCAGATAGAGCTGTTAAAAATCACGATATCCTGCGCCACCACTGAGAAGCTCTGCCGCAGCTTGTCAATGCGCAGCCGGTTGACAGGCGTTCCGCCAATGGTGATTTCGCCTGCCTGTACCTCGTAGAGCCGAGCGATCAGGCTCAATATCGTGGTTTTGCCCGAGCCGGTGGCGCCTACAATCGCGGTCACCTTCCCACCCCGAAAAATCATGTCGAGCTCTTCAAAGAGCGGTTGCTCATCACTGTAGCTGAAAGCAATCGATTTGAGCTCGATATCTCCCTTGGGGTCAAACTCTTCCAAGGCATCGGGATCGTTGGTGATTGAAGGTATCTCGAGATAAAGGCTGCGGATGGAAGCCAAGATGATCAAATTTGCCTGCATCTGGACGAAGAAGTAACTCATCCGTCGAGCCGGATCGAACACCAGGGCCATCCCGATCATGAAAGCAATGATCGAAGCTCCGTCCATGTCGTTTCCAGGCGAGAGAGCCATGTAGCCACCGACCCCGATGATCAGGACGTAAATGAAGGCAGCCAAAAAATCGACAGAGGGGCTCATGATCGCCTGCACTGCCTGCAGCCGGATCGAAAGGCTTTTGATCTCAGACGTGGCCTTGATCAGCCGTGTCCGCTCGACAGGCTCCTGATTTGAGATCTTGACCGTACGCATTCCGTTGGTCATCTCTTCAATGCCCGTCATGTAATTGCCCATGGCGTTTTCCGCAGAGGCCTGGATCTCCTTGATGCGATGGGAAATGAGACGAACCACGATGGTGATGGTGGGCAGGATCAAGATAACCAGCATGAATAGCATCGGGGACTTCCAGAACAGGTAGCCCGACACAATAATCACCGTGGCGGCATCCCGTACCGCATTCACTGTGGTCTGACCGATGAACTGGCTCAGATCCTGCGCCTGGTTGACCAATCTTAGGATCATATCACCTGACTTGGTCCGTTCGAAGTAGGCTAGGTCCAGCGTCATCATATGGTTGATCAGATCGCGGCGCATCTTGAAGACCGCGTCCGAAGCCAGCCAGACAGAAATACGCGGCACCACATAGGAAAGGATGCCGCGGATCGTGAAGATCAGGAGCACCATTCCACAGACCCCGTAGAGAGCCGTGTAGTCACCCTTGTCGAAGATTACCCTCAAACCGTCTTCGGTGAGTGCGATGAACTGCTGATAGGCGAAACCCTGCACCAAGATCATGCCCATGACCAGAACGAGCCAGAGTATCTTTTCCTTCAGATAACTCCGGTAAAACCAGGCGATGTTCGTCTTGTCGTCTTCCGTGAAAAGAGGGCGTCGTGGCGCACGTGGCTCTTGGCGAGCTTGGAAGGGATTTCTCATCCTGAAAGGGCGCCTTTGATGGTCCATCACGCGCTCTTTACAGGAAAGGGTTGGAAAGACACCAGCCGTAGCTCAAGTCGCCCGCGAAGAGCAGCCGATTCGGTTGTCCCACCAGGCACCAAAGCCCGAGCCGGAGAGGATCGTATCCACATCAAGCCATGGTCCCACACCCCCTGCAAAGAGGCCGAAGGAGACAGGTCTTTCGCGTATGGTGTTGAGCAGCACCTTCTGGATCCGGAGCTTGTAGTTGAAGAACCACAGCAGACCGATCGACTCCAGGAAGTCCCTGCCCCGCCCCGCCAGGCGGTTATAGTTCACAAACTCCTCTGCCAGCGTGTCCAGGATCGTTCTCTGGTCAACGCCCTGTTCCGCCATGTGGTCATAGAGCACCGCCTTGGCGATGAAATCACCGTACTGCACCGAGCGGTTCAAGCCGCGGTAGAGTGCCGTATCCTTGGTGATGAGAAGGTTCTTGCCCGCCGTCTGCAACGAACCCGGCAGCCTCTCAACAGCGGCTTCGATCCAATCAGCAAGACCCCCCTCCCTAATAGCCCCCGCAAGACTTCATCTACCTGGGGACAGCCTGGAGGGTAGGGGCTTTCGTTTGAGCCGTGGGCATGTCGATGCCTCCATCGACGGTTTCCACGGCCCTTTCCCTTAGGGATTGAGTGAGCTCCCAAGGTGTCCCGCCGAAGCAGGCAGCAGCCCGAGGAACGTGATGTTCAACTCCAGCACTTAGGATCTCCTTAGGCTCACTCTGGCCGCAATAGCTCATGTGGAGGTGTAAACTATCTGCTGAAGGCAGTTCACCACGGGCTCTTACTCCTAAGAGGTGGTGGTGCTGGTTATCGCTAAAGGGTACCTAAGGGCCATCTGACGAGAGTTGCCTGGGGCGCGTTGCAAATCAGCCCTGCCATGATAGTGGGAAGGCTGAACCGTCTCAGTTAAAAAAACCTTCAAAGAGGCAGATTGTGGACTTGTTCAAGAAAGAAGCCCTGATCCTGCTGCGGTTTTCCGCCGTTGGGCTGATGGCGACAGCCTTACATTATGCGGTTGCTCTGTCTTTGCTCTGGTTCTTGTCCGTCAATCCGCAGACAGCCAACCTAGTGGCGTTTCTGACTGCGTTCGGCTTTTCCTACATTTGCCATAGTCGCTTCACCTTCCGAAGCGCGAAAGCAGCCAGATCCTCCGGGCCGCGGTTCCTGATTACGGCGGGCTCAGCCTATCTGATCAGCGCAGCGGTGCTGGCGGTACTGGCGGGTTCGACCAACTTGTCACAGACAGTCCAGCTGATCATCGCGGCGGGGGTCATCCCGATGGTGACCTATTTGGCTGGTCGATTCTGGGTGTTCTGAAGAATGAGCGATCTACAAGCCATGGGCTCTGCAGCTTCTCCTTACCCGCGTCTCTCTCTGGTGGTGCCAGTCTTCAACGAGGAAGAAGCCGCTCCCGTCTTCCTAAAGACCGTATCTCCGATCCTTGAGCAGGTCTGCGCTCAACTAGGACGAGGAGCCTACGCAGAGGTCGTCTTTGTCGATGATGGCAGTCGAGATGGAACCTTGGACGCCATACGAAACACTCCCGTGCCTGGCGTCACGGTACGGGTTGTGCGTCTGTCACGTAATTTTGGCAAGGACGCGGCCCTTACGGCAGGCCTTGCTCATGCTCAGGGTGATGCCGTGGTGCCAATGGATGTGGATCTTCAAGATCCCCCGGATCTGCTCCCCGAAATGGTGCGGCTATGGCAGGAGGGGGCGCTCATCGTGAATGCTGTTCGTGCTGACCGTTCGTCAGACAGCTGGGCGAAGCGTCGTTCAGCAGGCCTCTTCTATGCGCTTTACAACAAAATTTCGACCTATCCTTTGACCGCGAACGTAGGGGACTTCCGTCTGCTCGACCGGCAAGTCGTGACGATCCTAAACACTCTCCCGGAGAGAGTGCGCTTCATGAAAGGTCTGTTTTCCTGGGTTGGCTATCGGGCCACGGAAGTTTCCTACAGCCGTCCGGAACGCAGTGCGGGCGAAACGAAGTGGAAGTTCTTCTCGCTCTGGAACTTCGCATTGGACGGGATCACAGGCGCCAGCACGCTACCCCTGAGAATATGGACGTACGTGGGGACCTTCGTTGCGCTGACCTCTTTCCTCTACATGATCTTCCTCGTCATCCGGACGATCATTTTCGGGATTGATACGCCGGGTTACGCCTCAACCATGGCCGCGATCCTCATGATCGGTTCTCTCAACCTCATCGCGTTAGGCATCATCGGCGAGTACGTGGGCCGTATTGCGGTTGAGGTACGCCAGCGTCCGCTCTTCGTGATCGACCGGGTGGAGACAGTCAACGATGCCGCGCAGACGGCCGACAAAAGCACATGAGCCATGCAGAGCGCCAATAGCACCGGAGGGAACGGCCCCCTGCAAACCACGCTCAGACACCTTCGCGACGCGTAAAGTAAACATAATCCTAACTATAGGATTATTTGCGTTTCATTGATTCTCGACATACTCCCCGCAGTTGTAACGCATCGCTGACGTATGACGACGCCACGTCAGGATGCTGAAATTAAAAAACGTTCTGGAAAACCCATTGAGTTAGCACAATATATGTAAATATAGTGAAATATTCAACTATATATGGTATAATATCCGCGTGTTACGTTGGTTGTTGACAACTGTTGATTTGATTTCGGTGACAGGCCGCACTATAGTAAACCACTGTACACTTACGCCGCAGAGAGGTTGAGGCATTTCCTCCTGTCGCGGTCAGCCCGAGGTGATGAAATGCTAGCAGACGTTCAGAAAGCCAGCCCGGAGGAAGCCAAGGAACAACGCGCTGCGTTGGGCTCATGGTTGAAGGAGCTCCGTGAGCGTCAAAACATGTCTCAACGAGAGCTGGCCGAAAAGCTGTCATTGGATTACTACACGTTCATCTCTCAGCTTGAAAATGGTCGCGGCCGCATTCCCGTGCACCGTTACGGCGAATGGGCGGATGCCCTCGGCGAGGACAAGCGGAACTTCGTGCGGAAAGTTCTGTCCTACTACGAGCCAACAACCTATAAAATTCTATTTGACCAGGCGGAAACCTAAGCGTTTCCCTCTGGCGACCTGGCTTGGGGTCTGCCGGACTTTTTGAAGACCCCGAATTTACACCGGTGTTTTCATGTCCAACATTTTTGATTTTTGTTCCAAGAAGAAAACTCCGTCCTTAGGCGGGTTTCTCAAGGATGCTGAAGACACGGTTCAGTTCGACCCTTCTGGCCGAGACGTGACTCTGAAGAGCAGCACCGCCTGTCATATGCTTTCAGGCCCAGTCTTTCACTGCCGGGATTGGAGCAACCAAGAGCTGGCACACATCTACCGGGTCAAGAGATTGCTCGATGCTGCGGGTGTCCCGAACAACCTGGAAAGAGGCCTCACGGATGAGGGCGACCCTTGGTGCGTCTTCTGTACAGCTGCCGGGGATGTTTTCATCCATCTCTGCAAGATCGATGGGCAGTATGTCCTCGACAGTCCCAATCTGCGGGCGCCGATCTCGGGACAAGACTTCACTGACCTGATCGCTTCCTTCTCTGCGGGCGCATTGCGCCGCTCTGTGGCCAAGGATACTGATCGGCAGGTCATTAACCTAGAGCCCAACGGAAAGGTCTTCCTGCACCCTGCGGTTTTGCTGGCTGCCCTGATCTGGTCGATCTATCTGAACTCGGAAGACTTGGTGATGTTCGCGCCAAGCGATGAGGCGCCTGACAAGGGAGAAAAACTAGCCAGCATTACCTCGGTCAATGAAGCGGCCCAGGCACCTTTAAGCGTACAGGAGGAGGCTGAAGAGGCACTTTTCATGCAGCCCCCTGCCCCATCCGAACACCCTACCGGTGTTCGTTCGACGGATGAATTGCGCGAGGGCCTGCAGTGGCGAGAGGTTGCGATTAAGTCAGCCGTGGTTCTGAGCCCTACTTCGATTGCTGTCGGCCTTACCTCCATAGCGATAGCTGTCGGGATCATGAACGAAAGCGTCCTTGACGCTAAGCCGGAAACCGATGTCGATGCCCTTGATGCGTCTCAAGACAAAGAGGGCGATGACGGCCATGCGGCGGCGACAAAAATCGCGCAAGAGGGAAACGCTCACAAGATAGATCTTGCGGCCTTGCTTGAGGCCAACTTCGACCATATCCACGTGGAAGCATCTTTACGGGAAGAGATCGACGCCAACCTGGGCATGGCTATTGATCTAAGCGGTGAACCGCACTTGGCTCTTCTGGCCTACCAGGAAGTAGAACCGGAGCTCGAACTCACCACAACGGCCCAGGAAAACTGGGTAACGGGATCAGCTTCCCGGAAAGAGCCGATCTCATCTGACAAGATCATCTACGGCACGCCCCCGAAAGAGGCTAAACTCCCGGAATCCAGCCCACAGGACAAGGTCGCTGAAGCTGTGGAGTTGGCTCCTCCCACCGCCACGAAGTCAGCCCCCGCTTTCGACTATGCCTCGTTCTATACGTTGAAATCTTCTTTCGCGGGAAGTTTCAAAGCTTTCGATATTGATGGGGTTACCGTAGAGGCGACCTTCGACATCGAAAGCTCTGACGCTCTGGCCACGGCACTCCTCAAGTCCATCCCGCAGGAAGATATGGAACGGGACACAGAGTATAGCGGAAATTACTCCACGGTGGCCGAGGCACCAACAAGCTCGACTTCTGCCACCCCGGTGGCAGCCCCGGCCGCTATAGCCAAACCGATCTACCAACCAAAGCCCGAGCCCAAATTTCAGGATCAGTTCTACGAGCCCAAGATTGTGGAGGTTTCGGTTCCGGCGGCGCAGCCTGCGCACGCGCCCCCGACTGAGGCTCCTCGCTCGCAACCCGCGAAGATAGAGCCCCTGCCCTTCGAGATGATAAATCTCAAGGCACAGCGTTACATCGACTACCTCATGAACCGAGAAGACGACCTGGAGGTTCTCGCTTTCAGCAACGAAGTGGTTCTGATTGATTTTGCAGCTTACCAGGGAAATCCAGGAGATACCTACCTGAAGAGCTGGAGTACCGAAGACGGCATGGTCGTCTCCACGGTCGGCCTGAAGGCTGACTTCTACTCTTTCGGATTGATCGTCTGATACGGTACGAAAAGCGAAATGCCACACCCAATGTGTGGCATTTCATCTCTCAAGTCCTAGAAGCCTTTACTCTTCGATGAGGCTCTTGCGCACCGCATCCATCAGTGGAGATGTGAGGTAGTTCACCACTGTGCGCTCACCGGTCGTAATGACGATCTCCACCGGCATACCCGCTGTAATCCGAGTGCGAATGTCTTCCGATATATCTTCCGGCGCCACGTCGATCTTGGCGAGATAGTAAGGCAACTCGTTCGGGTTATCAGGTGTGATGACGTCGTTGGAGACGGTCTCCACCCGACCCAGAACAATGGGTGTCAAGCGCGCCTTGAAGGCGGAAAAGCGTACCTCCGTATCCATGCCAACGGCCACGTTGTCGATGTCGATCGGCGCGACACGGGCGGTGATGATCAATTCCTCGTCTTCGGGTACCAGTTCCATGAGTACATCCCCGGGCCGAATGACCGAATTAATCGTGTGCACCTGCAGGTCCTGGATGCTGCCGGAGGCCGGAGACGTGATCACTGTCCGCTCCAACACGTCTGCCGCCACCTTCCACCGTTCCTCCAGCTCCGACAGCTCCGCGCGGATCTGGTCCAGTTCGGTGTTGGCCCGCTCCCTGTACTCCTGACGCACCTGCAGTGCCTGCAGCTGGGTTTCCGAGATGGTGTTCTTGGCCTGGGCAATCTGCGAAATGATCTGGCCCAGGTCGGCTTCGATTTGGATGTACTCGTCCTGACGCTGGGACAGGATGTTGTTCTGAATGAGCCCCTTTTCGACCCCGGACTCCATCCGGTCGATGAGCTCCTTGTAGTTGTCGAAGCGACGTTCGAGGGCCGCCTTCTGCTGCTCAAGGCCGCGGATCTGCTCGTGGGTCTGCTCAATCCGACTGTTCAGGATTTCCGTTTGTGACTGAAGGATCATGCGGCGGTCCTCGAAGAGGCCACGTTGGTCCTTGATCGTCTCACTGAGGCCCTCCGACAGGGTCGCGCCGGTCAATTCATCGGGAAGCTCAAAGCTCTCCTCCAAGGCACGTTCCGCGAGAAGCCGGGCCTCAACCACCCGGGCCACATCGCGGCGGAATTCGACGACCATGAGGTTGGACCGGTTCTCGATGGAGTTGAGGCGCAGCAGGGGCTGACCCTCCTCTACAACGTCGGCCTCGCGCACGTAGATCTCCTCCACGATGCCACCTTCGAGGTGCTGCACAACCTTCCGGTTGCCTTCGAGCGAGATCGTCCCCGGCGCTACCACCGCGGCATCGAGCTTGGCCACGGCAGCCCAGCCCCCGAAGACGCCAAAAGTTACGAAGATGATCGAAAAGCCGAAAATGATGATCGGACGGGTGCTGCGGTTCTGCTTGGCCATGTGGCGCAACCTCTGGATTTCCGGTTTCGGACGACCCTCCCCAAACGGGGCGGGCGCTAGCTCAGGATGTGGAGCCCGGGTTCAATTTGAGGACCGCGGGAGCCCCCTCGGGACGGGTGCCGGCTACGGCGGCCGCGGGGGGTTGCGGCTTCGGCTGGAACATCTCCTTGGTCGGGCCGAACTTTTCCACGGTGCCGTTGACCAGCATCAGCGTCTTGTCAGAAAGCGCAAGAAGGCCGGTCTTGTGGGTCACGATAACCACCGTCTTGCCCTGTTGTTTAAGGCTTTCGATACACCGAGCCAGAGCTTGCTCTCCGTGGTTGTCGAGGTTCGAGTTGGGCTCGTCCAGGACCACCAGGCAAGGGGTTCTATAAACAGCTCTTGCCAAACCGACACGCTGGCGCTGACCGCCCGAAAGGTGGTTCCCGTTGTCGCCGACATCGGTGCCGTAGCCATCGGAGAGCTGCTGAACCATCTCGTGCGCTCCCGCCAGCTGAGCCGCCGCGACGATCTCCTCGTCGGTGGCATCCTCCTGGAAGCGCGAGACGTTCTCGCCAACCGACCCCCGGAAAAGCTTCACGTCCTGCGGCAGGTAGCCCAGGTGCTTGCCCAACTGATCGGGCTCCCAATGCTGAATCTCAGTGCCGTCCAGGCGGACTGCGCCGCTTGCCGGTTCAGCTGCGCCGACCAGGTGACGCACCAGGGTGGATTTTCCCGAGCCGCTGGGACCTATCAGAGCCATCACCTCTCCGGGAGAAAGGTCGAAGTTGACGTTACGGAGGATTGGCTCACGTCCGCCCGGTACCGTCCCGAAAAGACCTTCGACGCGCAGAGCGCCCTTGGGCTCGGGCAACTCGATCCGCTGCTGGTCTGGCTTGATCATGGCGAAAAGGCGCTTCAGACGGGCGTGCGACTGGCGCGCCGCGACGAATTGCTTCCACTGTTGGACTGCCTGCTCCACCGGAGCCAGGGCCCGACCCATGACAATGGAAGCCGCGATCATGATGCCCGGAGAGATTTCCTGCATCATCGCGAGATATCCTCCAGTCGCCAGGATGAAGACCTGCAGGCTCATGCGCACGAACTTGGAGGAGGCCACCACCATGCCGCCGCGGCCCGAGGCCGTGGCCTGGTGGTCGAGCATCTCGTCGTGCTGCTGCTGCCAGCGCTTGGAAAGCGGCTTTTCCATGCCCAGGGCGCGGATCACCTCAGCGTTGAGCATGGTCGTGGAAACGAAGTGGCTGGCTCCGTTGCCCGCCCTGCCCGCCTCGGCCAGGGTCTTGCGGGTGGAGAACTCGTTGGCCAGCGCCAGCAGAAAAATCACGACAGCGCCGCCTGTAGCCACCAGCCCCAACCAAGGGTGGAAGGCAAAACAGAGACCCAGGAAGAGCGGCACCCAAGGGGCGTCGAAGAAGGCTAGAATCCCCTGCCCTGTCAGGAATTCGCGGACCTTGTCGATGTCCCCAAGGGCAATCTGCGCACCACTACCCGGGGCCGCAGTCTGCTGCTTGACCACCAGATGGAAGGTCGGATGGGCCAGAACCTCGTCAAACTGCAATCCGGCTCGCACCAAAAGCTTGGAGCGCACGAACTCGAGAAGGCCATAGGTCATGAGAAGCACGACCGCGATCACCGTCAGGGCGATGAGTGTCGTCTCGTTCCGGCTCGACAGAACCCGATCGTAGATCTGCAGCATGTACATGGGTCCAACGAACATGAGCAGGTTGGTGAACATGCTGAAAATCAGCGTCGCGGCAAAGGCTGCACGGTATTTTCGGTAGGCCTGCTGGAGAGAGTTCTGCTGATCCTGCATGGTAAAATAACCTTTGGACGTGTCTGGTCTCGTAAAAAATTATTAAAGATCCCGGCCTTACGGCACCCACTTCTCCAACACCGGGTCTGGCATACACCATCAGGATGTACAGCAGTGACTATACCTTCTTTTTTGTATTCTTTGCAAACGGCTCCTGAGGCTCTGGCGCTGCAATTGCCGAACGATCAGGTGGCCCGCACAGCCCCCAGGATATCATTTGCGACATCCTTCCAGCTGCGCAGACGATCACGACTGGCCGCAATCCGGTCGCGCCACGCGGCCCGGTCAGCGTCATCGCTCTGCAGGCGGTCTATTTCGGCGGCGAGACCAGAGGGGCTGTCGGGGTCGAAATAGCGTGCGAGATCGCCGCCTACCTCCTTCAGCGCAGGCGCCGTTGCCGAGAGACCCGGCGTGCCAACCCACAAGGCTTCGCCCAGGGGCAGGCCCCACCCTTCCATGTAGGACGGAATGACCAGCGCCAGCGCTCCCTCGTAGAGGGCCCGCAGCTCTGACTGGTTGGGATCTCGAAAGAACATTACCCGATCCGCGATGCCCGCAAAACGACTTTGCTGCACAAATTCATCCGTCCGCTTGCGCCGGGCACCGGCGAGCACCAGACGCGGCACCGGACGCCCCTGCTCATGCAGCAGGCGCAAGGCCTCCATCAGGCACGCGAGGTTCTTGCGCCCCGTCAGAGCGCCTACGCTGATAAGATAAGGCCCATCTGGCGGCGGCCGCGTGAGGGGTTCTTGCGTGGGCCGCAGCTCATGGCCCAGAGGGACCGGGGTGAGCGGAGGCATTGCCTTGAAGTAGCCGCGCTCCGAGAAATGCAGCAGCTCGTCGCGGGTAAACAGGGAGTTTGTCAGGGCCAGATGCGCGCAGGACAGGACCTTTCGAGTGTCGTGCAGATAGTTACTGGTAAAGACCTTATGGTCCCGGTGCGCAAAAGCGTGGAGCGGGATCATGTCGTGCACCAAGGGAACCAGCGCGGGGGCCGCGCCGCGACTTTCCAGCTCGGCCAGGTAATCGGCAATGATTTTTGGCCGTCCCAAGGAGATCAGGATCTGTCCGGTCATGTCGACAGGACGGGCAGCTCCCGAGGGGACATGGCGCCAGCGCCTTAAATTGACCCAGCGTACCAGGGGCCGCACCAGTCGCAGCAGTGCATCGCGCAAGCGGTTGCGGGTAGGAAAGCTGCGGCGCAGCCGGATTGGCGTGGCCTCGGGTGGCAGCCCTGGGTCCATCACACCAGTTGGCGAGGCCGCGTCAAGGCGTGGGGTGACTTCGAAAAACTGGCTATGGGCGGGCGAATAGATCACGAAACGGACCCCTCCGAGACGCGCCATCTCGTAGCCCACTTCCATGACGGTGCGCACGATCCCGTAGTACTTGAAACGGTGACCGTTTGCCAAAAACTGCTCGGAGAGATCCATATATATGGCTGACATGGGCTTCTCCTAGCACCAGGACAGGGGTTGAGAAACGCCATAATTATCGGCAAAGAGCCTGACATTGCGCTTTGGGCGGCATCACGCACAGACCCGGGGCTTCGTACAGAGAGGGCCTTCATGACGGCGCGTTATTTTTTCGATGTCACCGACATCAAGCTCTACCTGAAGACCCACACAACCGTTTCCGGGATCCAGCGCGCGTCGCTCGAAGTCATCAGAGAATGTGTCAAACGTGCCGGGGCGGAGCAGGTTCGACTGTGCCTCTGGGATCCACGGACTCGGCAGTACAAGGCGCTTCGGGCCGACTTTTTTGCCGACATGAAGGGCCTCGATGTCGATGCGTTGGGCTATCTTCTCTATTCCAAGCCATTGCGCTCCATCAAGAACACCCCACCCGTCCTGGCCCGCTACCGCAGCCGCCCGGTAAAATATCATATCTACAGGATGATCGCGCATATCCAGGCCTGGCGCAAAAACGAAAGCTATTTCGCCAAGCGCGGAAGCTCGCTGGCCGAATGGCAAGCCGGTCCCCCGACGTCAAACCAAAGCAAAGCCGCGGCTGATCTTCCGGACAAGAGCCAGGAAACCGTAAGTGAGATCATCCAGCCGGGTGATCAGATCATTGTTCTGGGCGCGGCTTGGGGAATGAGCGGGCTCGACAGCCATCTGCAAGAGCTCCACGATGAGCACGGGGCGGAGATATCCATCCAGGTGTACGACCTCATTCCCCTGGTCATGACACAGCACCTGGCGAATGCATTCGCCCTGGAATTCTACCGCTGGCTGGAGAAATCAACCTATTACAGCAGCCGCTATTTTGCTTGCTCGGAGAACACGCGCCGGGACCTGGAGCGTTTCATGGCCGATATAGGTCGAACGCGACCGATTACCGTGATCCCCTTGGCTCGTCAGCTTGAACAAGCACCGGTTTCGAAACCATCAACCAGTCTGAAGGCCAACGCCCAAGAGCTTCAGAAAATCCCCATGGGTACTCTGAACAAAACCAAACTTCCCTACGTGCTCGTGGTCGGCACCCTGGAAAGCCGCAAGAACCTCTGGCGGCTGGTACAGGCCTGGGACCGGCTAACCCAAGAAACCGACCTCGACATGCCGCGGTTGATCCTCGCTGGCCGTCGTGGCTGGTACAACGACGACCTGATGGATTGGATGGATGCCAGCGGCAATCTGCGCGGGTGGGTGCAATTTGTCGAAAGCCCCACCGACGAGGAACTCGCTTATCTCTATCGCCACTGTCTCTTCACCGCGACAGTCAGTCTCTATGAAGGCTGGGGCCTGCCAATTGGCGAAAGCCTGGGCTTTGGAAAGACGGCCGTCGTAGCCGATAACTCCTCCATGCCGGAAGTGGGCGGCGACCTGGTGGAGTACTGCGACGCAAACTCCATCACCTCGATTGCCAAGGCCTGCCGCCGTCTGATCGCCGACCCGGAACATAGGCGCGCACTGGAGGGAAAAATTGCCCAGGCCGAGCTGCGCGGTTGGGATGACGTGGCAGCCGACTACGTCGTTGCCTTGGAGAAAGACGAATAACCTAGTTCAGGCGTACCGCATCAGGCCCCTTGTCACCGCCCTTGGGTGTGATCCAGACTGGCCATACATCCTCTTCCCACTGAGCCTTGCGGAAGTTCAAATGCAACACCGCCAGCCACTGCCGCAGGGCGTCTTCCGGGAATGGCACGGTTTGCACGACCTGGTCGGTGCTTTTCTTGAAATCGATCAATGCGCCAGCTTTGGTCATCCGCAGGCTGATCTCAATCACCAGGTAGGCTTCGATATCGTCGGAAAGCGGCCCGGCCAGAACCGGAGCCTGCTGTTCGATCTTGCCAAGTGCCGCGAGTTGGTTGCGCCTTTGTTTGTTGTCAGAAGGAGGGGGCGCGACCTCCTGTCCCTTCAGGCGTGGCAGGGTATCAACCACTCTGACAATGTGTTTGACCATCCGTGTTGCCAAGCGACGGGTCAGCCAGAGCACGAGCAGACTCTCGTCTTCCCGCTCGAGGGCAATGCGAATCCGGTCCTCCGGTACGATGTACTCGGTGGTGAACCGTCGGACCGCCTCGGTGGCTGCGGTCTCCTCGCTCACTCGCTTGAGGCGCCTCCACCTTCGCCTTCCAGCTCTTTTTTCAAAGCCGTGACATAAGCTTGCCGCGCAGTCTGCAGAGCATTGTTCTGCATTCTGATCCGATTGAGCTCCTGATCGACAAACTGAATGTGGCTGACAATCGTTTTCGCCTGGTCGGACAGGGACTCCAGATCGTGCTCCTTGTCATCCAAGGTCAACGTGTTCTTCTTGTTTTCATCCATCAGTACCTACCTCCATTCAGATCATTTCGTGTTGTAGGGAGTTACCAGCCTTCTTTCCAGAGAGCGGGCGGACAAACCCCGTCGAAACCTCGATCTGGTCATTCAGAGGTCAGGAAATCCATACCAAAATCGAGGACATCGTCCGCAGCAGGAGCGACCTCTTTCGGACTGCGCGCCTGCTGTATCGCCTCGAGGAACCTCAGTTTCTGCGAGGAAAAGTAGAGAGCGTAGGCAATCTCCAACGCACCGCACCTTTCCAATTGTGCGAGATCTTCCGCACCGAGGCTGCGCAGCCCCTCTTGCTTCACCTGGCGCATTCCACTCAGATCAACTGAGCCACCAGGACAGGCTTGGTCGATATCCCAATCTTTCAGGAGATCAAGCCGGATCAGGGCGTCGATGGCCCCCGCTGTTTGTTGCTCGTCCTTGAGGCACTGCGTCAGGAAGGCCACCAAACGTGATGTCATGGTTGTCAGCTGGCCATCGTCCTGGAAGAAACGCTCTTCCAGGAGCTCCTGGTCTTCGATGTTGGGCTGCTCCCGATAGAGCCCGCTCCCGTGATCGAAACACAGGATCTGACGCACCTCTTCTTTGACGGTCACCTGTCCAAGACGAAATGGATAGCCCCTGTAGAAGCTCGGAACATAAGGAACAATCCACTTCCCTTCAGGGGACAGGTAGTAGTTCTGCCCCTCCTGCAGGCTAAGCAGCGCAACAAGCTGATCCTCGCCGCTTTCCTGACGTTGAACGGCCAGGGCATAGTGAGGAAGGACCGCCCGAAGCTCCGACAGACGTACGGGTACCCACGCATCATGGGCTGCGAATTTCATATCGGTATGGCGTTTCCATCCATGATGCAGATGCGCGTCAGACCGCAGGGGTTCGATAGTCATAGAGTTTACTTACCTCAATTGGAGGTTTCACGCCTCGAAGCTTCGAGAAGTTCGTCGACCCATTCAAGTTGTTTGGGCAGACAGTGTCGCTGTAGGTCATAGTTCTCCCGTGCAAACGCGCGTGCAGCCTCTGATAGGCGCGCCCGTTCCGCCGGATCTTCAAGCAGGTCACAGACAGTCCTTACAAGCCCCGCACCGTCAAAAAAATCGACCAGCTTGCCGGTCTTGTCATGCTGAATGGCTTCTTTCAGAGGGGCCGTATCACTGGCGACAATCGTGCACCCGATGCTCATCGCCTCCAGCAAGCTCCAGCTCAGCACAAATGGATAAGTCAGATAAACGTGCACCGTGCTGATGCGCAGCATATTGACGAAATCGGGATAGGGAAGCTGGCCGACAAAATGAACCCGTTCCCAGTCAGCGGGCTTAATCTGATCCTTGACCTCCAGCATCATATGATCACGCCAGCTCCGTCCGTTCGGAGCGCGGGCGCCATAGCTCACCTCATCCTTGCCGACGATCAGAACATGCGCTTGGGGGCGGCGGCGCAGCAATTCCGGCAGTGACCGCATGAAGATATGGAACCCCCGGTAGGGCTCCAGGTTGCGGTTCACGAAGGTGATGACTTCATCGTCGCAGGACAACCGCAGAGAGCGGTCTCCCCTCTTGAGGTTCATGGAGGAGGTCGGGTTGGGGACCAGCGTATCGGTATCGATCCCATCATGGATAACGCGGATACGCGAACGGAACGCCTCGGGAAAGGTACTCGCCTGCCAATGGGTAGGTGACAGACCGGCATCCGCGGTTTCGAAATGCAGTGTGTTGTTGGCATTTTTCATGCGTAGCCGAGGCCCTGCCCCTTCAGACGCCTTGGCAAACTCGGGGTCAAAATCCACATCTGCCCCCTTCTCGCGATAGTAAAACTCGCAGTAGAGCGCCAATCGCGCGGCGGGCCACAGATCGCGTAGAAAGAGGCTTTCACCCCACCCTGGATGGGCAATGATCAGATCCGGCGTAAACCCATCCGCCTCGAGCTTCTTGGCTGCCCAGAAGGTCGCCTCGCCGCGGATGACCTTGGTCTCAAGGTCAGCCAGCCAGGGATGGATCTTTGGCGTGCTGCCGCGGCTCACCTGGTGGGAAATGATCCGCACACCGCGCCAATTGGATGGGGGCGCTTCCTTTCTCATGCACAGGGCCACCACCTCGTGGCCCTTCTCGGCGAGGGCTGGCGCCAGGTGTTTGAACTGACCCGGAAAGTTCTGGTGAACAAATAGAATGCGCATGGGTACGACAGGCCTTTTCAGTGAGACGTCGCGGGAAAATGAGCTTTGGCCAGCGCCCGCATTTCCTCTTCACTGCGCTCGCTTCGAGATGCAACGGCCCAGAGGTCAAAATATTTCGGACGCGCCAAGGCGGCGACGGATCGGAACCCCGCCTTCTGCAGGCTGCCCACCAGGACCCTTCTGGTAAACCCGCCGTGGTGGGCCATAAACCTGTTTCCTGCCGCCATGGAACGACGATGCCCAAAAAGAATATCCATCGGCGCGATCGGACCGGCTGCCGATTGGTAGGCTGGCTCGGTCAGGCGGTCCTGCGCCACGAGAGCAGCAACGGACTGCAGATCCGGGCAGGTTATGACGGCAAAGCCGTCCTCGCCCAATACCCGGAAGAATTCACGAAAAGCCACCGGCACTTCGTCCGGGTAGAGGTGCTCGACATTATGGCTGGAGAAGAGCGCGTCGAAATCACCGTCTGGCACTGCGCTCATGTCGGTCATGGTGCCCACGATATCAGGGTCTATCATAGGGTCGATGTCGAAGCGGGGTTCGCTCCAGTCCGCCTGGTTGAAGCCAGGCGTCGTATTGCTCTTGCGTTTAGGTCCACATCCAACGTGAAGGAATTTGGGCATAAAGAGCGGTTCCTTTGAAGAGTAATTGATCGCTAGTCCGCAAGATCATTCACAAAAGGACAAGTCCAAAAAAGAAAACCCCCGCGTAGGCG
>Ga0160419_100197_pt1 | contig 42523 bp, 45 predicted proteins | sample CelAP2metagpilot_2_FD_108196 | JGI IMG/M metagenome (GOLD analysis project Ga0160419, IMG submission 108196) | Phycosphere-associated microbial communities from Cellana algal ponds in Kailua-Kona, Hawaii, USA - Cellana AP2-4-25 metagenome pilot ...
TGCCGATCGACTTGCGCCGCTTGCTCTCGGCCAAGAGATGCTGCGCCGCGCCGGCCTCGTCGATCACGTCGATCGCCTTGTCGGGCAGCTTGCGATCATTGATGTAGCGCGCCGACAGCTCCACCGCGGATTTGATCGCATCCGAGGTGAACTTGATCCCGTGATGGTCCTCGAAATAGGGCTTCAGGCCTTTCAGGATCTGGATCGAGTCCTCAACAGAAGGTTCGTTCACGTCGATTTTCTGGAACCGGCGCGACAAAGCGCGATCTTTTTCAAAGTGCTGGCGGAACTCCTTGTAGGTCGTGGAGCCCATGGTCCGCAGCTTGCCCCCCTGCAGCGCAGGCTTCAAAAGGTTCGATGCATCCATCGCACCGCCAGAGGTGGCACCCGCACCGATCACGGTGTGGATTTCGTCGATGAACAGAACCGCGTCAGGGTGCTCTTCCAGTTCGGTGACGACGGCCTTCAGTCGTTCTTCAAAGTCACCGCGATAGCGAGTGCCGGCCAGAAGCGCGCCCATGTCGAGAGAGTAGATGGTGGTATTTGCAAGCACCTCTGGCGTCTCGCCAGCGACGATCTTGCGCGCCAGCCCCTCGGCAATCGCGGTTTTGCCCACACCGGGGTCGCCAACCAGCAGCGGGTTGTTCTTGCGACGGCGGCACAGCACCTGGATGCAGCGTTCCACTTCGTGGCTGCGGCCGATCAGCGGGTCAATGTCGCCTTCTCGCGATTTTGCGTTCAGATCGACGCAGTATTTCGCAAGAGCACTCTCTTTCTTGTCGCCATCTGTTGTGGCCTGTTGCTCTTCCTCGATTTCGGGAGAACCGGACACATGACGTGTTTCGCCAAATGCGGGATCCTTCGCCACACCATGGGCGATGAAATTCACCGCGTCATAGCGGGTCATGTCCTGATCCTGCAGGAAGTACGCGGCATCGCTTTCGCGTTCGGCAAAGATTGCCACCAGAACGTTGGCGCCGGTTACTTCGGTGCGGCCAGAGGATTGAACGTGAATTGCAGCACGCTGAATGACGCGTTGAAAGGCCGCAGTTGGCACGGCTTCGGAGCCGTCAATATCCGTCACCAGATTGGCGAGGTCTTCGTCAATGAATTCTACCAGGGTTGCACGCAGTTCTGAGAGATCGACGCTGCAGGCGCGCATGACGCGTGCGGCTTCGGGCTCGTCCAGGAGGGCAAGCAGCAGATGCTCCAGAGTTGCGAATTCGTGACGCCGTTCATTTGCCAGCGCAAGCGCGGCGTGAATGGCCTGTTCCAAAGTGCTCGAGAATGAAGGCACGGGCGTGCTCCTCTTGGTCTTGGGTTGGCTGTGAGGCTGTGGTGGAATTGCCTTGCCGTCCACAGTCCAACCATGTCCTGATAGTATTAGAGTTTGGTTGATAGCTGCCCGGCTTCAAGTTCTTTCTTGCAATTTCATGTCACATTTATCGTGACTGTGCCGTGAAAAGGCAGCGCATCAGCTCAGAAGTTGTCCTTTCTGCTGCGGATTTCGGCAAAGACTTCCGCATCTTGCGCATGGGCCATTCCCAGCGCATTTTTCACCTCTGCCAGATCCGCACGCAGAAACGGGTTGGTGTCCTTTTCTTCCTGCAATGTAGAGGGCACGGTGGGCCGACCTTCGGCGCGCGCGTTGTCGATTGCGTTGGCCCGAAGACGAAGCGCCTTGTTATCGGGCTCAATCGTGATTGCAAAGCGGGCATTTGACTGGGTGTACTCGTGGCCGGAATAGACCGTGGTTTCGCTCGGCAGGGCCTTCAGTTTCTGCAGGCTGGCCCACATCTGTTCCGGGGTGCCCTCGAACAATCTGCCGCAGCCAAGCGCCATCAGACTGTCCGCGGTAAAAACGGCCTTTTCGCTGGGCAGGTGAAATGCGATGTGCCCGACGGTATGGCCCGACACGTCAAGGACCTCCACCTCAGCCCCAAGGCAGTCAAACCGGTCTCCCTCGCTCACGGACAGATCCAGATCCGGGAGGCGATGGGCATCGGCGCTGGCTCCAACAACCTTTGCGCCAAAGGCGGCGCGCAGGGCATCGACGCCATCGACGTGGTCCCAGTGGTGGTGTGTGAGCAGGATCAGATCAAGCCCCCAGCCGCGCTTGTCCAACTCGGCTTTGATCGCTGCCTCCTCTGGTGCGTCGACGAGTGCCGTCTGGCCGGTGTCATCATTGTGCAGCAAAAAGGCATAGTTGTCAGACAGGCAGGGCAGGGTGATGATCTCAAGGGGCATGGTCATTCGCTTCTCGATGGGTAAACTGACGGCGACTGGCCTCAGATTGGCCCAAGCAACGGACGCCCGCAATGCATCTTGATGTTCAGGATCTGAGGAACTTTTACTACCGTAGCACGCTGGGGCGCGCTGCCCAGGCGTCGATCCGGGGGCGTTTGCGAGATCTTTGGCCGGAGGCCACAGGGCAGACCGTCGCGGGCTTCGGCTTTGCTGCGCCGCTTCTGCGGCCCTATCTCAAGGATGCGCGCCGCGTCATGGCGCTGATGCCGGGCCCACAGGGGGTGATGCAATGGCCTGCCGGAATGGCGAATGTCTCTGTCCTGTGCGAGGAAACGGCCTGGCCTATCGAGACGGGCCATGTGGATCGGTTGGTCCTGCTGCACGGGTTGGAGACATCTGATCGTCCGTCACATCTGCTGGAGGAGTGTTGGCGCGTTCTGGGCCCCGGCGGGCGGGCGGTTTTTGTTGTGCCCAATCGTTCCGGACTGTGGGCGCGGTCGGATGATACGCCGTTTGGCTTTGGGCGGCCCTATACACTGAGCCAAGTCGAGAACCAGCTGCGGCTTCATCAGTTCACCATCGAACGCCATTTGGGCGCGCTTTACCTGCCGCCGAGCCAACGTCGGTTCTGGCTGCGGGCGGGGCCGTTGTTCGAACGCTTGGGAGATCGTTTGCCCGCGATGCTTGGGGGCGGTGTCTTTTTGGTCGAGGTGAGCAAGCAGACCCACATTCAACGTGGTGAGATGACACGCCTCAAGCCGCCAAATCCGATCCGGGTGCTGGAAGGGCTTTCAAACCCCATGCCTGAGCCAGCCTGACCCAGGCCAGAATTCGAGCTTCTTAAACTTGACCACTAGCAGCGGGTGTTTGGTCTGTGGGTGCCCTCAGGTCATGATTCCCCTTCGATTGCTCAAATCCGCGCTTTCGGCGCTCATTTTCGACGGTTTCGCGGTTTTTTGGCCACGCAGCGCCGTTTTTCACTGTTTTGGAATCGCAAAATTGACCCCTAAAGTTGGTTTTTTTGCCGCATGTTCTGCCTGTTCCCGGCGGAATATCGCCTACACCATTGAAATTAAACAATTGTTTGATTTCGGCGCAGGTTTTCAAGGCAGTTGATAGGTTGCCATCCCTCTGCTACATCCACGCTGATTTTGACGCCCCACCGAATTGTGGGGAGACCTCACGCCCCCGGACGCAACTTAGCGGTCGCCAACCGGGGCCAATATCGGAAGGGTGGACGTGTCCGAACCAGCTTCGATTTCCGCAGGCATTGCTGCGCGCTATGCCACCGCGATCTTTGAGATCGCCGAAGAAAGCAAGGCGCTTGATAGCCTTGAATCCAGCATCAACGATCTGTCCGCCGCGCTGGCGGACAGCGAGGATCTCCGCGATCTGATCACGTCACCTGTGGTGTCGCGTGACGAGCAGGAGACCGCAATCAGCGCCGTTGCTGCCAAGATGGGTGTCGCACCCGTTCTGGCAAATTCCCTGGCTCTGATGGCGCAAAAGCGTCGCCTGTTCGTGCTGCCCGCGCTGATCGAAGCGCTGCGCGCACGCCTTGCAGAGACCCGCGGTGAGATCACTGCCGATGTCACATCGGCAAAAGCGCTGACCAAAACCCAGAGCGAAAAGCTGGCCAAGACCCTGGCAGAGCGCACTGGCAAGAAGGTCGTTATCAATGCAACCGTCGATGAGAGCATCATTGGCGGTCTTGTCGTTAAAGTGGGCTCGAAGATGATCGACAACTCGATCCGCTCCAAGCTCAACTCCCTACAGAACGCAATGAAAGAGGTCGGATAAATGGGTATCCAAGCAGCAGAGATTTCTGCGATCCTGAAAGACCAGATCAAGAATTTTGGTCAAGAAGCCGAGGTGGCAGAAATTGGCCGCGTGCTGTCCGTTGGTGACGGTATTGCCCGCGTCTATGGCCTCGACAACGTTCAGGCCGGTGAAATGGTTGAGTTCCCCGGCGGCATCATGGGTATGGCGCTGAACCTGGAAGCCGACAACGTTGGTGTTGTTATCTTCGGTTCCGACCGCGACATTAAAGAAGGTGACACTGTAAAGCGCACCAACTCGATCGTGGACGTTCCCGCTGGCCCCGAGCTGCTGGGGCGCGTTGTGGACGGTCTTGGCAACCCGCTGGACGGCAAAGGCCCGATCAACGCTGCCGAGCGTAAAGTGGCAGACGTCAAGGCGCCGGGCATCATCCCGCGTAAATCGGTTCACGAGCCGATGGCAACCGGCCTGAAGTCCGTTGACGCGATGATCCCGATCGGCCGTGGCCAGCGAGAGCTGATCATTGGCGACCGTCAGACCGGTAAAACAGCCGTTGCTCTGGACGCGATCCTGAACCAGAAAGTCTACAACGACGCAGCTGGCGACGACGACTCCAAGAAACTGTACTGCGTTTACGTTGCTGTTGGTCAGAAACGTTCGACCGTGGCACAGCTGGTGAAGAAGCTGGAAGAAACCGGCGCGATGGAATACTCCATCGTTGTTGCAGCAACCGCATCCGAGCCTGCACCGCTGCAGTTCCTGGCACCTTATGCCGCGACCGCAATGGCCGAGTACTTCCGCGACAGCGGCAAACACGCCCTGATCATCTATGATGACCTGTCCAAGCAGGCTGTTGCTTACCGTCAGATGTCCCTGCTGCTGCGTCGTCCGCCGGGCCGCGAAGCGTATCCTGGTGACGTTTTCTACCTGCACTCCCGTCTGCTGGAGCGTTCCGCGAAACTGAACGAAGAGTTCGGCGCGGGCTCCCTGACTGCTCTGCCGGTTATCGAAACCCAGGGCGGCGACGTTTCCGCGTTTATTCCGACCAACGTGATCTCGATCACCGACGGTCAGATCTTCCTGGAAACCGAACTGTTCTACCAAGGTATCCGTCCTGCTGTGAACACCGGTCTGTCGGTTTCGCGTGTGGGCTCCTCGGCTCAGACCAACGCAATGAAATCCGTTGCTGGTCCGGTTAAGCTGGAACTCGCTCAGTACCGCGAAATGGCTGCCTTTGCTCAGTTCGGCTCCGATCTTGATGCCGCAACTCAGCAGCTGCTGAACCGTGGCGCACGTCTGACCGAGCTGATGAAACAGCCGCAGTACGCACCGCTGACCAACGCTGAAATCGTCTGCGTGATCTTTGCGGGCACCAACGGCTACCTCGACAAAGTCGACGTTAAGGACGTTGGCCGCTACGAAGCTGGCCTGCTGGCGCACTTGCGTGGCAAGCACCAGGACCTGCTGGATTGGATCACCAACGAAGATCCGAAGATCAAAGGCGATGCCGCCGACAAGATCAAAGCAGCTCTGGACGCGTTCGCCGCTGACTTCGCTTAAGGGGGGACGAGGCGATGCCGAGTCTTAAGGACCTTAAAATCAGGATCGAGTCGGTCAAATCGACCCGCAAGATCACCAAAGCCATGCAGATGGTGGCCGCGGCGAAACTTCGCCGCGCCCAGGAAGCTGCCGAAGATGCGCGTCCCTACGCCGAGCGGTTCAATGCCGTGATGGCCGGGCTCGCCGCTTCTGTCGGTGGTAGCGATTCTGCACCCAAACTGCTTGCCGGCACCGGTAACGACCAGGTTCACCTCCTGGTCGTGATGACTGCCGAACGCGGGCTCTGCGGGGGCTTCAACTCCAACATCGCCAAGCTGGCCCGGGTGAAAGCCCAAGAGCTGGTCGCGGCAGGCAAGACCGTCAAGATCCTGACAGTCGGCAAAAAAGGCCGGGACGCGCTGAAGCGTGACCTGGGCGATCATTTTGTCGGTCACGTGGATCTGAGCGAAGTCAAGCGCGTGGGCTATGCCAACGCACAAGACATCGCCAAGGACGTGCTGGCCCGCTTCGACGGTGGGGAATTCGACGTTGCGACGATCTTCTACGCGAAGTTCGTGAACGTCGTGACACAGGTTCCGACCGCCCAGCAGGTGATCCCGGCGTCCTTTGAGGCCGCGGAAGACGGTGCTGCATCTGGTACTGCTGACTACGACTACGAGCCCGGTGAAGAGGCCATCTTGGCTGACTTGCTGCCGCGTGGCGTTGCAACGCAGATCTTTGCAGCTCTGCTGGAGAATGGGGCTTCCGAACAGGGTGCCCGGATGAGCGCGATGGACAATGCGACCCGCAACGCGGGCGACATGATCGACAAGCTGACCATCGAGTTCAACCGCTCGCGTCAGGCCGTGATCACCAACGAGCTGATTGAAATTATTTCGGGCGCCGAGGCGCTCTAAGAGACAACCGGAGACGAAACATGGCACAAGCAAAAGGCAAGGTGACCCAGATCATCGGCGCCGTTGTGGACGTTCAATTCGACGACCACCTGCCCGCAATTCTGAACGCGCTGACCACCGACAACAACGGCAAGCAGCTGGTTCTGGAAGTTGCACAGCACCTGGGCGAAAACACCGTCCGTACCATCGCGATGGACGCGACCGAAGGTCTGGTTCGCGGTCAAGCCGTAGCCGACACTGGCGCGCCGATCTCGATCCCCGTCGGCAACGCGACCCTGGGCCGCATCCTGAACGTCGTGGGCGAGCCCGTTGACGAACAGGGCCCCGTCGTGGCCGCGGAAACCCGCGCAATCCACCAGCCTGCTCCGGAATTCAGCGACCAGTCGACTGAATCCGAAGTTCTGGTAACCGGCATCAAAGTTATCGACCTGCTGGCCCCCTACGCGAAGGGTGGTAAGATTGGTCTGTTCGGCGGTGCGGGCGTTGGTAAAACCGTTCTCATCATGGAACTCATCAACAACATCGCAAAAGTGCACTCGGGCTTCTCCGTGTTCGCTGGTGTTGGTGAACGGACCCGTGAAGGTAACGACCTCTACCACGAGATGATCGAATCCAACGTTATCAAGCCCGATAACCTGGAAGAATCGCAGGTTGCTCTGGTTTACGGCCAGATGAACGAGCCTCCGGGTGCGCGTGCACGCGTTGCTCTGACCGGTCTGACCCTCGCGGAACAGTTCCGTGACCAGTCCGGTACCGACGTTCTGTTCTTCGTTGACAACATCTTCCGCTTCACTCAGGCGGGTTCCGAGGTGTCCGCTCTGCTCGGCCGTATTCCTTCGGCGGTGGGCTACCAGCCGACCCTGGCGACCGACATGGGTGCGATGCAGGAACGTATTACCTCCACCAAGAACGGCTCGATCACCTCGATCCAGGCTGTTTACGTTCCCGCGGACGACCTTACCGACCCCGCACCGGCAACCACCTTTGCTCACCTCGATGCGACCACCGTTCTGAACCGTGCGATCTCCGAGCTGGGCATCTACCCGGCGGTTGACCCGCTGGACTCCACTTCCCGCCTGATGGACCCGTCCATCGTGGGTGAGGAGCACTACAAGGTGGCATCCGACGTTCAGCAGATCCTTCAGCGCTACAAGTCGCTGCAAGACATCATCGCGATCCTCGGCATGGACGAACTGTCCGAAGAGGACAAGCTGACCGTGAGCCGCGCGCGTAAGATCCAGCGCTTCCTGTCCCAGCCGTTCGACGTTGCAAAGGTCTTCACCGGCGCAGACGGCAAGCAGGTTCCGCTGGAAGACACCATCGCGTCGTTCAAAGCTGTTGTGGCTGGCGAATACGACCACCTGCCCGAAGGCGCCTTCTACATGGTTGGCGGCATCGATGAGGTGATCGCAAAAGCCGAGAAAATGGCTGCTGACGCGGCCTAAGGAGGGCCCTGATGGCTGATACGATGCAATTCGACCTCGTTAGCCCGGAGCGCCGCCTGGCGTCGCTCCCGGTGACGGCGGTAATGATCCCCGGCGCGGAAGGCGACATGACGGCAATGGCCAACCATGCGCCGACCATCACCACGCTGCGCCCGGGTGTCCTGCGGGTCGAGAGCCCCGAAGGCACATCCGAGTATCTGGTGACTGGTGGGTTTGCTGAAATCGGCGCTGACGGTCTGTCTGTCCTTGCTGAGAAGGCAATCCCGATGGATCAGATGACACGTGCTCATCTGGACGAGCTGATCGAGGAAGCCCGCACGACCTACAAAACCGTGCAGGAAACCGATCAACCGCATGGCCTGGTGGAAGATGCCGCCAAGCTGCTCGCTGATATGGAAGCCCTTGGCACCCATATGAGCCTCTGATCCAGACGGTCTCTACTGCTTTTGAAACCGGCCCCTTGCGGGCCGGTTTTGTTTTTTGGCATCCTGTGGTTGATCGGGCTCAGACCCGAACCAGAAAAGGGCGGCCATCGGTCGTAGAGCGCATGCAGCGGATAGACAGCCCCCGGATCGGGGTGGATCAGGGCGACATTGAGATTTTCTCCGAGTTCGAAGAGGGCGGCGCCATGTGGGCTGGTGATGGCCCGCGTGAGCGTCGGCGTCATGTCCGCTTCGGCGAAAGCTTCAGCGCGCCACCTGTTGTGCATATCTCGACCTCTCTGGTCGACATGGCGGCTGGTACGGCGTTTCGCAGCGAGCTGGTGGCCGAAGACATCACGGTCGATGGTTTCGACATGGTCTTCCGGACCTGGAACGACACCCGTGTCGCCCGCATCCGTGCGGCGTGGATGGCGATTGGCAATCTCCCCTTCGGAGATGACTGGGATGTGTCCTGAGGTGTCCTAAGGGTCCTGACGGTTCTTTGGGTAGCAGGTGGTCCCGGAGAAGGGTGGCAACCAATCTTCCCGGCTCGTGCACCACAGCTCGTATTCCGGCCTGAGCCCGTCGGAGCTGGCCATTGAGCCCAGATGGATTTCAATCTCTTCCCCGGTTTCGGCAAAGACGGAAGACCCACAGGTGGGGCAGAAATGGCGCCCGTTGTAATGACGGGACGCACCGCTCACGCGCACGGCTGATGCAGGAAAGATCGCGGCGGCATAAAACAGCGCCCCGTGATGGCGACGACAGTCCTTGCAGTGACATATTCCCACCCGAAGCGGGCTACCCTCTGCAAGGAGGTGAATGGCTCCGCACAGGCAGGCTGCGTCGTAATGCTCTGGCATCTCTGCACTCCTTCGGCTGCTGGTACTTAACCTAGGGGAGTGCGCGCGCGTCTGTCCATCGCAGGACAAGATCGCAAAGAAAAACCCCCGCGCCGTGCGCGAGGGTTTGAAAGGCAATCGGTACGCATCGATGTCTTGCGTATCGCGTAGGCTTAACCGCCGTGGGTAAGCGACTCGTAGATCGGCAGCAGGGTCTTGTCTTCAAACAGCGAGGACACAGAGGTGCCGTGCCAAATGTTCAGGATCGCCTGCGTGAACAGGGGGGCTGTTGGCAGAATGCGGATATTCGGCGCGGCAAGAACGGCTTCGGTCGGCTGAATGGTATCGGTGAGAACCAGCGATTTCATGACCGAGTTGGTGACACGCTCAACCGCAGGGCCGCTCATGACGCCGTGTGTGATATAGGCGTGGACTTCACGTGCGCCATTATCCAACAGCACCTGGGCCGCCTTGCAAAGCGTGCCGGCGGTGTCGCACATGTCGTCAACGATCAGGCAGATCTTGTCGGTCACGTCACCAATCACGGTCATCTCGGCAACTTCACCGGGCTTTTCGCGGCGCTTGTCCACGATGGAGAGAGGCGCATTGATGCGTTTTGCCAATTCGCGGGCACGGGCCACGCCGCCGACGTCAGGCGAGACCACCATGATATCGCTGAGGCTGTCCTTGAATTGGTTTTTCACATCCAGCGCAAAGATCGGCGAGGCGTAGAGGTTGTCGACGGGAATGTCGAAGAACCCCTGGATCTGAGCGGCGTGCAGATCCATCGTCAGGATCCGCTCAATGCCGGCGCCGGTCAGCATGTTGGCGACCAGCTTTGCCGAAATCGGTGTCCGTGCCTTTGTGCGGCGGTCCTGGCGGGCGTAGCCGAAGTAGGGGATCACAGCGGTGATACGTTGGGCCGAGGAGCGACGCAGGGCATCGGCGATGATCAGCAGCTCCATCAGGTTGTCATTGGCCGGGTTCGAAGTCGGCTGAATGATGAACATGTCCTCGCCGCGGACGTTTTCATAGACTTCTACGAAAATCTCGCCGTCGTTGAAGCGTTCGACGCGGGCATCTACCAGCCCTTGATCGACGCCCCGGTGCATGGACATGCGGCGCGTAATGGATTGGGCGAGCGGAAGGTTGGCGTTCCCAGCGATCAGCTTGGGTTCGTTCAAGGTCGGCATTGGCTGTTATCCCCAGGCAGCAATGGCAGTGTGACAGATTCGTGATGGTGGCCTCCGCTTAACATGCACGTAACGTCGCGCATAGAATTAAAGCGGAAGATCTGCCCTGCTGTTGCGTTCACAAAACGACAAATTACAAGTGCTTGCATATCTGATGCAGGCATTTGGCAATCGAGAGGTCTTTCCTGGTGAATGAAATCATTGGCAATCTACCCCAGGGGGTTTTTGCCCGCAGCTTCGGCTCAGGGGCGCGTCCGGTGCTTGCGGTTCATTGTTCGCTTGCGCATTCCGGTGCTTGGCGGGCGCTAGGCGCAGAACTGGAGAGTGAGGCGACACTGCATGGCTTTGATCTCTTGTCTCATGGGCGCAGCCCTGACTGGGATGGCGAGGGCATCCTGCAGTTGCGCAACCGGGACGCGGGCTTGGAATTGATTGACGCGATGGGCCTTGCAGACAGCGGACCGATCGACCTTGTCGGGCATTCATTCGGCGCGACTGTCGCGCTCGCAATGGCACAGGCGCGCCCTGAGTTGGTACGCAGCCTCACCATGATCGAGCCCGTATTGTTCGCCTCTGCTGGGATGGACGACCCGGCGGCGCTGGAGGTGATGCGCGAGGCTCATCTTGAAGTGCGCTCGACCTTTGCCGCTGGCGATTTGGAGCAGGCAACACGTCTGTTTAACCGCGCCTGGGGAACGGGCCATCCGAAATGGGCTGATCTTCCTGAACAGAGCCGGGCGGCCATGATGCGCAGTTTTCCGGGCGTCATGGCGTGCGACAGTCAGGTCTATGATGACGAGGCCGGTCTGGTGGCCGAAGGCCAGTTGGAGAAACTCCAGATGCCGGTAAAGGTGATTGACGGGAGCGAGACGCAGCCAATCATGCATGTCGTGAGCAAAGCGCTTAGCTCACGGATTGGCGATGTGACCTTCCACAGGATTGCGGGGGCAGGGCATATGGTGCCGATTACCCATGCATCGGACGTTGCGGACCTGTTGCGCGCATTCTGGCACTGATCCGAAAAGAAAAAGCGACGCGGCCGGGCTGCGTCGCTTTTGCGTCTGAACAGTGATCTGAAGGCTCAGAGAAGGTTGAGAAAACCCTCAATCTGATCGTCACCAATCGACCAGTCGCAAACAAACCGCGCGGTGACAGTTTCATCCGCAGGGCCGTCAAGATCACCATCCCAAAGGTGATAGACGGCGCCCGCATCAAACAGTTTCTGATGGGTCGCGCGGGGAAGGGCGGCAAAGATCATGTTGGCCTGGGGCTCATGACTGAAGTCAGCCCCCGCCGCGCGCAGCCCCTCGGCGAGACGGGCCGCTTTCGTGTTGGCGGTGCGAGCGTTCCTCAGCCAGAGATCATCCGTCAGATAGGCCAGCATCTGCGCCGACAGGTAGCGATGTTTAGAGAACAGATGCGCGCCACGCTTGCGGCGGTATTCCAATTCCTGCGCCTTGCTCGGGTCAAAGAAGATCACGGCCTCTACACCCATACAGCCGTTCTTGGTGCCGCCAAAAGACACGGCATCCACGCCTGCTTTCCAAGTCATCTCTGCCGGTGTGCAGCCAAGGGAAACCAAGGCATTTGCAAAGCGTGCACCATCAAGATGAACAGGCAAACCATAGGATTTTGCGACGTCACACAGCGCGCGCAGCTCTTCCTGAGAATAGACCGTACCGAATTCAGTGACCTGAGTGATCGACACCGGCCCTCGCTGGGGGCCGTGAACGCCACGGGTCTCTTCCCCTTCGATCGCCGCGCGCAGCGACGCAGGTGTCATCTTGTCTTCCTTGGTGACCAGCGTGAGCTTGGCGCCCCCGGCATAGAATTCCGGTGCATTGCACTCATCCATGTTGATGTGTGCAGGGCCGGTGCAAAAGATGGTCTGCCAGGGCTGGGTCAGGGTCGACAGGGCAAGCACATTGGCCGCCGTTCCGGTTGCAACGAGATAGACTGCGGCCTCGGGCGCCTCAAAGATATCACGGATACGGGCGGTGACCTGGGCCATTTCATCATCGGCGCCATAGCCCATCGCGTAGCCACTGTTGGCAGCGCCAAGGGCGGCCAGGATTTCGGGGCTGGCCGGGCCGGAGTTGTCTGAGGCAAAATGCATTAAATCGGCTCCTCGATAATGTGGTCTTCCCAGTCTTCTTCCGGGGTTTCAAATTCGGACACTGTCCAGCCGCGCACCGAGACGCCAGCATTATGAACCGTTTCAGGGTTGCCTGTCAGCAGGGGGTGCCATTGTGGCAGCGGCTTGCCTTCCCACAGCAGGCGATACGCGCAGGTCTGCGGCATCCAATAGGCGTGGGTGTCGAGATTGTCTGGTTTCAGGACGATGCATTCAGGCACGAATTGATGCCGGATCTCATAGTGGACACAGCGGCAGGTCGCATCGTCCAGCAGCCGACAGGCCACACGCGTCAGCGCGACTTCGCCTGTGTCTTCATCTTCTAGTTTGTTCAGGCAGCATTTGCCGCAGCCATCACAGAGCGCTTCCCACTCTTTGTCATTCAACTGGCTGAGCGGTTTCTTCTCCCAAAACCGCTTGGCGAGCCCCTTGCGATCAATGCCCTCGCTCATAGCGCGCTCAGGATATTGCGGGCCTTCACGCAGTCGGCCTCCATCTGGGCGAGCAACCCATCGAGCCCATCAAACGTCATTTCCGGGCGCAGGTACTCGACCAGTCCGACAGAGAGTGTCGCCCCGTAAAGGTTGCCGGTGAAGTCAAAGAGAAAGGTCTCGATATTCGGGTGGCTGCCATCAAACATGGGCCGCACTCCGACGGAGGCTGCGCCGTGATAACTGCCCTTGTTGGGGCCATCCAGAACATCAACAAGCACGGCATAGACGCCAAAGGCAGGCTGGTGCAGTCCATCGATGGACATGTTTGCCGTCGGATAGCCCAATTCGCGGCCGCGTTGCTCTCCTCCGATTACTTCGCCTTCGATGCGATGCCAATGGCCGAGCATATTCGCCGCATCGCGCGGGCGGCCGTCGCTCAGGGCTCGGCGGATCGCGGTAGAAGAGACCGTGTCCGCGGAATATTCCATCAACGGCGCAATGGTCACGCCAAACCCCATCTCTGCACCAAAACGCTGCAGGTCTTCTGCGGTCCCTGCACGTCCCTTGCCAAAGCAAAAATCGGATCCCACCACCACATGGCGCAGGCCCAGGCCGTCAGCGATGACCTTGCGGGCAAAGCCCTCTGGCGAAAGGCCGGACAGCGCGGCATTGAAGTTCAACTGATACAGTCGCTCCACGCCCAGCTTTTCCAGCCGAGAGGCGCGGGCCTCTGCGGACATCAGTCGAAATGCCGGGGCGTCGGGGGCAAAGAACTCACGCGGGTGTGGTTCAAATGTCATCACGCCCAGCGGGGCATCTGGCACCGCGTTGCGGGCAAGGTCGATCACGGATTGATGGCCGCGGTGGACACCATCAAAGTTGCCGATGGCGGCAGAAGCACCACGGTCCTGCGGGTCGACGAACTGGAAGTCACGGATAATGCGCATGGGCCTTGCCTAGCGGCGCGAGCACCCTGTTGCAAGGGCCATGCTTGGTTGCGGCCAGGTGACCTAGTCGAACTTGCGCGACGGCGCCATGACCATGGCCTCGCCGACAAGAACTTTTTTGCCCTCGACCATGCAGCGGCAGTCCAGCTTTACCCGGCGTTTGTCGATTTCGATGCCTGTGACCTCTACCTCAGCCAGAACCAGATCACCCGGCCGCACCGGTGCGAGAAACTTCAGCGACTGGCTCATGTAGATCGTGCCGTGGCCGGGCAGCTGCTCCCCGATCACCGCCGAGATCAGACCCGCAGTTAGCATGCCGTGGGCGATGCGGCCCTGAAACATGGTGTCCTGTGCATAGGATTCGTCCAGGTGAACGGGGTTGTGGTCGGTGGATACCTCCGCGAACATCTCAATGTCCTTGTCGGTGATCTCTTTGCGCAGATACCGCACCATCCCCATCTCGATATCTTCGATGCAGATTGTGCCGCGTGGAAAGTTGTCCAACATGTGCTTCTCCCGATTGTAGGCCTCCGGGAGAAGCGGGATCATGCCGCAACAAAATCACCCCAGATAATCCATTGGGGTAATTTTATTACTTCGCAACTGCAGAAAATCAAGTGTTTTCTGCGTTAGCGCAATTTGCCGATCGAATAGGTCGGCGCAGATTTTTCTTTTTCCAAATATGCGCTTAGCGCGTCTGCATCTGGTTGGTGGTCGGTTTTTGTTTCTTTGGCCGCAAGCCCACCTGTGATGAAGAGTGAGTCCAGACCCTCTCCCATCGCGCCGGCGATGTCGGTGTGGGGGCCGTCTCCGATCGCCATGATCTCGCTGTCGGCGATCTCCTGGCCCAGTTCCGCGAGGCGTCGGCGTGCCAAGTCGTAGATCGGCGGATGCGGTTTTCCAAAGTAGAGGCTCTCTCCGCCCATTTCGGTGTAAAGCTTGGCCAGGGCCCCTGCACACCATTCCCGCACCTCGCCACGATCAACCACGATGTCCGGGTTCGCGCACAAGAGTTTCATGCCCATCTGTTTGGCATACAGAAAATCAGCACGATTGACGTCTGGATCGGCCATCGTGTCAAAGGGGCCGCAGCAGACGATGCCTTCGGCGTCCTTCAGCGGCACGCGGGTGATTTCTACAGGGTTTTCGATCACTTTCATGGGTTCAAAGAAGCCAGCGTCACGCTCCCACTCTCCCATGAAATAAACCTTCTCGCCCACTGCACCGCTCAACATCGCCGCGCGCGCAGAGTCGCCTGAGGTCGCAATGGTGTCATAGGCATCGGCCGGAACGCCAAATTCACCCAACTGTGCCGCAACGCCGGCGCGGGGCTTGGGGGAGTTGGTGACCAGTACGACGATGCCGCCATTGGCGCGATAGCTCTGCAGGGCAGCGACCGCCTCGGGGTAGGCTGTGATGCCGTTGTGAACACAGCCCCAAAGATCAACGAACAGGGCTTTGTATTGATGAGAGACCTCGGCAAGGGAGGAAATGATCTGTGTCATGAGCCAGGCTTTCGCGTTGCGGATTGTTTGGCTCAGCTATGGCAGAGTGGGGTGGATTTGACCAGCAATCGCGGGGTTTTCGGAATTTTAACTCTTCGGGTGCAGAGTTGCCATGTCTCAACCTTGGGGTGTGTATGTTATGTTTCGATCAATTTCGATCCGTGCCCGTTTTGTTTTGTCGGGCGTTGTTTCAGTTGCGGCCATCCTGATCCTTGCCGCAATCGCAGTTTACAGTCTCTGGCAGAGCGAGCAGGAGTTGGAGCGCCAGATACGGGTGACCGATGCCGTCCGCAAGGAGCTCTCTGTGTCTCTCCTTGCAGAACGCCTGCATGGCGGTGTCGCGCTATTGGTGGCCAGTGGCGGTGACACGATTGCCGTTCAACGGCAGGAGGTTCGCAATTCAGTTGACCAGGCAGGTCGGCAGCTAACACAAGCGCTGACTGATCTACGGGCCGCTGAATTGCCTGCGCAGGCGGAGGGCCAATTGGCGGGCCTCGTCTCTCTCGTGGATAAGTTGGTTGCAGAAGCAAACGCCATTGCGGCTCTTGCCGTTAACGATCCGGCCGCTGCGGAGGCAAGAATGGGAGCATTTGAGGCTGAGTATACAACATTCAAGGAGCGCTATTTGCCAATTGGCAAGGATATCGAGGCGAATGCGGAGATCACGGCAAAGTCGGCCCGCGCCCATGATATGGTGCTGCTTTACATTCTGCTTGGTGTGTCTGGTGTTCTGGTCGTGACTTCGATCTACAACGCCCGGAAAATGATCCTCAATATTGTCAGGCCGGTCGCCCGTATGCGTGCCGCGCTGCATGAGGTTGCTGAAGGCGATCTCGGCTTGAAGGTCGCAGATCGGATGCGTTCAGATGAATTTGGCCTGATTGCCCGCGACGTGGATCGTGTTTCTGGCCGTGTCATGGAAGAACTGGAACGCCAGAGCGCCCTGCGCGCCGAAAACGAAAGAGTGATTGGCCGACTGAAGAGGGGATTGCGCCGCCTCGCAGAGGGGGATTTCAGTCATCGCATCGATGAACAGTTCGAAGGCGACTATGATCAGCTTCGGCAGAATTACAACGAAACCGTAGATCAGTTGAATGCGGTTCTGGCACGGGTCGTACAGGCAGCTGCGGCCATTGACGCGCAGTCTGGCGATATTCGCTCCGCCTCCGACGATATGTCGGGCCGCACTGAAAGCCAGGCGGCAACGCTTGAACAGACTGCCGCCGCCCTGGAGGAGATGACAGCGAGCGTGCGCACATCTGCCGGAAATGCGGAAAAGGTCGAAGAAGCCGTTGGCACCGCCCGCAAAGATGTTGAGCACAGCGGTCAGGTGGTTGAGGGAGCCATGGAGGCAATGACCGAGATAGAACGGTCCTCTGGTCAGATTTCCCAAATCATCGGGGTGATCGATGATATCGCCTTTCAAACCAATCTTTTGGCGCTGAATGCGGGTGTGGAAGCTGCCCGTGCGGGTGAGGTGGGGCGCGGGTTCGCGGTGGTGGCCTCTGAAGTGCGGGCCTTGGCTCAGCGGTCCGCGGATGCTGCCAACGAGATCAAGCAACTGATCAGCTCAAGTGTGAAAACCGTTGAGGAAGGCGTCGAAAAGGTTGGCAGCGTGGGAACCGCGCTGACGCAGGTGGTCGAACAGGTCAACAGCATTGCAGAGCTGATTTCCGGCATCTCCAGCGAAGCAGCAGATCAGGCACAGGGATTGAACGAGATCAATGTCGGCGTGGCACAGCTAGATACCGTGACCCAGCAGAATGCCGCGATGGTCGAGGAGGCAAGCGGCGCCATCCGTAGAATGAATGGTGAAACTCGGGCTCTCAATCAGATTGTCGGCCAATTCGTATTGCTTGATGCGCCCGCATCAATTGAGCCTGCGTCTCTTTCTGGGGGACCTATTGCAACTGCGTCGCTGGCTGAACCCTCTGCATCGGACCTGCCTGACCCGTTGGAAGAGCCGCGCTGGGAAGACTTCAATGAAGAGGGGGTCAGCTGGCCATTCGATGACCAACCGCAAGCGACAGGCGTCGCATGAGCGTGATGGGGAAAAGGTCGGGCCGACATGGATGAACTGCGTCGGCTTGAACTGCCACGGGAACGGGGGCCTGTGGCTGCCACCTGCAACAATCCTTAACGCCAGGTGAGAGCAGCCCGGGGAGGGGGCAGGGGATGCGCCCTTTCAGAGAGAAATGAATCCACGGGTCAGGGCAAGCGCCAGCGCATGTTCCCGCGTGCTTGCCCCAAGCGCCTTGCGTGCATTGGCGAAATGTAGGGATACGGCCGCCTCGGACAGCCCAAGTGTTTCTGCGATCCGCGCTGTCATCATTCCTTCGGCCAGAAGCGATAGAACCTCCCGCTGGCGCTGGGTCAATGGACTGGGTCGTACGGGCTGGTACCCGTTGCCCGGTGCAACTGTGTCACGCTCAATGGTGCTGGCCAGAAGCGCAGAGAACAGCTGCAGTTCTACCTGGCTGGCGGGTTGGTCTTCGAGGTGATGACCGTCGTAGGCCAGGGTGACGAACCGGTCGTAGCCCGTCGCGTCTTTGTAACAGCTGCAAAAAAGCGAGCCGAAACCAGCGGCCTTTAGTCCGTGGTTCAGATCCCACTCACGTTTGTCTGACGCATCGCCGCGGTGCAGGACGCCGCAGTCAACGCTCATGTTGCCCTTTTGTTTTGACAGGTTCAGAACCGGTGGATCCACTTCGACATATCCACAGGCGAGATATTCTTCGATCCAATCGCTGGGCATGTCGGTGTTCATCCAGCGAATATCTCCCTGAATGCCGACGGCTTGCGCGACAAGAATGCTCTTTACTCCAATCTTGTCAGCTGCGCGCTGGGCGGCATGCCAGCGGTCCTGCTGATCCTGCGAAAAGAGCAGCGCATCCAGGGTGTCAATCAACCCGTTTTTCATCACATCACCAAAACCAAAAGCACAAGTAACAAACAGGCCGAGAGAGCGCACGCCTTGGTGGATCTCGGCGGCCTATCAATATCCCTAGGTTGGCTGATCCGGGGCCGTTGGGCAATCTTTTCCTGTGGACAGGGGCTTGGCCCGTGCCACCTCTGACAGGCGCTGGTTGGCTGTGTGAGTGTGTTGCCTCCCATTTCCGAGGCTTTAACGAGTGGGCCTTGTGTTGTCTCAGGGCCGCCCGGCGCCTGTCAGCAGGTCCGGAGAGTGTATTGGTAAAGAGGTCAAGAATGACGATTGAGTTTAGGCATGGTCTGAAGATGTGTTTGGTGGTGGCTGCAGTGTCTGCTCTGTCGACGCCAGCGATGTCGGCCGGTGGCAAGCCGAAAGGTGCCCAGCCGACCCCGCCACAGGAAATCATTTCGCTTTATCGCGGCATGACGTCGACTTGGAACAGTGGTGGTTCAGTGTACTGGGCGCCGGACGGCACCTTTCAGGGGATCAATCGGCGCGAAGATGCGGTTGGTGTCGGCAAGTGGTTCGTCACGTCCAAAAGCAAACTATGCGCCGAGGTTACTTGGAATGCGGTTGTGGCGGGAAAGCCCAAAACACTGGATGATGAGCAATGCTGGCAGTTCGTTACTGCCCCGGATGGCACCATCTGGGAGCGTTACCTGTCTGGCGACGACAGGAAATGGTACCGCCACAAGCGGGAAAAACAGGCCAAGGGCAACAGCCGCAAGCGGCTGTTTCAGAAGATCAGCGCGCAATTGGGGCTCTAGGCTCAGGTTGATAGGTGACAGCAGGGGAGATGTACCCTCTGACACATTGGCCGGGGACATGAAAAAAGGCGCCCGATGGGGCGCCTTTTTGCTGTGTCAATGCAAGGAAGATCAGACCTTGAGGTTGGGGATGATCTGCTTTTTGCGCGACATCACGCCGGGCAGCACGACGGTGTCGCCTTCGGCGGTTGCCTCAAAGCTCTTGGCTGCGACGGTTTTGACCAGATCGTTCGGAACCAGCAGGGTTGCCTCTTCTTTCAGGATGTCGACGACAAACAGCAGAACCTGGTCGACACCATCTTCGCTTGCGACGGTGGTCATGGTTTCCATCAGAGATGCCTTGCGGTCCAGAACCACGGCAGGGGCAGTGGTTTCCAGAACAGAAACGCGGAATTTCGTGCCGTCTACGGCGTATTCCTTGGAATCCATGCGCAGCAGTTCAGCGTCCGAGAACGCCGAGACATCAGATTTCGCGGCAAACATTTCTGACGCATACTCGGCAATGTCCACGCCCAGATCTTCGGCCAGGCTGTAAGCGACAGCTTTGTCTTCCTGCGTGGTGGTCGGAGACCGGAACTCGAGCGTGTCGCTCAGGATGCAGGTCAGCATTGCGCCTTTGATTTCGCGTGGTGCCTGGGCCAGGTCCGCGCCGATCATTTTCCACATGATGGTTGCGGTGCAGGCGACGGGCTCGATGCGGATGTTGATCGGGCCTTTGGTTTCCAGGCCGCCGACCAGCTTGTGGTGGTCGATGATCTCGCGGATATCGGCGCCATTGATGTTCGCGGGCAGTTCGGCGGGGTTGTTGGTGTCCACAATCACAACCGGCTGATCATCCGCCACGTCGGAGATGATTTCTGGCTTGTCCAGACCCCAGTGTTTCAGCATGAAGGCCGCTTCGGTGTTGGGTTCACCCAAGAGTTTCGGAGCAGCGTCTTCGCCTTTGATCTGGTTCAGATACCAGGACCAGATGATGGCAGAGCCGGTGGAGTCGGTGTCAGGGGATTTGTGGCCAAAGACGAAGGTGGTCATGAAGCGTGTCCTATGCAGATGCCGGAATTTTGCGCGTCTTATAGGCATGGGCAGGGGCCTTGTCACCCCGGCCCGTTGTCTCATCAATGCGGCTATGTCGTTTGTGCAAAACTCTGCTTGGCTGCGGGGGCTGTTCGATATGCCCGTCGCCTCAGCGAACGGCTTTTCCTTCGGCGCAGTCGGGGATAGCATCCAGCCATGGACCGCGAAGATCAGCTTTATCCCCCCATCAAGGCACTCCTGGAAAGTCAGGGCTACACCGTCAAGGGAGAGGTCGGCGCAGCGGATGTGGTGGCCATCCGGGGCGAGGAGCCGCCGGTTATCGTAGAGCTCAAACTGCGGTTTTCGCTGTCGTTGTTTCATCAGGCTGTCACCAGGCTCGCTCTCAGCGATTATGTCTATGTCGCCGTGCCCAAACCGACGGGCCGTCAGGCGCGACGCATGCTTAAGGACAATCTGGCGCTATGCCGCCGCCTTGGTCTTGGGCTGATTACGGTTTTGAGCGATGGCCGGGCAGAGGTGCAATGCGATCCGGGGCCCTTTACGCCGCGCAAGTCAAAAAAGAAGCAGGCCCGCCTGCTGCGCGAGTTTCAGCGCCTTCAAGGGGATCCAAATGCAGGCGGTGCGACACGACACGGTATTGTCACGGCCTATCGCCAGGACGCCCTGCGCTGTGCTGCCTATTTGGCAGAGCACGGTGCCAGCAAGGGGGCGACGGTCGCCAAGGGCGCCGAGGTCCCCCGGGCCACACGTCTGATGGCAGATAATCACTACGGGTGGTTTGAACGGGTGGAAAAGGGCGTCTATCAGCTGACATCCGCCGGCCGGGATGGGCTGGTCCACTGGGCCTATAGTTTTGAGCCCGTCGCCCCTATGTAAGGGCAGGGCACCCCTTTGGCTGAGGCGGCTGCTTGGCGGGCGTAAAAAACCTGCGAAATGAGGTCAAAAAATCTCAACGACCCTGTTGACTCACCCAAACACCCTGCCTAGCTATTTCGTCGTTAGCACTCGGCAGTGGTGAGTGCTAACACTCCCTGCCAAGGGTAGGGGGAGGAGACAACAACCTTTGAGCCTTTAAGGAGCTACAAAGATGGCATTGAAACCGCTTCACGACCGCGTGCTGGTGCGTCGCACCGAAAGCGAAGAAAAAACCGCCGGTGGCCTGATCATCCCCGATTCCGCCAAAGAAAAGCCGAGCGAAGGCGTCGTCGTCGCAACCGGTGAAGGCGCACGCAAAGACAGCGGCGAGCTGATCGCCATGGCCGTCAAAGAAGGTGACAAGATCCTGTTCGGCAAATGGTCCGGCACCGAAGTCACCGTCGACGGCGAAGAGCTGCTGATGATGAAAGAAAGCGACATCATGGGTGTGATCGTCTGAGCCTGACGCTCCGACACATTCATCTTCGCGTAAACAAGTATTCTCAAGGAGAGTGAACAATGGCTGCTAAGGACGTCAAATTCGACACCGATGCCCGCAACCGCATGCTGAAAGGCGTCAACATTCTGGCCGACGCCGTGAAAGTGACCCTGGGCCCCAAAGGCCGCAACGTGGTTCTGGACAAATCCTTTGGCGCACCGCGCATCACCAAGGACGGTGTGTCCGTGGCGAAGGAAATCGAACTGGAAGACAAGTTCGAGAACATGGGCGCCCAAATGGTGAAGGAAGTTGCTTCCCGCACCAACGACGAAGCCGGTGACGGCACCACCACTGCGACCGTTCTGGCTCAGGCGATCGTCAAAGAAGGCCTGAAGCAGGTTGCAGCCGGCCTGAACCCGATGGACCTGAAGCGCGGCATCGACCTGGCAACTGCCAAGGTTGTGGAAGCGATCAAGGCATCTGCACGTGACGTAAAAGACAGCGACGAAGTTGCGCAGGTTGGCACCATCTCCGCCAACGGCGAAGCAGAAATCGGCCGTCAGATCGCAGACGCGATGCAGAAAGTCGGCAACGAAGGCGTTATCACCGTCGAAGAAAACAAGGGCCTGGAAACAGAGACCACTGTTGTCGAAGGTATGCAGTTCGACCGCGGCTACCTGTCCCCCTACTTTGTCACCAACCCTGACAAGATGATTGCAGAGCTCGACGACTGCATGATCCTGCTGCACGAGAAGAAACTCTCCTCGCTGCAAGCAATGGTTCCGCTGCTGGAGCAGGTGATCCAGTCGCAGAAGCCGCTGCTGATCATCGCAGAAGATGTTGAAGGCGAAGCGCTGGCAACTCTGGTTGTCAACAAACTGCGCGGCGGCCTGAAAATTGCTGCTGTCAAGGCACCGGGCTTCGGCGATCGCCGCAAAGCCATGCTGCAGGACATCGCCATCCTGACCGGCGGTCAGGTCATCTCCGAAGATCTGGGCATGAAGCTCGAGTCCGTCACCATGGACATGCTGGGCACCGCCAAGAAAATCGAGATCACCAAAGACGAAACCACCATCGTTGACGGTGCAGGCGAGAAGGCCGAGATCGAAGCACGTGTTGCTCAGATCCGTACCCAGATCGAAGAAACCTCTTCCGACTACGACCGTGAAAAGCTGCAAGAGCGCGTTGCCAAACTGGCAGGCGGTGTTGCTGTTATCCGCGTCGGTGGCATGACCGAAGTGGAAGTGAAAGAGCGCAAAGACCGCGTTGACGATGCTCTGAACGCAACCCGCGCAGCTGTGCAGGAAGGCGTCATCGTTGGTGGTGGTGTTGCTCTGGTTCAGGCTGGCAAGGCACTGGACGGCGTTGAGGGTGCAAACTCTGACCAGAACGCTGGTATCGCCATCGTCCGCAAAGCCATCGAAGCACCGCTGCGCCAGATCGCTGAAAACGCAGGTGTCGACGGTGCTGTCGTTGCAGGCAAGATCCGCGAATCCGCAGACACGTCCTTCGGCTACAACGCTCAGACCGACGAATATGGCGACATGTTCTCCTTCGGCGTGATCGACCCGGCAAAAGTGACCCGTACCGCTCTGGAAGACGCGGCATCGGTTGCTGGCCTGCTGATCACCACCGAAGCCATGGTTGCCGACAAGCCCGCCAAAGAAGGCGCGGCAGCTGGCGGCATGCCCGACATGGGCGGCATGGGCGGCATGGGCGGCATGATGTAATCACAAATCCCTCTGGGATTTGCGATGAGGCAAAAGGCGGTTGGTCATTTTGGCCAACCTTCCGAGAGCCTGCCGTTCACTACTGCAAGATTTGGGGCTGCCTTTGGGCGGCCCCTTTTCGTTTTCGCTATTTCCAACATATCGACCGTGGCCCGATGACCGCGGTCGCATGCGACACAAAGAATTCACTGGCGTGACATTTGCGGGCGCGATAGCAGCGTGACATGCGTTTGTTTCTGCTTGTCTCCCTCACCATGGTGGCCTTTGCCGCGAACTCCATTCTTGGCCGGATGGCGATTGGCGCTGGCCATATGGAGGCCACCAGTTTCGGCCTGTTGCGCCTGTTTTCCGGTGCCGTGACGCTGACGGCGCTTTGTCTGCTGAGCAAACTCTCGCTGCGTCGCGATCTGCGCCAGACCGTTTGGGGCGGGCTTGCCTTGACCGTCTATATCATCGGCTTTTCCGTGGCTTATAAGGATCTCGACGCCGGTCTTGGCGCGCTGATCCTGTTTGGAGTGGTGCAGGTGTCGATGTTCCTATGGGGGGCTTTGCGGGGCAGCGCGGTATCCCTTGGCCAGATCAGCGGCGCGGTGATCGCGCTTGCAGGTCTCGCTGTGGTGGTCTGGCCGACTGACGGGGCGTCGGCTGCGCCGCTTGGGGCTTCGCTTTTGATGGCATTGGGAGGCCTCAGCTGGGCGGGCTACAGCCTGCTGGGACGAGGGGCCAAGGCGCCTCTTGCTGCGACGGCGGTGAACTTTGCGGCTGCGACAGCGATGATGGTCCCCGGTGTGATGATCTTTGGGGCAGAAATTGTGGTGTCTCCGACCGGTGTCATCCTTGCCATCCTGTCGGGTGCGGTCACTTCGGGTCTTGGCTATGCGCTGTGGTACTACGTGTTGCCCCAGCTCGCGCCCGCAGTTGCCGCAACAGTTCAGTTGTCGGTGCCGGTGATAGCGATCCTTGCGGGCGCGGCTCTCTTGGGGGAGGTGATCGGCTTGCGCCTGACCATCGGCTCTGTCGCGGTGCTGGGCGGGATTGCGGTTGTGGTGCTGTCGGCCCCGGGGCGCAATCTGTGCGGCGTGTTTGGCTCGGCGAAAAACAACTGAGGCGCCACGTCATTGCACGGCACGCCCCATTGGCACTTCACGTGATCGCACAATGCCCCTATCTGCGCTTGCAGAGGTCATTTCAAAGGTTCAGCGCTATCATGTTCCGTTCTCTTGTTCCCGTTGCTCTGGTTGCCGTGACGGCTGGCCTGACAGCAACTGCAGCGCGCGCTGATTGCGTTGTCCTGCTGCACGGGCTTGCGCGTAGCGAAATCTCGCTGGCGGTGATGGAGCAGGTGCTGGAGGCCCGCGGGATCAAGGTTGTCACGCCTGGCTATCCGTCAACGGATAAACCGGTTGCAACCCTGGCAGCCGAGACACTGCCGTCCGCGATCGCGCAATGTCAGGCACAGATTTCACACCCAGAGCGCATCCATTTCGTCACCCATTCGATGGGGGGGATACTGTTGCGCCACTGGCTGCAGGACAATCGGCCAGAGGCGCTTGGCCGGACCGTGATGTTGGCTCCGCCAAATCACGGCAGCGAATTGGTCGATGAGCTGGGCGACTGGGAGGTCTTCGGGCTTTTGAACGGTCCCGCTGGCCTGCAGCTGGGCACCGGTCCTGAAAGCGTGCCAAACCAGCTCCCCGCCGCCAGTTTCCCGGTCGGAGTGATTGCAGGCGACTTCTCTCTCAACCCGGTGTTTTCGGCTATTATTCCGGGGCCAGATGACGGAAAGGTCTCAGTCCGCAGCACCTATCTCGATGGTATGAGCGACCACATCGTGTTGCCGGTCACCCATACCTTCATGATGAACAACCCGCAGGTTATTGCACAGGCGCTGCATTTCCTCGACACGGGGCGCTTTGATCCTGACCTGACATGGCTTGATTCCATCACAGGCGAAATCGCTGACGCCTGCGCTGGTGGTCGCTGCAGCAGCGAGGGGGAGCAGCCGCAAGAGGAGACGCAGCCATGACCATGCTGGAACTGACACTGACCGGAGCAGATGTGCTGCGCCCAGACGGGCTGGAACATGGTGGAGAGCTGTCCTTTGCAGCGGGCCAGATCCAGACGGACCGGGCCGGGCGTCAGATCGACCTGTCTGGCTATCGCATCCTTCCGGGGATCATTGATCTTCACGGGGACGGTTTCGAACGCCACCTGGCGCCACGTCGTGGCGCGATGAAGCAGATGACCGAAGGGGTTATTGCCGCCGAGGCCGAACTCGCCGCCAATGGCATCACGACTGGCGTTCTGGCGCAGTTCTACTCATGGGAGGGCGGTCTGCGCGGTCCTGAGTTCGCCGCGCAGGTGTTTGAGGGGATCAAGGCCGCGCGCCCTGCTGTGGTGACGGATCTGATCCCGCAACTGCGTTTTGAAATCCACCTTCTGGAGGCCTACGACAATCTGCCTGCGCAGATCGCAGAGTGGCAGGTGCCCTATGTGGTCTTCAACGATCACCTCCCGCATGAACGCCTCGCACAAGGAAAGAAACCGCCTCGGCTCACCGGTCAGGCGCTCAAGGCAGGGCGCAACCCGGAGGTACACTGGCAGATGCTCAAGGACATGCACGCCCGACGACCTGAGGTGCCCGCAGCCCTCGACAAGCTGGCAGCGGCCCTTGGCGCGGCTGGGATCTGTCTTGGCAGTCACGACGATCACACGAAAGAAGATCGGGTGATCTGGCGCAATCGCGGCGCGCTGATTTCGGAATTTCCTGAGACGATGGAGGCGGCGGAGGCTGCGAAATCCACAGGTGACCACGTGATCCTCGGCTCTCCCAATGTGGTGCGGGGCGGCTCGCACAAGGGCAATGCCTCCGCTGTCGAGCTGATCGCAATGGGGCTTTGCGATGCGCTGGCGTCCGACTATCACTACCCCAGCCCCCGCCGTGCAGCGCTGATGTTGGAAAAGACCGGGCTCATGGATTTGTCGGCGGCTTGGGCACTGTTGTCTGAGGGCCCGGCAAGGATTCTGGGTCTTGATGATCGCGGTCGACTGGAAAGCGGAAAACGCGCCGACATTCTGGTGCTGGACAAGCAGACCCACCGCGTTGCAGCAACGATCTCCGGCGGGCAGGTCAGCTATATGTCGGGAGAGATTGCAGGCCGTTTCCTGGCTTGACGGAGGGGCGCCGCGCATCAGGCCGGATGGCCCTCTTTACGGCGCGTGAAACCGGCAGGGCCGGTTCCACAGGGCACGACAGTGTTGTGCCGTTTGTTTCTTCTGGCCGGAAATATCCCGGGGTTTGGGGCAGCGCCCCAAGTCGGCAATGGCTCTGGGGGCAGCGCCCCCAGCCCAGTCAGCCCAGCCCTTAGTCCCTAGGCCTGCGGTTTCTGCACCCGGTTCACATGGCCCATCTTGCGGCCCGGCTTGGCCTCTGCCTTGCCGTAGAGGTGGATGGCGCAATCGGCCTCCTTTGCCAGCTCCGGGATACGGTCCACGTCATCACCGATCAGGTTTTCCATCACCACATCGGAATGGCGCTGACCGTCGCCGAGCGGCCAGCCCACAACCGCGCGGATGTGCTGTTCGAACTGATCCACGGTGCAGCCATTCTGGGTCCAGTGGCCGGAGTTGTGCACGCGCGGCGCGATCTCATTGACGATCAGGCCTTGGGGCGTGACGAAGAGCTCGACGCCGAGAACGCCGACATATTCGAGCGCGTTCAGGATCTTGCCTGCCATCAGCACTGCATCCATGCGCTGGCCGGTGCTGAGGCGCGCAGGCACGGTGGTGGTGTGCAGGATGCCGTCGCGGTGGACGTTCTCACCGGGATCGAAACAGGCGATTTCGCCACTGGTACCACGCGCCGCGATCACCGAGACCTCGTGGCTGAAATTGACAAACCCCTCCAGGATCGAGGGCGCGCCTGCCATCGCCGCAAGGGCTTCGCCTGCGTCTTCCGGCGTCTTGATGCGGGCCTGGCCCTTGCCGTCATAGCCGAAGCGGCGGGTTTTCAGGATCGAAGGCGCGCCGATCTCTGCCAGCGCGGTGTCCAGGCTGGCCTGATCGGTGATGTCTGCAAAAGGCGCGGTTTGCAGGCCGAGGTCTTGCAGGAAATTCTTTTCCGTCAGCCGGTCCTGGCTGATGCGCAGCGCCTCGCGGCCCGGGCGGATCGGTTTTTGCGATTCCAGCAGGTCCAGCGCGGAGGTCGGGATGTTCTCGAACTCATAGGTGATCACGTCGACCGAGGCGGCGAAGGCGGCCAGCGCCTCGGCGTCCTCGTAACCTGCGGTGGTCACGCGGTCGGCAACGTGGCCTGCGGGTGGGGTCGCGCTTGGTTCAAAGATATGGGTCTTGAAGCCGAGGCGGGAGGCCGCAACCGAGAGCATCCGCCCCAGCTGGCCGCCGCCGAGGATGCCGATGGTCGAACCGGGGGCAAGGACGTCAGTCATCAGAGGGTTCCTCCGGGATGGAGGCCGAAAGCGCGTCGCGCCAATCATCCAGTCGCTTGGCGAGGTCTGGATCCTGCAGGGCAAGGATGCCTGCGGCCATCAGGCCCGCGTTGGCCGCGCCAGCTGCGCCGATGGCCATAGTGGCAACCGGAAAGCCCTTGGGCATCTGCACGATGGAATAAAGCGAGTCGACACCGGACAGCGCCCGTGTCTGGACCGGTACACCGACCACCGGCACCCGGGTTTTCGAGGCGACCATGCCGGGCAGATGTGCGGCACCACCGGCCCCTGCGATGATCACCTGCAGGCCGCGGTCGGCGGCGCTTTTGCCGTAGCTCCACAGGCGGTCCGGGGTGCGGTGGGCAGAAACGATCTTGGCCTCATAGGCAATGCCCAGTTCATCAAGGATCGTTGCGGCTTCCTTCATGGTGGGCCAGTCGGATTGGCTTCCCATGATGATGCCTACTTTGATGTCGGCACCGTTCGAGTCGGGCATGGCTGGTGGCTCCTGTCGCGGCTTGTCGAGCGCGCACTATAGGGAAATTCGGATTTTCCGCAATGCGGCGTGCAGTGCACATACCTGTGCAGCGTATGATGTGAAAAAGGGAGAGCGCGCTGCGGGGCGCGCTCTCCTTCAGCGGTTGTTGGATCAGTCCCGCTGTTTCGGCAGGATCAGGTTCAGCACCAGACCTGCAACGCCAGAGAGGCCAATGCCTGCGAGGGTGAAGCCTTCCCCGAACTGCAGTGTCAGACCGCCGAGGCCGATGATCAGAACGGTGGAGATGATGACCATGTTGCGCGCCTCAGACAGCGCCTCGCCCAGTTTGGACAGGACGGACAGGCCAACGACGGTTACCATGCCGAACAGCAGGATCATGATGCCGCCCATGACAGGCATCGGAATGGTCGAGAGGGCACCCGACAGTTTGCCGACAAAAGACAGTGCAATAGCGAACAGCGCCGCCCAGGTCATGATCGCCGGGTTGAAGGCGCGGGTCAGTGTGACGGCACCTGTCACCTCGGAATAGGTGGTGTTGGGTGGCCCACCCAAAAGGCCTGCAGCAGCTGTCGCCAGGCCATCACCCAGCATGGTGTTCTGGATGCCGGGTTTTTCCATGTAGTCGCGCTTGGTCACGTTGGAGATCGCCAGGATGTCGCCGAAATGCTCAATCGCGGGGGCGATGGCGACCGGCAGGATGAACAGAATGGCGGCGAGGTTGAATTCCGGTGCGACAAAGTTCGGAACATCAAACCAGGGGGCGTCCGCGATCGCAGCAGTGCTGATCAGGTTTTCACCCGTGATGGCGCCGATCACTAGCGCGGCGATATAGCCGGCGGCCACACCGACGAGGATCGGAACGATTCTCATGATGCCGCGCCCAAGAATGGCGGTCAGCATGGTGGTGCCCAGGGCAATCGCTGCCAAGAGCAGCGCGGTGTTGCGCGGCATGATCTGGGTGTCACCCGCGAGGCCTGTGGCCATGTTGACGGCAACCGGGGCCAGAGACAGGCCGATCACCATGATGACCGGACCCACGACAACCGGCGGCAGCAGCTTGTGCAGAAAGCCGGAGCCAAAGGCGCGGATCGCAAAGCTGAGCACCACATAGAGGAGGCCAGCCGCTGCAAGGCCGCCCGTGGTCGCGGCCATACCCCAAGTTTGGACGCCGTAGATGATGGGGGCGATGAAGGCAAAGGAGGACGCGAGGAACACGGGCACCTGTCCACGGGTCACGATCTGGAAAATCAGTGTGCCAAGGCCTGCGGTGAACAGCGCAACACTTGGGTCAAGCCCAGTCAAAAGCGGCACAAGCACCAATGCGCCAAAGGCGACAAACAGCATCTGCGCACCAGTGAGCGCTTGCTTGATCGAAAATTTGTAGTCGGTCCCCTGCAGGCTGGGGTCCGGGGTCTGTTCCCTCGTTGCGGTCATGTCCAGGCTCGTCTCGTTGTGAAGTGGCTTGTCCCTGCCGTGCCCTGTCGGAGGCCGACCGGAAACAATTCGGGCGGTCCTAGCGGGTAATGCAGCGTTTGACCATGCGTCATGGCCCAGAAACCAATCACCGGACGGTGGATTTTTCAGTGATAGCGCAAACTTGGCCTCGCCATACCCGTTCGCGCACCGAAACCTGCGCGCAGATGAGAGGCCTGAACTGTTTTGCCGTTCAGGCGATGATGTCCGGGGTCAGGCGGTCTTCGATCAAGGCGATCTTGTCCTTGAGGATCAGTTTTTGCTTTTTCAGGCGCTGAATGGTCAACTGATCGCTGGTTCCACGTTCCTGCAGCGCAGAGATCGCCTCGTCCAGATCGCGGTGTTGGGTTTTGAACACTTCAAGCTCCACCTTCAAAACATCGTCGGTTTTCATGGAGATATCTGTAGGAGCGTTCATTGGCGACTCGTCGGCTGGCGGGTGAAACTGGCCGGAGATTACGCTTTTGGTGCCGTTTGCGCCAGCGCTCTGGCGCCTTGGGCTTGTGAATTCGCATAAAACACCCATATTCTTAGGAAGTTGGTCGCCATAATGGGGCCACTCGCAGACGTCGCTTTGGAATCAAGGACGAAAAACGTGTCTAAACTTACACTTGGCTCGTATCCGCACATGTTGGGATTTGAGCAACTTGAACGCCTTCTGGAACGCTCGGCCAAATCCGGCAACGAGGGCTATCCCCCTTACAATATCGAACAGACCTCTGATCATTCCTATCGCATCACGCTGGCGGTTGCCGGTTTTGGCGAAGAGGATCTGGCAATCACCGTAGAGGACCGTCAACTGGTCATCCGGGGTCGTCAGGGCGATGACAGCGAAGGTCGTGTCTTCCTGCATCGTGGCATTGCCGCCCGTCAGTTCCAGCGCATGTTTGTGTTGGCCGATGGGGTCGAGGTCGGCGAGGCGGTCATGGAAAATGGCCTGCTGCATGTCGATCTCACACGCGCCCGACCGGAAACCGTGGTTCAGACAATCAACATCAAGAAGGGGTAAAAGACATGCACACAGCATACCAGTTCGACAAGACGGACAGCCGCATCGTCTATGTCAAAGCCGTTGATGTAGCCGATCTCCCCGAAGAGGTGCAGGCTGGCGCTGCGGGGCAGAAACAGCTCTACGCCGTTCATGATTCTGCGGGAGAGCAGCTGGCCCTGGTCAGTGACCGGCGCATGGCATTTGTGCTGGCGCGCCAGCATGACTACGCACCGGTGCCAGTGCACTGACAATTGCGCACTGACCGTGCAGACAGGGCATCCGGGAGGGTGCCCTTTTTTATTTTTTAGTGTGTGCCAGACAAAGGGTGCGCCTCGGGGGGGAGACGGCGGCTTATAGTCGAATGCCTTTCACGAAATGCAGTGCCGCCCTTGCAGACGGGGTGTCTGCGTGGTCTTGCTAGGATCTGTGTTTTGGCGGGAGGGCCGTTTGATGCGATTTGATTTTGACTGGGTGGATGCGTTTTCTGCCCGTGCCTTTGGCGGAAATGGCTGTGCGGTGGTGCATGGTGGGGCGCATCTGCCCGTGGATGTTTGCACGGCCTATGTACGAGAGACATCTTTGGTTGAATGCACCTTCACCGGTCCGTCCGATGTTGCGGATGTTCATGTGCGCTACTTCCTCGCCTCAAGAGAGATCCCCTTTGCAGGTCACCCCACCATCGCAACTGTCGCGGCATTGCGGGACCGTGGCTTGATGCAGGGGACAGAGATCACGCTGGAAACCGGCGCCGGATTGGTCCGGGTTACGGTTGACGGTGACATGATCGAGATGACCCAGATTGCCCCGGAATTCGGGGTGAAGGCGGATCCGGACCTTGTGGCAGCGGCGCTATCTTTGCCATCTGATGCGATTGTCGGGACGCCCCAGAAGGTTTCGACCGGCTTGCCATTCTGCGTGACGGTTGTGCGCGATCGGGCCGCCCTTGAGGCGGCAAAGCTGGATCTGCCCGCCCTTGCAGCACTCGGCAAGACTCTGGGCGCCGATGGGATTGATATGCTGGAACCTTTCGCTGTGCATTTGGGCGGAGCAACAGACGCCGGGGATACGTTCTCGCGCTTGCTGATGGCGCCGCCGAGCCCGCCTGAAGACCCGTTCACAGGCTCCGCCACCGGGGCAATGGCCGCTTATCTCTGGCATCATGGATTGATGGAAAAAGACCGCTTTGTGGCAGAGCAGGGCCACGGGATGGGGCGGCCGGGCCAGGCCGTTGTCACCCGTGTCGGTGACCGGCAGGCTCCTGATGGTATTCGCGTGGCAGGGCAGGGCTTCGTGCTGATGCGCGGCACTGTTGATCTGCCTGAAACACTCTAAGAGACGGATATGACACGACCAGCCGCCATTGCCGTGGTGCCATATGGCACCAAACTCAACAAAGGTTTCGCAGACATTGCGCTTGATCAGCTGGCCTGGCCGTTGGGTCAGCCGCATGAGTTGCGCGGAAAGACCATTCGCGACCTCGAAGAGCAGGATCATCTGATCCTTTACATCAAGCGGGCGATGCATATCACGAGGGCCCGCAATTGCCGTGCGCAGATCTCTGTCATGGTGGCAGAGCCCAAGATCATGTCAGCGCTGCACCACCGATTGCTGCCTTGGACAGGACGGCGGTTTTTCCGTGTGTTCACCTATGACGAGGAGTTGCTGGCGCGGCTGCCTAATGGCGTTTTTCTTCCGTTTGGGACCACTTGGGTTCCGGAATGGCAAACCCTTGATCTGAACAAACAGGAGGATTTGTCACTCATCGCCTCGGCAAAGCGGGATCATCCCGGTCATAAGCTGCGTCATCGGATTGTTGAGCATCTCCAGTCCGCGCGCCCAGACGCCGCGATCCTTGGCAAAGGGTACCAGGCGTTTGACGCCAAAGCGGATGGGCTGGCGCCCTATCGCTATAGTGTCGTGATCGAAAACGTACAGGAGAGAAACTATTTCTCGGAAAAGTTGATCGACGCCATTCTGTGCGAGACAGTGCCGATCTACTGGGGCTGCCCCAATATCAGTGATTTTTTCGACCCGACCGGCATGATGATTTGCGAAACAGAGGCAGAGTTGCGGGCGGCCATCGCGATGATGTCGCAAGGGGACTACGCTGCGCGACTGCCTGCGTTGCGGGCGATCAAAGCAGAAGCCGCGAGATACGGCGATCTTGAACGTCGCGTCGCACAGGCATTGCTGGCCAGTCTTTGATGGTCTCGGCTCAAACGAAAAAGGCCGCCCATCGGGGCGGCCTTTTCCTGTCTTGGGTCCGGATCAACCAGCGATCAGACCCATGTTTTCCAGTTTCAGCAGAACCTGATGTGCGCAGTTGTCGACGTCGACATTCTCGGTTTCGACAGACAGTTCAGGGTTCACTGGCACGTCGTAAGGATCGGAAATGCCGGTGAATTCCTTGATCTTGCCTTCGCGCGCCAGTTTGTACAGGCCCTTGCGGTCGCGGCGCTCGCATTCCTCGATCGAGGTTGCAACATGCACTTCAACAAAGGCGCCATACTGCTCGATCTCTTCACGCACATGGCGGCGGGTTGCCGCGTAGGGCGCAATCGGTGCGCAGATCGCGATACCACCGTTCTTGGTGATCTCAGAGGCCACATAGCCGATGCGTTTGATGTTCAGGTCGCGGTGCTCCTTGGAGAAGCCCAGCTCGCTGGACAGGTTCTTCCGCACGATGTCGCCATCCAGAAGGGTCACAGGACGGCCACCCATTTCCATCAGCTTGACCATCAGGGCGTTTGCAATGGTGGATTTGCCGGACCCGGAGAAGCCGGTGAAGAACACGGTAAAACCCTGCTGCGAGCGCGGCGGCTTGGTGCGGCGCAGTTCTTTCACAACCTCGGGGAAGGAGAACCACTCGGGGATTTCCAGGCCCTCGGCCAGACGGCGGCGCAGTTCGGTGCCAGAGATGTTGAGAATGGTCACATCATCCTTGTCGGCGATTTCATCCGCTGGCTCGTATTGGGCGCGCTCCTGCACATAGACCATGTGCTTAAAGTCGACCATTTTGATGCCGATTTCTTCTTCGTGCTCACGGAACAGGTCCTGAGCGTCGTAGGGGCCGTAGAAATCTTCACCAGCAGAGTTCTTGCCAGGGCCTGCGTGGTCGCGGCCAACGATGAAGTGGGTGCAGCCGTGGTTCTTGCGGATCAGGCCGTGCCAGACCGCTTCGCGCGGGCCAGCCATGCGCATCGCCAGATTGAGCAGCGACATGGAGGTGGTGGCCGCAGGGTATTTGTCCAGTACCGCCTCGTAGCAGCGCACGCGGGTGAAATGGTCCACATCGCCCGGTTTGGTCATGCCGACAACCGGGTGGATCAGCAGGTTGGCCTGTGCTTCGCGCGCAGCGCGGAAGGTCAGCTCCTGGTGGGCGCGGTGCAGCGGGTTGCGGGTCTGGAAGGCAACAACCTTGCGCCAGCCCATCTTGCGGAAGTAGGCGCGCAGCTCGTTCGGGGTATCCCGACGACCACGGAAATCATAGTGCACGGGTTGCTGGATGCCGGTAACCGGACCACCAAGGTAGATCTTGCCAGCCTGGTTGTGCAGGTAGTTGACGGCAGGATGTGCGTCATCGTCGGCGCCAAAGACTTTCTCGGCTTCGCGGGATTTGTTCGGCTCCCAGCGGTCGGTCACGGTCATGGTGGCCAGAATTACGCCTTCCTGATCGCGCAGCGCGATGTCCTGACCGATTTCCAGCGAGCTGGCGAAATCTTCGGTGACGTCCAGCGTGATGGGCATCGGCCACAGGGTGCCGTCAGCCAGGCGCATGTTTTCAACGACGCCATTGTAGTCTTCTTCGCTGAGAAAGCCCTTGAGCGGGTTGAAGCCACCGTTCATCAGCAGTTCCAGATCGCAGATCTGGCGCGGGCTCAGGTCATGGCTGACCAGATCGGCCGCTTCGACCTTCAGTTTCTGGGCAGAGTCATAGGAGACATAAAGCTCTGGGATTGGGGCAAGATTGTTTTGCATCAACTTGGTCCTGTACTTGAAAGGGACGAGGCCACTGGTTGTGCCGGTAAGTTCAGCATGAAGCGCGTCATACTCAGCGAACTTGCGGGCGAGAAACTGGTCGGTGAGCCGGTTCTTTTCGGCTGCACCACGGGTGGTGAGGGCATAGGCAAAGCGCTGGCGCTTGTCGGGGCCTGCACGTTCGCTGACCTTGACGAAACCGGCCTCTGCGGCAGCCCGGAGTTGTGCGTTGAGACGGCCAAGCGAAATCCCCACAGCCGTCGCCGTTGCCCGCTGGGACGCATCAGGCGCCTTGTCGAGCTGGCTGAGGATGCGAAAGAGCAAGTCTTCGTCCTCAAGACTGGGATTGGCGGGGGCGGATGGCATTGGTCGACTCAAAGTGTGTTCACGGGTGAACGCATTTCATGCTTTGCTGTCGTAGCAAAGCCCAAACCACCTTGGCGTGTATGAAAAAGACCGCCGTTCCCAATTTGCAACGCAGGCGGAACAGGCGGTCTTGTCGGGATCCTGCAGGGGAACAGGAATTTGAGCTGCGCGAGGCTGAACAGGGCTCAGCCCTCCGCAAACCCCCACCCATCCGGGCGAAATCCGTGGTCGATCGCGACGCGGGTTGCCACCTCTTCGACCATCCAGATCGCTGACGCGGACAGGATCTGATCCGGCATGGTCGCAATGAGCGTTGCGGGGTCGTCGCCTTCGGCCTCTGCCCATTGGGTGTGAAAGCCCAGATCCGCGAGTGCTTCGGCCAGTGGCATCCAGTCGCTGGTTCCGTCGTTGGACACAAAGAACAGATCCAGATCTGCTTCAAACGGCAGATCGCCTTCGGCCTGAAGGTCTGAAAAGGCCGAGAATGTCTCGGCCTTTTGCGTGTCGAAATCATGCGCCACGGCGCTTACTCCTGTTCCGCCAGGAAGCGCTCGGCGTCCAGCGCGGCCATGCAGCCCATGCCTGCAGAGGTGACAGCCTGACGATACTTGTGGTCGGTCAGGTCGCCAGCTGCAAAAATACCCGGGATTGATGTTTCGGTGGTGCCGGGTGTGACGGTTACATAGCCGCCGTTGTGGGTTTCCAGCACATCCTTCACCAATTCATTTGCGGGGGCATGCCCGATGGCGACAAACACGCCCTTGCAGGGGATTTCAGTGATTTCGCCGGTCTTCACGTTCTTTACACGGACACCTTCGACGCCAAGCGGGTTTTCGGTGCCAACGACCTCTTCCAATTCATGGAACCACAGGGGGTCGATCTTTGGGTTCTTCATCAGGCGGTCTTGCAGGATCTTCTCGGCGCGCAGTTCGTCGCGGCGGTGGATCAGCGTGACCTTGGAGGCAAAGTTGGTCAGGAACAGTGCCTCTTCAACAGCGGTATTGCCGCCGCCGATGACCACGATTTCCTGGCCGCGGTAAAAGAAGCCATCGCAGGTTGCGCAGGCCGAGACGCCAAAGCCCTTGAACTTCTCTTCTGACGGCAGGCCAAGCCATTTGGCGCGGGCGCCTGTCGCCAGGATCACGGCGTCGGCGGTATAGGTCGTGCCACTGTCGCCTTTGGCCACGAAGGGGCGGCTGCTGGTATCCAGTGAGGTGATGATGTCGCCGATGATCTCGGTGCCCATTGCTTTGGCGTGGGCTTCCATGTTGACCATCAGATCAGGGCCCTGGATCTCGGTGTGACCCGGCCAGTTCTCGACCTCGGTTGTCGTGGTCAGCTGACCGCCAGGCTCGATGCCTTGAACCAGGATTGGCTCCAGCATCGCGCGGCTCGCATAGACGCCTGCGGTGTAGCCCGCAGGGCCGGAGCCGATGATCAGAACCTTGGTATGGCGCGTTTCGCTCATCTTGTTTCCCCAATCGATGTATTGGCGGTATTGCCGCCGTCAGGCAAAGCATATAGCTGCACGCCAAGCTGTCTTAAAGCCCCTCGGTGGCCCAAGACCGCAGTCTCGCCATGCAGGGCTGTCTGGCCGCATGCGGGGCAAAGCCGGTATCCCAAAGGTGTTTGGCAAAGATTGTTGCGCAGTTATGAAAGATTATTGCGCGCGCCGTGGATGCTGGTATAACAAACGCAATCTTTTCACAGGAGCTCTCATATGGTCACAACACGCCTTGATCCGATTGATCGCAAGATTTTGTCGGAATTACAGGCCGACGGTCGCATGACCAATGTTGAACTGGCCAAGCGCGTGGGGATTTCTGCGCCGCCGTGCCTGCGTCGTGTGCGCTCGCTCGAGGAAGCGGGGCTGATCCGTGGCTACCATGCCGAGGTCAATTCGCGCGAACTGGGGTTTGAGGTTCAGGTTTTTGCGATGGTTGGTTTGGAAAGCCAGGCGGAAGCAGAGCTGAGCGCCTTTGAGGCCAAGTGCCGAGAGTGGCCGCTTGTGCGTGAATGTCACATGCTGAACGGCGAAGTGGATTTCATCCTGAAATGCGTCTCGCCCGACCTCAGCACGTTCCAGAGCTTTTTGACCAGCGATCTGCTGACCACGCCCAATGTCGCGAGCGTCAAGACCTCGCTGGTGATCCGCGGTGCCAAGGACGAACCGGGTGTGCCGTTTGATGTGCTGGAGCAGAGGCTCGCGCGCGAAGCGTGACGCAACGCATCTTTTACGCAAGAAACGCGAAAGGCGCCGTGCATCCGCAGGCGCCTTTTCGCTGTCTTCTACCCAGATGTACCGCCTAGTTCATGTCGGGCTGTCGGATTTCCGCCCGCGGATAGGCAAGCGGGCCAAAACCTGAAACTGAGTCAACATGCGAAAACAGGTTCAAATAGAGCGTGCGGATCGCGTGACTGACCAGTTTCAACGCATCCGGGCCGGGGTGGTATGTCTCAAACGGCAATCCACCGACCTTGATCACTGCGTGGCGGGGCAGGCAGAGGTGATAAAGATCCACCGCCGTTGGTGGCGCCGTTTCCACGATGCTCATGCCGTCCTGGTATTGCTGTACCGGGACAAGCGTTGCGCCATGTTCCAGGCGAATGCCCGGCAGCGGTGCGCGCTGTAGCAGTCGGGCGGCGGGGCCTGCAACAACAGTCCCCATCGGTTTGGCATCGCCCAGGCTGTCGGCGGTGAAGCTGGTAAGCTGATGGCTGCGACCGGCCTTGTCGCTGCGAGAGGGAACCAGGCTGGTGGATCCCTTCCAAAGCAAGGTTTCGGCTGCGCCGTCCATCGTGATCAGCTGGTCGCCGGGCAAAAGATCCTCAACCGCGATTGGCCCCTGTGTGGTTTCGACCAATGCGCCGCGGCAAAATGCTGTGAACGCATTCTCAAACAAGGGGAGGGACGGCGCCACATGGCGGGTCTCGGCAATTGTTCCGTCGCTCTGCAGGCTCATCACATCATAGCGCCGCAACTGCGGGCGGACCCCGCTGCGGAGAGCTGCGGGATCTTTCAGAAGGGCGTTGGCTTCGACGGCATTGGCAGCTGCGCGTCGCAGTGACTGTGGAATGGTCATGGCTACCGGGCCTCTTTCATAACAACACAGATACAATTCCGACGTTTCAGCGAGCAGCTGCTAAAAGCCGGGGTCTTGGGCCGCATCCAAAAAAAACGGCAGATGCGGCGGAATTCATGTCAGCCTTGAAACGGGCTGGGTCAGGCTGTTTTGGCCTGTTGTGTGGCGGTGCGGTCCTGCTGGCGACGTTCGATCATGGCCTGGCGGTTGGCGCCTCTGCTCCAGGGCAGCTCGACCTCTTCGGACTTGGCAGCTGCCACGATGGATTTGATGAAGCGCGACTTCGATGGCATTGGCGTCTCCTGTCAGGGTGATCGACGTCCTGCCGATCAGCGCGGTGTTCTAACCTGTTTGACATGGCATTGCGCCACCAATGTGGCCGATCTGTGAAAATCGCCGCACCTCTGTCGAAATTGCAGTCCTAAAACGCAACAACCCGACCTTGGGTTGGCCGGGTTGTGGTGCCTGCGCAGAACGGAGAGGTCAGAGCCGGATGCAGGAAATAAGCCTGCCGTAGTCGGCCTCTTTCAGGTGGGTGGTGCGCCGATAGGAATAAAACCGCGCCGGGTCGCTGTAGGTGCAGTGCCCGGTCCACTGTGCGGCGCCGACACCTGCGCTGCGCAATTTGTGCAACCCAAGCGACGGCAGGTCAAACAGGTAGCGGTCGCCTTCACCATTGGCAAAGAAACGAGCGTTTTCAGGGTCCTGGGCAATGAAGTCGTCAAAGAACTCCGGGCCGACCTCATAGGCGCGCTGAGAGATGGTCGGGCCGATCACCGCACTGGTATTTGCGCGATCCGCGCCAAGCGCTTCCATTGCGGCCAAAGTGGCTTCCAGAACGCCATCCAGAGCCCCGCGCCAGCCAGCATGAGCGGCGCCCACGACACCGGCTTTTGCATCTGCAAACAAAACGGGCTGGCAGTCCGCCGTCAGAATGGACAGGGCGATGCCCGGTACATTGGTCACCATGGCGTCTGCCTTTGCGCCGGCTTGCAGATCTGCCTGGTTTGCCTCGCTGACAGTCAGCACATCGGCAGAATGGACCTGATGAACCCGGCCCAGGGCCTCTGCCGGGACATCCATTGCCTCCGCCACACGTGCACGATTCATCGTGACCGCTTGCCGCTGGTCAGAAGATCCGAGGCCGCAGTTCAGCCCCTCGAATATGCCCGAGGAGGCCCCGCCTCGACGCGTGAAGAAACCGTGGCGGGTGTCGGCCAGCAGGTCAGAGGTGAGAATTTCCAGCGTCATGCGTTCAATCCTGGTGGGGGTGTCATCTGTGCGGGATAAAGCGCCAGAACTTTGAACAGGTTTCCCATTTCCTCGGGGTGCGTCAACCGTCGATGTGCAGCAATCAGCTGGTCCAGCTGCTGGCCGCTCAAGCGGGCGGCAAGGGCTTGGGCGCGGGCGGTGATGCCAAGCCGCTCAAGGAACACGCCTTGTGGGGTCACACGGCTGAATTCCGCACCTGCCGATTTGGCAGCCAGCGCCAGCGCCTCAAAATCGACATGGGTCGTCAGATCCGCTTCGCCGGGCGACAGGAGCGGATCGCTGGGCGCATGAGAGCGCAGGGCCTGCAGGGTGTCGCCAAGCGAACGCCAGTCGCCATAGTCCACAATCAGGGCACAGCCGCCATATGCCGCAATGCGTTGCGCAAGAGTGCTGACAATCGGCTGCGCAGCTTCGCAGAGCTCGACCAGATCGTTGTCGGATGTGTCCTCAATCCGATGGGAAAGCGCGGGTTGCGGTGCGACCGGCCCCAGACCAAACTGCAGGGCGCCGTCCTTGGACAGTCCGACCGATTTTTCGCGCCAGCCCTCACCATCGCGCAGGAACTGGCGCACGGGCAGGGCGTCAAAGAATTCGTTGGCCACCAGAAACAGCGCCTGATCAGGAAGTTCCTCGATGGTGTCGTGCCAGGTGGCGGCATAGCCGGAAAGCGCTTCGGCCTGGCGTTTGCGCAAGGTTGGCGAGGCTTCCAGGAGCGAAATGCGCATCGCGGCATGAAAGCCCGGCACGGCCTTGGTCGCGCGAAGAACATCGGCCATCAATGTGCCGCGTCCAGGGCCAAGCTCGGCAAGGGTGAACGGGGTCGGGCTGCCTTGATCAATCCATGTCTGTGCCAGCGCCAGGCCGATCAGCTCTCCAAACATCTGGCTGATTTCGGGCGCGGTGGTGAAGTCACCGGAGGCTCCCAGCGGATCGCGGGTGGTATAATAGCCATAGGTCGGATGCAGCAGCGCCTCTGCCATGTAGTCAGCAACCGAGATCGGGCCATCAGTCCGGATGCGGGCTATGATGTGATCTTGCAGGCTCATGTCTTTGCCTCGCCATTTCGCTGCGCGCGCAGGATCAGGACCACGCCGATTGCGATCATCGGCAGTGACAGGATCTGGCCCATGGTCAAGCCGTAGCCACCGATATGAAAGGCCAGGCCAAGTGGGTTGTTTTCGGCGACAAATTGCGCGTCAGGCTGGCGGACAAACTCCACCGCAAACCGCGCAGCGCCGTATCCTGCAAGGAAAACCCCGGTCACATAGCCGGGCAGGCGCAAGGCGCCTTTTCGATAGGCTAGCCACAGCAGCACCGCGCCAAGCAAGAGCCCCTCAAGCACGGCTTCGTAAAGCTGAGAGGGGTGACGCGCGCAGATTTCACCCAAGGCCTGCCCGCAGGCTTGTGCGGCCTGTCCGGGGAACGCAACCCCCCAGGGGAGGTCTGTCGCGCGCCCCCATAGTTCGGCGTTGTTGAAATTTGCCAGCCGTCCCAGCAGCAGCCCCGGCGGAACGGTATGGGCCACCAAGTCAGCAATCTGGAGGCGTGGGATATTGTGGCGCAGCGCATAGATCCATGTCGCAAAGATCACCCCAAGCAGCCCCCCGTGAAAGGCCATGCCCCCTTGCCAGATGCGGATCACCTCGGCTGGGTTCTGCAGATAATAGCCGGGCTGGTAGAACATGACGTAGCCCAGCCGCCCGCCAAGAATAACGCCAAGGATGATCCAGGTCAGGAGGTCTTCGACCTGTGCTGGCTTCATCGGAGGGCGCTGTTCAGGCCAGAGCGCTGGTCGTCGCAGTGCGCCGACAGCCAAACGCCAGGCAATCACGATGCCAACGATATAGGCCAGCGCGTACCAGCGCAGTGCAAAGCGAGAGCCAAACAGCTCTACTGCAAAGATTTCGGGGGACAGATCGGGAAAGGGGATGAAAAAAGCGTGCATATGCCGTGAATGCCTGTGCTGGATCAGGAGGTCAACGCCTTGCCGCCGCGCCTCATGTCGCCCATATAGGGAACAAGGCTCACATGGAGAAGACAATGCAGACGCGCAACAAGATCATGGACGACATTTCGCAGCTCATGACCAACGCCATGGGTGTTGCTCACGGTGCTCGGGAAGAGGCGGAAACCGCCATGAAAAGCCTGATTGATCGCTGGCTGGCTGATCGCGACTTTGTGACCCGCGAGGAATTTGATGCGGTGCGTGCAATGGCGCAAAAGGCCCGTGAAGAAAATGAGGCTCTCAAGGCCCGCTTGGATGCGCTTGAGGCTGACAAATCCGTCTGATCGGCTGAACCGCTCTGGCTTGCTGGCCCCCTGGCGGGGTGCCGCCATGCTGGACAGTGCTGACAAGACCAGCCAAAAGGACCAGCGCCGCCCTTTGAGGGGCGGCGTTTTCTTTTGTGGTCGATGTGGTTCCTGCGTCCGTGCGGCGGCGGCTTCCCAGCGGGTTTCCATGTGACAAAGGACGATTGCCGCAACATTGATCGAAGTTACGATATTTTGCGGGCGGTTTTCATTCGTCCACAACTTATTGCAGTTATCCCCAAATAAAGGGTTGCCAGATGCGTTCCGGGCGGCCACCATATCTAGTAGGAGAGGCGGAAAACCCCTCTCTTTCTTGAGCAGGCCGCTAGCAATTGGGGGTGCCAGACATCGCTTTTGCTAGAGAGCAGAGAGGTGGCATCATGGCTCTTTCCGAACAGTTTCTGGAAGACGAAATTCACCCTATCGACATTGTCGAACATCTGGCCTCCGATCACGATTGGGACTTTGACCGCATTGGGGATGACCAGATCGCCATGGCTGTCGAAGGGCAGTGGCGAACCTATTCGCTGACCCTCGCGTGGTCCGGCTATGAAGAAACCCTGCGAATGGTGTGCAGCTTTGAAATGGAGCCGCCAAAGGAAAAACTGCCCCAGCTGTATGAGCTGATCAACGAAATGAATGATCAGTGCTGGGCGGGTGGTTTCACCTTTTGGCCCGAACATAAGCTGATGTTGTTCCGCTATGGGCTGGTTCTGGCCGGTGGTCAGGTTGCCAGCGCTGAGCAGATCGACACGTTGATCAATGCGGCGGTGTCAAACTGCGAACGCTACTACCCAGCGATCCAGTTGATGGTGTGGGGCGGGCAGCCCCCGCGTGAGGCACTGCAGGTCGCCATTGCAGAGGCCTACGGGCGCGCGTAA
>Ga0160419_100198_pt1 | contig 42468 bp, 56 predicted proteins | sample CelAP2metagpilot_2_FD_108196 | JGI IMG/M metagenome (GOLD analysis project Ga0160419, IMG submission 108196) | Phycosphere-associated microbial communities from Cellana algal ponds in Kailua-Kona, Hawaii, USA - Cellana AP2-4-25 metagenome pilot ...
CCCCCCCAGGAGTACGCGAACCACGACGGGATCCTTTACAAAGTCTACGTCCTCGGCGATTACATCCAGGTACGGCCCACCCATTCGCCCTCCCTCCCTCCCCACCCCCCCTCCCTCCCATCCTCCTTCTCGTGTCCATCTGTCATGGTGCGGACACCTCCCCTCCTAGAGCTCACCGCCCCTCCCTCCCCGATCTCACACGTCTCTTAACCTCCCCCTCCTCCCTCCCTCCCTCCCGTCCTCCTCCCTTGCAGGTCTTCGAGCGGCCCTCTCTACCGAATCTGGCACCGTCGGCCTCACTGCGAGCCGATGTCGCCTTTGACTCCCAATTACCCTACCCCTCCGCCCAGGACCTCCTCCTCCCTTCCGATCTCCCTCCCGCCCGTGACGGTGCCCGAGGGGAGGAGGAGAGGAGGGAAAGCGGCAAGGGCGACGGGAGAAGGGGAGGAGGGAGGACGGGAGGGCCGGTCGGAGAAGCTGCCCTTACTTCCTCCCCACCACCGCAAACGCCGGTGCCTCCCTCCCGCTCTCGCCCTCCCTCCCTCCCTCAGGTCCGGCTGGCCGCCTGCCTCTTGCGAGAGGCCTTTAACCTCCACCTCTTCGGTTTCGACGTCATTGTTCCCTCCTCCTCCTCCCCCTCCTCCTCCTCCTCTTTCCCCGTCAGACGCATAGGCGGCAACAAGGAAGAGGAGGAGGACGAGGGCGAGGGCGAGGGCGAGGGCGAGGGCGAGCTGGTGATCGTGGACGTGAACTTCTTCCCCTCTTTCAAGGAGGTGCAGGACTTTCCCGCGCGCCTCCGAAGCTTCCTGAGGGAGAAGACGAGGGAGAGGAGGAGGGAGGGGGGGGGGCAGGGCGGAGCGAAATGAATGGTGTTGGTGGCTAGGTGCCCAGTCACAAATAGAATATTCCCAAATCACAAGTGACATGTATCAATTGACATGTAAATACACAGAGTAGAATGTAAGAAGAGGAACAAATGGACATGGCGATAAACAAAAGAGATGAGAAAGAAAATAGATTGGTGTGAGAGAAGGGGGTAAAGGGAGGAAGGGAAGGAAGGAGGGCAGGAGGGAGGGAGGGAGGGAGGGAGGGAGGGAGGGAGGGAGAGAGGGAGGGCATGTGCCTTTCGAAAGGCTGTCAGATCAAAGACGGGACAGGCCCGATATTCCAAACTGAATTCCAAATTGTATTCCAAATTACATTCCAAATTGCATTCCAAATAACATTCCTAATTACATTCCTCCTCCGCCACTTACCAAGGAAGGTGGGGTGAGGGTGGAGGAGGAATGTAATTAGGAATGTAATTTGGAATGCATAAAGGAGGAAAGGGAAGGAGGAAGAGAAGGAGGAAGGGGAGGAGGGAGGGGATGGCGAGTGTGCAGCGGTCCGGCACAGTGCGGGAGAGGCAAGGGCGGGGAGGAGGGACAGAAGTAGAGGAAAGAAGAAAAAAGAGAGGGCGGCAGGAAAGAGAGGGGAAGCGCACTGTGTCTTACATCCACGTCCCTCCCAGCACTCTCTCTGTCGCGCCCATCCATACATCGCGACCCCCTACTCCCACTTACAAGAGCCAGACGGGACACGGCGCTCACATCTTTCGCTTGTTTGTCGGGGGCTCGGGCTTGTCCTTGGACCTACAACATTCTTGCTCGTGTCATTCATGTTCTTTTTTCCTTTTCTCGTCCTTCTTCTGCTTCTATTTCTTCTTCTTGTTCTTCTTCGTATTCTTGTCTTCGTCTTCTTCAGAATGACTTCGTTTTCCCTCCTCCTTATCAATTTCGGCTTCGTCATCATCATCATCATCACCTTATCCATCTTCTCATCCTTCTTGTCCTTCTGTTGCTACTGCCGCCGTCGCTACTGCCCGCTTCCTTCCTCCCTCTCCCCCCCCCACTGCCACACCCACCAGCAGCATATCCCACTTTTCTACCTTTTCATTAAGATCTCCCTCCCTCCCTCTTTCCCCCCACTCCCTCTTCGCCTCGGCCCATTCCTCCTTTCTCCTCCTCCTCTTCCTTTTCTTCGTTACCCTCCTCCTCCCCCTCCTTCCCCCAGCACCTCGAGGCCCAGCTTTTTGCGTGCTCATTAATCCCCCTCCTGTGGATCTGTCATAAGCCGCAGTCGCTACGCACTCCTAGTCCCTGCCACGTCCTCTTCACGTCACCACTCCAACCAAAGGCCACACACCCCTGAGTGAGGGAGGGGGGGAGGTGGGGAGGTAGGAGGAGCTCCTTACCCCATGCCGTACTCCTCCAGCCGCGTCTCCGGGTCCCTCGACACCTTCTTGTCCAGCATCACCGGGATGGCCAGCCCGTCGCCCTTGCAGTTGATGCACAGGACCGTCCCCACGCCCAGGCAGGAAGGACACGGCTCCTTCTCCACCCGCCCTCCTTCGCCCCCTCCCTCGGCACCTCGACGGATGCTTATGCTTTGCAGGCCGCAGCACCGAGCACACGTCAGCTGGCCTGAACCGGAGCAATATGGACACTTGCTGCGTTCATTTACTGGGGACCAAGCGAGGGAGGGCGGGAGGGAGGAAGGGAGGAAGGGAGTACGTGAGATGGTCTTTTATTGCTGCCCTTCTGCCGCCTGGAAGCTCATGAACGAGAAGATGGACTGTAAGAATCATTTCTTCGGCTCTTTTCTTTCTTCCTACCCGTCCTCTCTTTTGTCTGCCTTCCTTACCTCCCTCAGCCCCTTTCTCCCTCCCTTCCTCGCTGCCCCTCACCTACCTTGCCGCATCTTGACCTCCAGGGCCATGATGGTGCCCATGACCCCCACGGCGCCGCCCACAAAGCCCGCCACGACATCGCCCGCCACGTGAATCATGTCATAGTCCAGCAGAGGACCGCCTTGAAGGGCTAGGAATAAAGGAGGAGCTCTTCTTTGTTGATATGATGAGGTGCGAGATATTTGCCGGGGGGAGGAGAAGGAGGGGCGAGATCCACAGCCGCAGGAATGGTAGTGGTGCTGGTGGTCGCCGTGAGGGGTGGAAGATGAGCAGGAGGAGCAAGGGGAAGAGTGCAAGAATTGAAATAGGGCTGATGATCTTAGTCTTGTGGAAGATGATGAGGACAGCGGCCTGAGGGCGTTGGAGGCCTGGGAGTGGGAGGGGAGGGGCAGCGTCGTGTGCAGGGAGGGGGAGATTGAAGGGATGGGAAACAAGCAGCGCGCATAGGAGTAGGAAGCGGGAAATGAAACAGACACATGCTGGTGATTTTGGTGTTGCTAGAACTTCTCTTACACTGCGTTCACCAGGCTTAAACAATCTCCTCCATAATATGTGGCACTTACCGCCATGAGCCAGATAGTCACCAAGAGGACGAGCAAGCGCGGCGTCACGCGAGCCAGTGCTCTCCTCATGTCCTCGCTTCACGAGCAGTGCCGCTTCTGGATCTCCCGCTGCTGCTGTTCCTTCGAAATGAGTAAATATATGTGGGAATGAGAACGTGAGCGTAGGTGCAACTTGTTGGATAGGGGAAACGAGGCCTCACTACATTCTTGCTGGAGCCACGCACTCTCCCGTTCTGTTCAGATCAAGACATAGTAGTGGCTGCTAGGGCGCATTCTTCCACCTCGTTTCGAGCCATATGCATAGCATTACCTTCGGAATGAAGCGTGAGACGACGGACAGTTGACATCGCCCCCTCATGTCAGCGCGTGCATTGAAGGTTGACTTCCGGGTGTGCTGTACCAAGCTGGTGGAACAGAAAACCAAGAGAAAAGAAAATCCCATTCCCTATGACAACATTGCTTCTCTTCCCTCGCGTGTGTTCCCTTCTTTTACACTTATTGTTAAAGTACGCTTTGCTGTGTCCATCTTCTTGCCGTTAGTTTTTGGCCTGTTGTCTCCATCGGTAAGAGTTAAGGATTCCACACCGCCCCAACTCTTACTGTCACATATCACTTCACTCCTCCCCATTCCCCTTCCCCTCCTCCATGACCTCTCTCTTTTTTTTTCTCTCTCTCTCTCTCTCCCCCCCTCTCTCTCCTTCAACTCCTTGCTTTTCACTCCCTTCCGACCAAACTTGACGACACTCAGCGCCTCGGCCACATCACTCTAAGCTTCCATCGTGACGATCCGCAGCACGTTGGATGAGCCAGCGGCCGCCTCTCTTCGATCCTCATACATGTTCCGCCGTCTTTGCCGCTCAAGCCGTCGCTGCTGCTGCTGCAGGCGCGTTGAGTCCCTGTCCTCCTGATCCCCGTCCATTCCTCCCCCCACCCTCCTCCCATGCCTCGGTGCCATGGGCATGATCTGATCTTGCCCCCCCCGGAAAGACGGTGGGAGAGTAGCAGCAGTAGCCGCACCGGCGAGGAGGAGGTCGTAGTTGCACAAGGGGCACTTGGAGTGGGCCGTGATCCAGTGGTCTAGGCAGTCGTCGTGGTACGAGTGTCGGCATGGCAGCACGCACAACGTATCGCCCTCCTCATAGTCCGCCAGACAAATGCTGCAGTGCTTGTCCACGTGCGCCGTCTTTAGGAGCGGATTTACTCCTTCTCCTTCTCCTTCTCCTTCTCTGCCTCCTCCTTCGTGCCCCCCCCATCCCTCCCCCCCACCTTGCCGCCCTCCATTCCCTCCATCTTCATCTTCCAATCCCATCCTGCTGCTGCTACCCGCCCCCGACAACCAGCGCAACGGCATCCTTTCCTGCTTTCCTCTCTCCCCCTCCTTTCCTTCGCTCTCCCGGCGCCACTGCCCCCCCTCCTCCTCGCCCCCCACCGCCGACTCCCCCGGCTGCTTCCCCCCAAGCGACTGCGACGATGACGATCGCATCGATGGCATCGTCTTCTGCCGCAACGTCGTCATGCTCCCTTCCTCCCTTCCATTCTCAACCCTCTCCTCTTCCTCCACCTCTTCCCATACCATCTCCGCCGTTGCTAGGGACACACCGCTCCCCCCCCCCTGCCATCCACTTTCCTTCCCTTCCCCCTCTCCTTCCTCCTCCTCTCCTCCCCGACCTCCCTCCGCCCCGAAGTAGCCACTGGAGCTGGAGTTGGATCGAAATGAAAATCTGACCAGGGCGGCCTTACTGTGAGGCGACAGCCCACGCTGCTGCTGCTGCTGCTGCTGCTGCTGCTGCAGCCCTCCCTGGAGCTCCCCTTGCCTCCGCGCCTCCAACATGATGCTCTGCAACTCCTCCAAGTCGACCGACTCCAAGCCCCCCCTCCTTCCCCCCCTCCCCCCCTCTCTGGCGCTGGCGATGTGCTGCATCATGGCCACGTGCTCGCTGTGCATCGCCGCCTCGCGCAGGGCCTCCAGGCGGGCTTGCCTGACCCTCCTGGTCCACCAGATGTAGACGGCCAGGGCCAGGACCAGGGAGGTGAATACGAGTAGCTTGCTGTCGCGGCGTTGGAACGCCACCAGGGCCATTCGCAGGAGCATCAGGCCTCCAAACGACCAGAGGATGAGGAGGTGGTGCCGGCGGACGGCCGTGGCGCAGGCGGCCGCCAGGACCGATGGGGAGTAGGAGGTCGAGGAGGAGGAAGAGGAGGGGGGAGCGACTGGGTGCGGGGAGGCGCCTGTGTCGGTGTCTGCCGCCTCGTCCTCATCCTCATCCTCGTCCTCGTCCTCGCCCCCGCGGTGGGGCAGCCTGGAGGCAGCACCGCCTGCGCCAGTCGCAGCGGCGGCTGAGTGCGCGCTCCTCCAAGCCCCGGGTCCACCTGGACGGAGGCATTGAGAACAGATCCACGCAAACAAATGCCGCCTTCCTTCCCCTGATGCCGCATCAGCCGTCGTTGACACTCCTTCTGCTGCAGCTGCTGCCGCCGTTGTTGCCACCGCTGACGCGGTAGCAGATCCCCCCAGCGGGATGATCACCATGCCCTCGTGCTCGTCCTCTTTGGCTTCCTCCCTAAATGCAGCAGCACCCGGAGGAGGTACTGCAAACGCTGAAGTGGGGGCAGTCCAGAGAGGCCTCCGTAAGACCTGTCCAAACAAACTTAACAACCCGTCTTGCCCCCCTCCCGCCGCCGGTGATGAGGAAGGTGCGGGCCAGGGTGATGAGGACGATGAGGTTCCTGGCGAGGTTGCACTCCTGTTGCTATTGGTTGGATCCACGCTACTTTCTACCCTCTCATTAGATCCTTCCGCCGCTGTCCTGACTCCAGCTGCTGCTGCTGTTGCTGCTGTTGGTCCTCCTCCTGTTGCTGCTGCTGCTGCTGCTGCCGCCGTGGCTTGCTCCTCCTCCAGCGTCAACAGGTCCTCATTGTCATCGTCTTCATCGTCTGACAACGAGTTCAAGCGTCCAGCCCGTCTCGAGATCATGAGCGTCACGTTGTTCACCGGCACCACCCCACGGGCGGCTGCATCAGGATCCGAGGAGGAGGCAGCGGCATCTTGCACGTCTTCTACGCCTTCCGGCAAGGACCGGCGCATTTTTGACGCCGGTCGAAGCTACCTGAGGCACTCGATTGTATGTGAGCAGTTTAGGGGCGTAGTATTATGGCAGGATTGCCGGTCGTGGGGTAGTTCTGGCCCTCCTAGAGGCACCTGATATTGGCTATGGCTGGGTTGGGGGTATTGAAGTCTGGGGCAGCAGAGCTGCACTCAAGGAAAAACTTTGCCTGTGACCGATGAGACCAGGCACAAACAAGGCAGAGGATGAGACAAAGCACTCTGCAGACACCTATACAAGGTCAGGGTGAAAAAGTGAATGTGAGTCGTGAGTACATGTGCGAGCTCTGGCTGTGATACTGACAGTGATGGAAGCATCCAAGAAGAAGAAAAAGCCAAAGGCCCGGAAGACGCGCGTCAGCAGATGCGATAAACTTGGCCAAGCAGCCTTTGCAGCAACCAAGCCCACAGACATTTGTAAAAGGGGTATGCGATGTCTCCACGCGACTGGGCAACGCAAGGAATTGTCCTGTAGACAGTTTGCCCTCCTCCGTGCGGAAGTCAGGTATGCATGTGCCTCTCCTCCCGCCGTTCGGAAGAAAGAACAGCTCCAAAGCCGGCTTGCTCAGGATCGTAAACTCATGATAAACACACAATCGCATCAAGGGACTGGTAAAAGGCCATAAGAGACTCACCGAGGACCACAGAGACTCACTGAGACCCACATATCCATCATCAATTCGCTAGTTTTAATTAACTTTTTTAGCGCAGACACACATTTATGCCCCTCCTTCACTCCCACTCGTTTCCCCCCTCCCTCAGCATCACCATCGTCTCCTCCGCCCAAAAATAAGAGGGTGTTTCCACTACACATCTCGATACACATATCTATCCCTACTTATTTGTCCATCCCATATCCTGACTCCAGCCGAACAGCAAATTTCTTGCTGATGTTCCTTATGTACACACTCCATGCACACACACCCTCCCCACCCACACGAGCACACCAGACGTTTCCTCACAATCAAGTTATCTCCATGCATGAGAATTTGAGCTTCAAAATCTGGGTAATTTCGTCTGTGCCTTCCTGAATTCCCACGGCATCTCCTTTCTCCGAAATGTATTCCTCGGTTCATTCAGTTTCTATTTTTTTTTTAAATAAATGCTTGATTGATTTCCTTCCCCTACTTCTACATCCAGCTCTTGAGCCTGAAGACAACCATGATGACGACGATGGCGCTGCCCGTCATGAGCCAGAAGATGAGGAAGCCATCCGGGGACTTGAGTAGAGGGAAGTGCTCGAACTGCAGTCAGTAGGATTGATAAGGGATGATCAGGAATTGATTGGTGATTAGTGATAAGGGATTGATTAGGGTTTGAATGGGATTGATTGGAATTTGATTGGGGTTTGATCAGGGATTGTTTGGGGGGACGCGTTCCACACGCAGTCAATGGGTAGGGATTGGGGTTCAAGGGAGGAAATGGAGGACAGGATAAAGGTATATAGAGGACAAGAGGGTTCGGAGCAGAGACCGAATCTGCGTTGCAAAAGGAAGGAAAAGGATAAAGGAGGAATGGAGGTAGGAGAGGGAAATCGCCAAGGGAAGAAGCAAGGAAAGCCTCCACGGGGTTGAAGCCGAGAGAGCGGGCCCACAGTGAAGCCGACAGTCAAGCCGGCCGTGGCAGCCTCTTCGCTCCCACGCCCATCTCGACGAACATCACCAGCACCCTCTGGCACGCCCACCTCCACGACTACCTTGACCACCCCCAGCACGTACATTCATGCCGAAGACACCCGTCAGGAACTGCGCGGGCAGGCACATCACCGTCACCTAGGGGTGTGTGTGTCAATTAATGAATGCACACATACGTGTTTTTGTATGTATAAATATTAGTCATGACTATGTATACATAAATAAATACGACTACAACTTTAAATATAACTAAATAAGGTCGTATAAATACACATTCATACAATGTGTATGGATGGATATGACTTCTTCGCCCTCAACTTGTCCGACAGCCCCCCCTCCCTCCCTCCCCCCCCCCTGCCTGTTTCCCTCCCTACCTACCATGGTGAGGAGATAAATGACCTGGTTCATGCGGTACTGCTGCTCGTTCAGGTACTCGTCGTTGAGGGATTTGGCCCATCCCACCATGGACGATGTCTGCTCCTTGAGAGCTAGGCAAGACGACATGGGCAACAGTAAGGTGATAGGGAGGGAGGGAGTGAGAGGCCCGTTGAGACGACATGGGGAATAATAACGTCATGTAGTTGGGAGGGAGAGGGGGGGGAAGGGAAGGGGGCCAAGACCAGGACGAGGACGAGGGGGCCGTGACACGATCCAAGCCTATGTCTTTCGCAGAGAAACAAAACGACGATTAACGACGATCCTACTGCTCCACCCCCTCCCTTCCCCCTTCCTCGCACCGTGAACGTGATCCCCAAGGTCTTCCAGGTGCTTCTTCAGCTCGATGCAGTCGTCCTTCTCCGTCGGTAGCTCCGCCTGCAGCCGCGTCGTCACAGTGCCCAGGGGGGACAACCACAGCAGCAGCAGGTTCACCTACGTGCGGGCCAGGGGGGGGGGGAAGAGAGTGAAGGAAGGGAGGGTGAGGGAGAATGAGGGATGGTGAGGGAAAGTGAGGGAGGGAGGGTGATAGGCTAGACGTGCGCCCCCTTGACAAAGATGGGCCGAGGGCAGCACGGGCACGTCAAACACAGAGGAAGGGTGGTAGGATGGCAGGGAAGGAAAGAGGGCGGGAGAGAGGGAGGGAGGGTAGACGTACCTCGCGGATGATATGCTGGATGAGGTGGACAGACTCCAGGGAGGTTTTCCTCATGCTCGTCACGTCCGAGTGCAGGGCCTTGAGCTTCTTGCGCATCAGCCTGCCACGGAGGTGGGGAGAAAAATGAGAAATGGAGGAACCGAGAGAGGGAGGAGGAAAGAGAGAAAGCTAACACCTCGCCCTTCTATAAATATGTCTATATATATATATATTCTTCCTCAATGCTGTCCTTGCGTGTTGCATGGCCTTTCTTCCCCCCGTCCTCCCATCCCTCCCTCCCTTCCTCCCCTCCTCCCCCCCTCCCTTGCCTCAATATGGGGAAGAGCTCGTCCACGATGGAGTCGACAAGGGCATAGGCCAGGAAGCGGGGCCCGTTAAGCCTGATCTTGGACCCCGCATACCTTGGGGGGGGAGAGGGGGAAGGGAAAGAGAGACGGGCAGATTAAGAAGGAGGAGCGGAGGAGGTATCAGGAACTTAACGGATTCGGGCGCCCTCACTACCTCCCGGCGCATTGCCCCTCTTTATCGTAATCCACGTGCCCTCCTCTTCCTCTTTCCCTTCCATTTCCTCCTCGGTGCCGGACATGGTGGATGGTGGTATCCTTACATGATGCGGCCGAGCAGGAGGGAGTTGATCTCCGAGGGCGTCTTCTGGATGGAAATGACCGTGTTGCGGTCCTCCAGCAAAAATAGCGTCACCTGGCAGTGGGGGAGAAGAAGAAGGTGGGCAGTGCAGTGCAAGCATTAGGAGGTGGAGTGAAGGAGGAGGACGACAAACAGCAAAAAGTAGTGAAGCGTGAGATGGGTGCCAAGCAGTCAAGAGCGCATGGAAGACATTTGTTCCCGGCCTGCCTTCCAAGCGGGTAATGAGGAGCTACCATCACAGTACTTGGCCTTACTCTCCTTCTTTGAACGATAACTCGCGGAAACAACAAGCATAAAAATGTGTTCCCTCCTTCCTCCCTCCCCTTCCGTCCCCTACCCCCTCTTCCTTTACCTGCTCCTTGCGGATCTGGGGGTAGCCCTGCGAGGACTCGGTGAGGGTGGCCCGCCCCACGATGACCTGGTGCACCGAGCCCGTCTTGGTCGACTTCATCCGCTCCTTGTCACATGTCAGCACGTCTTCCAGCTGCAGCGGGTGCAAGTGGTACCTGCGGAGGGGGAGGAGGAACGGGAGAAAGAGGGCGAAGAAGGAGGGAGGGAGGGTTCAGGCGCCCTTATCATCACATTTGTTCCGCAAAGCATGCGAGGTGGTGGCAGGCAAACAAGCACGACTTTCTGGTCTAATATGAAACCACCCAAGATCCCCTCCGAGGCTGAACCCCTACCTATACCAATCAATGCCCTCCCTCCCGGATGTCAGTCTGTCGATCATCCCCCCTGGACCTCTCAGCACGCACGCACCTGTTGGCCAGGCGGACCACCACGGAGGGCTCGAGGCCGGTGATGGAGATCCATCTGACGTTGTTGCCCTTCACGTCCTCGATCGGCTCCTGGAAAAAATCGTCTAAAGAGGCCTCTAGGGCCTGCGTGGGCGAGGGAGGGGAAAGAGGGACGGGAAAGAGGGAAGGGAAAAGAGGGGGAATAGAGGAAGGAAAAGAAGAACGTGTGGCTGAGTTGCCTCTTGTCCCGTCCGTAAGTAGGACCACATCGACCGACGACCCCCCTCCTGCCACACTTCCCACCCTTCCCCCCTTCCTCACCTGCTCGTCCACCGGCCCTTGTCCCAGGCGCGAGTAGACCCACCGACAGACAGCCGTGTCGGGCCCGTAATCGTAGACAAAGAACTCCAGGAGGCTCGAGGGTCGACCCAGGCGGCGCGAGGACATGGCCATGGCCTTGGTGGCCAGGTGCTGGAAAGCGGCAACGAACTCCTCCTGGAGATAGGCCGGGGGAGGGAGGGGAGAAAGGCGGGTAGAAGGGTGAGGGTGAGAACAAGGAGTGGGCACGATGGAATGCATTTATCTTGTCACAGGCTAGAAAGACAGGAGAGCACCTCCTGACTCTTCCACACACCCTCTCCCTCGCCCACTTCTCTCCCTCCCCCTCTCCTTCTCCTCCTTTTTCTTTTTCTTCGTCCTCTCGGTGTACCTGGGAAATGTCGTAGCTTTCATCTTTGTCGATGCGCCGGATTATCTGGTCCACCCGGGCGGCGGGGATGGTGTGCATCCCCCGCATGGACAACAAGCCCTCCCGCAGCTCCTCGTACGTCAGTCGGCCTAGTCGGGGCAGAGGGAGCAGACAACGACAGTGATGGATAGAGATTATTACGACTAAGTCGACTTTCGTGGGTTTCGATTGTGGCATGTCCAGGGGCACGCTTCTTCGCCTTTCCCTTGTCTCCTCGAACACACGGCGCAAATGCAAGCTTGCCCTCTTCCCTACCGACCTGACCTTCCGTCCATCGTCCCTCCTCCCTCTTCCATGCCAGCCTTCCGTCCACCCTCCCACCCTCCCTCTCACTCCTACATCCCCCCCTCTCCCTCTCACTCCTACATCCCCCCCTCTCCCTCTCACCGTTATGATCTCTGTCGAGCATGTTGAACATCTTCATCAAGTGCGGCGCCGACAGGTCGAAGTCTGGGTCCAGGTCAAACATGGCCTCCTCGATGTGCGGCTCCGGCCTCCCCTTATTCAAACTACCGCTGTTATTGATATTGCCGCTATTGTTGTTGTTGCTGTTGCTGCTTATGTTGTTGTTGTTGCTGTTGCTGCTCCTGTTATTGTTGCTGCCCCCGCCGTTGTCGCTGCCTCCGAGGCCGCCGCCGCCGCCACGGCCTCCCCCCCCATCCTCAACTGTGGCGCCAAGTCCTCCCGTTGCCCCTCCGCCCCGCCCTGGAGTGGTCATCATCTCCATCATGTGGTGGGCAGAGGCGGGGATGTAGCTGCCGGGCCCCACCGTAGTGGACCGGTGCAGACTACCGGATAGCAAGCCCACATCCTCGCTCTGCTGGCTGCTGAGGGGGTGACTGTGGGTGTGCGCGTGCCGGTAAGTTGACGAGGGCGACCCTTGCAGCAACTCCGATCCCCGCCCTGAACCGCTTCGATCTGTCTGCCCGTCGTCGCCTCGATCGCCGTCAACAAAGTGCATGACTGGCCCGGCTTCGAAAGGGGGCGAGGCGGGCAAAGACATTGCCCCGAGAAAAGGAGGCGGTGCCCCGCCCCCACCCAAGCTAGCTCGGTGCATGAATGCACCGGATGCTACCCCCTGCGAGAAGTCCAGGACATTGCCCAGGCTGCTTCGGCGGAGATGAGTGTAGGGGGCGTGTTCTTGTTGCTGCTGCTCCGACTCCTGCTGCGAGGGAGAAAGGAGGAGATTGGGGTCGGGCACGACGGACACGAACCCTCCGCCTCCTGCTCCCGCACAGGGCACATTTAGGGGGGGCGAAGAGGCCTGTGCAGGGCCGGGCCTGTTTTTCTTTTTATTGCCCAGCAGAGGCTGGCTTTCGCTGCGCATCGTGCCAGGTGGTGGTGGTGTACGGAAGGAGTCGAGTCAAACACAAACGCTGGCGCTCGCCGACGATGATGATGGGAGTGCTCAGGAGCAGCAATGGAGTGGGGAGGCGCGTAGTAGCCCTGCGAACTAGAGGTCCAAACGATCGCCGGTGTGATTCAAGTTGTCTGTGATTTGATGGGTGTTAATGTATGGGATGGAAAGAGGACAAAGACAAAGTTATATTCATGCGGTCAATGCGCTCGACCAGAGAATCCGCGAAGGGAGTTGATGTTGTGATGCCCACACCACGACACGACGCATGTTCCTTTTCATTCCAAACCCCAAGTCCTGTCATAGAGCAGCTGTGTTATGCAACCCTTGCATCCAACCAGGAGAACCATGTCTCGACTGTGTCTAGTACAAATCATTTCGTTCATTGAAAGGCAAAATTGTGCCCTCTTATACATGCAAGAACGAACAAGAAAGATAATCGAGTTGCAGTAGGCTTTGCCTGTCCTTGGTCCGGTTCACGTGCCTCCATCCGCGCCCCTTTTCACACCCAGGAATCAGGGATGTGGAGCAGCGGTACGCTAGGCTGATCTGGAACATGGCAGAATCGAGGCTTGGTGGTCGAGCCGGGTTTGAAGACATCCTTGTGACCCTAGTTGGACAGCTGTCTCCTTTCATTTGTTTGTGCTTACATGCCTATTCCACCTATCCGCAATCACGCCAAATAGGGGCCCAATAGCGCTGTTTGAGCTTGAAGACCCCGTCAACTAGCCAAATAGAGGAAGTTTTTATTTTCCAGGGGGCCAAAGTCACTCTCGCCCACCCTATTTCTCCATCTCGAGCTCGACACCTCTCCCACTTTTTCCCACAACCACTTCACTCTGCAGACATGGTGTATGTTCCGCACCGCAAAAAGTTCTACTCGGTGGAGGTGCCTAACACGGAGACGGCCACCAGCGGGCCTATTCGGCGCTTCCCAGATGGGGAGATCAATCCCCAGCTGGCCTACGATGGCTGCTACACCATATACGAGCTCTTCCGCCGTTCCGTGGCTGTGTACCCGCACCGGCCCTTCCTCGGGCATAGGCCAATCGATTCCGAGGGCAACGCAGCACCATACGTGTTCGAGTCCTATGAGGAGGCAGCCCGGCGCGTCGACCACCTGGCCTCGGCGCTGGAACACGAGGACCTGTGCCCGGCCACGCCTGACGGGCTGCGACTGCTCGGGTTGTACATGAAGAATTGCCCCGAGTGGATCCTCGCGGACCAGGCGGCCTTCACCATCCACGGCGCAACAGTGCCGCTGTATGATACGCTGGGCCCGGACGCGGTGGGCTACATCATCCAGCAGACGGAGCTATCCACGGTGGTGTGCGGCCCGCAGGAGCTGGAGAACCTGGTGGCGGCCGCGCCAAAGTGCCCCTCGCTTAAGGCGGCCGTGCTCATCTGCCCCGTGCTGTCAGACCATCACCGGGCCCTGGCGCGCAAGGGCGGCCTCAAGCTTTATTCCCTCCTGGATTTAGAGAAATTAGGATTCCGCTACCCGCAGCCGCACCTGCCACCCGACCCGGAGGACGTGGCCACCTTTTCCTACACGAGCGGCACCACGGGCGGGCCCAAGGGCGCCCTGCTCACGCACCGCAATTTTTTGACTGTGTACTGCGCAGGCAAGGCGCTGGAGGTGGAAAACTTTCCCGATGACATCCACTTCTCGTACCTGCCGCTGCCCCACGTCTTTGAGCGCGTGATGCTGCTGGCTGTGCTCGGGAACGGCGCGGCCATGGGCTTCTGGCAGGGCGCGCCCGAGAAGTTGGTGGACGATATGCAGGCGTTACGGCCCACCTGCATGCCGGCCGTGCCGCGCGTGTTGAACCGCATGTACGACAAGGTCATGGCGGGTGTGCGGGCCTCGTCGCCGCTGAAGCAGGCCCTCTTCCAGCGCGCATATGCGGCCAAGCTCCGGGACCTGGAGGAGCGCTGTGAGCTGAGCAAAGGCGTGTGGGACAAGCTGGTGTTTGCCAAGGTGCGGCGAGCCATCGGGTTGGATCGGATGCGCGTGATGGTGACGGGCTCAGCACCCATCGCACCGCACGTGCTGCAGTTCATGCGCGTGCTGTGTGCCTGTCCCATCCACGAGGGCTACGGCCAGACGGAGACCACGGCCATGACCTCGCTCACATTCCCCGGCGATTGGACCACCGGTCACGTGGGCGGCGTAGCGCCTGTCTCGGAGGTGCGCCTGGTGGACGTGCCGGAGATGGGCTACTTGCACACGGACCGCCAGCACGGGGGGAGCGGTCGAGGGGGCGGAGGAGGGGCGGGGGGAGCCGCGGGCAAGCCGGCGCAACCTTGCATCGGCCGCGGCGAGATCTGCGTACGCGGGCCGCATGTGTTCAAGGGATACTACAAGCAGCCGGACAAGACGGCCGAGGCGGTTGACGCGGCGGGCTGGCTGCATTCGGGCGACGTGGGCATGTGGACCCCCGAGGGCCGGCTGGTGATCATCGACCGGAAGAAGAACATCTTTAAGCTGGCACAGGGCGAGTACGTGGCGGCCGAGAAGATTGAGAATGTGCTCATGCAGTCCGAGATGGTGGCGCAGGCCTTCGTCTACGGGGACTCCCTCAAGAGCGAGCTGGTGGCCATCGTCGTCCCGGACGCCGAGGCCGTGCACGATTGGGCCCGCGCCGAGGGCCTGCCCGCCGATCTGACCTTCCCCGAGCTCTGCCGCCAGCCCCTGCTCAAGGTACGTAAGGAAAGAGAGAGGCAGAGAGTGACGGAGAGGTGCTGTGAGAGTCTGTGTGTTGGAGAATGTGGGGGTGGGTGAGTGCGGGGGTAATGAGTTTGGTGGTGTAGTGACCGCCGCACATCCCTCGCCCCTTCATATCTGTCAATGTTTACATCGCTGTCCCTGTTTAAGCGCTTTTTACGCTCCATAGTATAGAGTCTCCATTCGTACAGCATCTCTCATACCCCTTCCATTAAGCCCAGCCATACCACCATGCACCCTCACATGCTCCTTCTCCTCCTCATCCCCCTCCTCCTCCCCATCCACTCCCACTTCCCACCCTATGGCAGGAAACCATCCTGGACGAGATCGAGCTACAGAGCAAGCGGGCGGGCCTGCATGGGTTTGAGATCCCCAAGGCGGTATACTTGGAGTCGGAGGCCTTCACGGGCGCCAACGACCTCCTCACCCCAACTCAGAAGCTGAAGCGTATGCAGGCTCGCGACCGGTACGCCGCCATCATCCAGGAGCTCTATGCAAAGCGGGAAAAATCCCAACAGTCGCGGCTCTAGGAAGAAAAAGAGGATGGAGGGACGGGGGCAGAAAGTGGTCTTCGTTGTTGCTGAGAAGGAGGAGTGGGTGGAGAGAAGGAAGGTTTTACCAAGTTTAATTTGGGCTGAGGCGACTTTTCTCGCTGAATTTTGTAGGATAAAGGGCTAATGAGGGGCAAGAGAGGGCAGATTGGATAAAACCTAAAATGTGGCTTGGACCCTGAAGGGCAGGTGAAAGAAGCCAAAGTGGCTTTATTTGTATAATGGCCTGCACTGGCAGTGAGGCCGAGAGACAGAGGTAAAGAGCATCTGATGGTGGTAGGAAGGACCAGGAGACGGGATGAAGGGAAGAAAGAGCAAACATCTGAATATAATGCCTTGTTGGGCGGAAGAGACAGGGTACTGGTGGGGGATAATGAAAGGAAGAGACTGTGCTGTATTTGAATGGAGGGACAGACTTTGACGCACAGATCCTGCATGTCTAGGAAAAAGAGCACCTTCAAAGAAAGAGGATAAAAGGAAATAAAACAATTGAAAAAAATGCTTGGAAAGATTTCGTCGCCTTGACATCAGCGACAGAAGCAGCTACTTATATAATTATATATAAAGAGTCCTTTCTCCAATCAGGATTCTGAATATGTGGCAGAAAATACGGGTAACGTAACGTCTGTGATGTTCGGGGGCGGGTTCCCTATCGAAGAAGCCCACGGCAGTGTGGGCAGTCACTTTCCAATGTTGATAGGTTGGGTCCGTCTTTTCGCCTCGCACGCGTCACAGCCGCCCCGCACAGAGACGAGAGAGAGTGGAAGGAAGGACAGGCGGTCGGGGGTTGGGATAAGTATAGGGGAGAGAGATAATACGTCGCAAATAAGTCGGCCATCCCCCATTTCTCTTCCTCATCTTTTTAACCTCTACATTTATCCTTTTTTTGGGGGGGCCAAATGTATGTCGATGTGTCTATCTCTTGCGTGTGCTTTCATTTCAGCGAGTGCATGCCGAGAAGAGAGGAAGAGTATAAGTGTGCGTCTTTGTCAAGAGTACAGATGGCGCAGACAATTACCTGTGTGTTCAAATGAATATCGCACACGAGGGGAAATGGGAGCCAAAACGAGTTACAAAAAGACACTAATAATCAGCTGTGTGAGTAAATTTTTAACGCTTCCTCCCTTGCTTGGGGGAGGGAGCTGGGGGTTGGGAGTGAGATCTGCACAAAGAGAAAAAGAGAGGGATAATCGTCATCCCCCTCATCGCCCTAGCCCAGCCTCCCGCTCTTGACTTCTTGTCACATTTCTTTAGTTTCATCTAAAACCTGTCTCTATTTCCCTATTCATTTCTCGCCGCTCCCTCTCTCATCCTCGAGGGAGCAATCTCGCCTACCACAACGCCCACCGTCCCCCATGGTCGAGTCTGGATGCTTTCTACTCTCTGCCTACTACGACAAACACAGAAGTACTGTTGTGAATCCTCGCCCACATGGCACGCGGCCTAACTGTCGTCACACCAAGGTGTCGTCTCAGCATCGCTCACCGGGTCGGCATCTCGTTGTAGTAACCCTTTTTATCCTTCCGCTTCTTTCCTCCCACCCCTGCAGCCGCTGCTACTGCAACGGCTGCTGCCGCCGAGGTGCGCGATGGCCCCTTCTTTTTCAAGGCTGCTGCCTTTTTAATCTTGAGCCGCGCCGCCACCTCCTCCGGTGTCATGGCTGTGGCCGAGGGCTCGGTCTCGTCGTCGGCCTTTCCGCCCGTGGCAGCCGGTTTCTTCTTCTTCTTTTTCTTTTTCTTATCCCTATCCTTCTTGCCCTCATCGTTCCCGTCTTTCCCGGGGCCCTGGCCCTCATGTTCCCTCTCCATAGCCCTGCTCTCCTTGATGGGGGAGGTGTCGGTCGACGACGACACGGGGTCCTCCTCCTCCTTCTCCGTGGTGGGGGATGGTGACCCACTCTCCAAGCCAAAGGCCCCGAGAAGGTCGTCCAGCTCCTCCAGTTCCTTCTTCTTCTGTTCCTGTCGCTCCTTCTTGGTCAGGGGCCGTCGCATGACTGTAGTCGCCGTTGCTGCCCCCTTACTGCTCAGAGCCGGGGCCTCAGGGGCGGAGGAGATGTTGGACGGGAAACAAGGCATGCCCCCTGCCGCCTTATTCGTATCCTCGTCCTCGTTGTCCGAGGATGAAGAGGAAGACGTTGAGGAAATGTCGTCATCGTCATCGCTCTGTGCACGGGCGGCATTTGTGGAGTTGAGGGGATGGAGATGGATAATAAATTCCATGTAGACACTTGGAATATCTGCCACTTGGGCGAGAGGGGGACGCAAATTGTAGTGACCAAGAATATTGTTTTACAGGTACGCACCTCTTCTAACCCCTTCATCGAACCCCCTTCATTTTGGGTCTCGTCGTCGTCGCTATCGGCCCAGCGCCTACGAGGAAAAGGGTAAGGAGTAAGTAGGGTAGAGAATAGTACGCTAGTCGTCGTGAGGAGAGATTGCACCTTGGATCAAGCTAAGCAATCCTGACCCGCTTCCGACTGCTGCATGCTACGTACCGGGAGGAGACAGCACCAAAGCGCGACATCTTCCTGGCCCCTCCTTGCACCACCGTCGAGGGCACAGGCGCTGCTTCCTCCGTGTCCATGGTGGTGTCGTGTGGGTGTTGTTGCCCTGCTGTTCCTCGATGGGTTTGGTTTGATGGACAGAAAGTAAAGGCTCTGAGCGATTCAGACAATGGTGTGGTATCCTAAGTATTGCGGTTGTTGTGGGCTGGCTGTGTGGTGGGTGTGCGTGGGTGTGCAGAAATGATTTTAAGCAACACACCCCGTTATGAGGCCAAGATTTCGGGCACGTCATCGATGATTGCAGTTGCTTGGCGATGAATGCCGTCGGCCTACGAAACTCAAGTCACCACGCATTACCACTATGCTCAACCAACATTCAAAAAAACTCAACCCACAGGCTTGCTGTACTAGCCGGCTTGCCCACCATACCCATCCAATCAACCTTAGTCGACCTCCCCACCCCTCGTCGGCTTTCCCAAGCAAGCCACGTACGTACGCACCAACGCCACCTTTAGCCCCCACATATCACAGTAAAACAGCACATGTGGGCACTCATAGCCACATTGCTGACTTATTGGCGAGTATTTTTCTACTTTTGGCGTTCAAGCGGCGACTTTGAGGGCTGTCCGTTTCTGAAGCGCGAGCAAGACTTGCCCGCCAAGGTGCACGTCTATGGCCTCTGGCTCGACCTGTACCTGTGGGACCGACCGCATTACCGGGCGCCAACCTACCGTCATGACCTCTTGGCGAATCTGTGCAACGTGGCGGTGCCGGGAACGGGCCTCCCCTTGAGCTTTTTCTGCGTAGCCAAGCCCTTAGCCTACCTGTTCTTCACCCTTCTGTACCCGGTGGTGGCCTTCCTGGGGGCGGTGAACGTGGCCCGCACGGCGCCAAAGTCCCAGGGCAAGTACGCGGCTTTGACCGAGGCCTTTCGGGAGCATTTATTGACACCTGAGGATTGGTTTAATTTCTGGCGGCTCAACTCCCGCATCGCGGCCTACCATGAGCTGCTCACGCACAGCCCTGGCTACGCGCAGGAAGACAAATGGACCTTTTTGATGGACGGGGACCGGCTGGGTGTGCCCGTCTCGCCCGTGCTCAAGACGGCAAGCATTGTGGTCAAGAACAAAAATGAGGAGGGTGGCTTGGGCATCTACTTTTACAAAAATGCACTGGCCGGCGGGGACTGGATCATCCAAGAACGTCTCCAAAACTCGGACTTTCTCCGCGAGCACCTCCTCCCGCCCAACGCCCCCCTCTCCACCCTCCGCGTCATCACCGCCTCCCGAGGCGGCCTCACACCCGACGATCCCCGTGTGGGCCGGCCCGCCACCGACGAGGGCTTTGCCAACTTGCCCGCCAACCACATCGAGGCGCTCTCCTGTGTCTTCAGGGCAGGGCGAACAGGCGCCGCCACGGACCACTCCTCCATCCTCTTCGATGTGGATGTGACGACCGGCCTGATATATGAAGGCTCCATCAACGCCCACTGGTACGAGCTGGGTGTGGGGAAGCCCTTCCGCACGGCGTGGCGGTCCACCTACACCACAAACACGCACCCCGACGCGCCTGGCCTGGTGGTGACGGGGCGGCACATCCACGCGGACATGGCGGCCTTGCGCGCTCTTGTCTGCCGGGCCCACTTCTTGATGCTGCCCGACGTGCCTTTCGTGGGATGGGACGTGGCGCTCACTAGCACGGGGGAGTTCTTGTTGGAGGTGAATTTGTCGTGCAACTTCTTCAGGGGCTCGTTCGAGAAGCCTCGGTACTTCGCTTTCTGTCGCGACTACCTGGTTCAGCTGCAGAAGGTGCGGCGGCAGGCAGAGGGGGGGGAGAAGAAGGAGAGATGAATCAAGGGGACAGGAAAGTCTTGCTTCTCGTAGACTGACACGTATGACTACAGTCTCGAGAGGTGGGCCAGAGGCACGTGTACCGGCCGCTTGTGAGCTCTGTGCCACCTGATAGACACACGCCCGTAGAGACTGAGCCGCGTAAGGCGGCGAGCGCACTCCACTCAAAGCACCAGTAAAGTGGAACAACAGCGGAAGCACGACTCGCGAAGTAGTAAGAGAGGAAGGACTGCTCAAGACTCCAAAAGAAATAACTGTCTGACAGCTTCCCTCCTCCGGCACCATGCATCACAGGTTACCTGTGTCCCTCCTGCAGCGGGGAATAAACAACACAAATCAATCAATCAAACGATCATTTTTTCTTCTGTCGCCTTCTTCTTTCCATTTCATTTTGTACATGCCTGCATACTTCTTTGCCCTTGTTCGTCTTCCTTTGTGCATTCACTTCGACACTCCTCTTCCCTCCCTCCCTTCCTCCCTCCCCGATTACTCCCCCCCCCCGCCCCTCCTCCCTTCCCCGGCTTGAACGCTCGCTTGGCAAAGTCCGTCATCCCCGCGCCTGAGCCCATGACCCCCACCTTCCCGTCCACCGCCTCCGGGCTCTTGAAAATCGACCCCTTCTTCAAGGCCCCCATGCCCAGCTTGGGCCGCTTGCTCTTGGCCAGGTACGCCTGCCAGCTCCGCGTCTCCTCCACCTCGTCCTCGCCCCCGCCCCCCCCCCGTGTCCGCTGCTTCCACAGGCCCTTCAGATGCTTCACTTTCCTCCTCTTCCTCGCCTTCTCCTCCTCGCTGTCTGTGGGCAACAACCGCAGTGCGTCGGGAATCACAAACTCCTTCACCTCTTTCGCCTCCCTCCCGCGCTTCGGCACTCCTTCGTTCCCTGCTTCCCCCCCTCCGGCATAGGCACCACTGCTGCTGCTGCTCTTCTCTCTCAAGAACTCCAAGGGTACCTCGCCCTCATTCCCATACTTCACAAACTTGATCCTGTACCCGTGCTCCACCAGCCCCAGCACCTGCGCCTCGTACCACTGCCCGTCCCCCACCCACACTGCTTCTCCCTTCCACCCCACCGTCGCCACGCCAGGGGGCAAGGTGGCAGAGCCTCCGGGAGGTGTGAGGAGACGAACATCGGACGTGGGTTTTACCTGAAGAGGAAGGGCAAAGAAAGTGAGGGAGTGAGGGAGGAGATGAGCGGTAAAGAACAATAGAATAAGGAGAACACATGTGAACATTTAGGCAAGGCCTGCACCCAGCTCTTCGCTCCCAACCACATACCTCAGTCTCAGCGTAACCATAATACTTCAATGTCACTATCTCCCCTCCCTTCTCCACCGCCACCACCACCGCCGGGAATCGCTTCTCCCCCGTGCCCCAGGGAGCATCCACCCTCTCTCCGACAGCGGGCACCCATCCCGCCTCTCCACCCTTCCTCAATTGCATCTCCATAACTGCTGCTGCTGCTGGCGTTGCTCTTGCAGCTGTCGTTTGTGCTGTTGCTGCTGTCGCTGTTGCTGTTGCTGTTGCTGACGTTATTGCTGCTGCTGCAGCTGCTGCTGCAGCGTCTTCTTGAGTTCGGATCAGGTCATGGGTGAGCTTGATGGCTGCTTGGAGGTCGGATTTGAGGGTGAGGTAAGCCTCATTGCTTGGGTCTAGGTCTAGGAGGCTTTGTACCTGCGAAAGAACGAGAGAGAAAGGGAGGGAGGGAAGACGAGGAGGGGAATGAGAGGAGGTCAGATTGGATGGTGCGGTTGAATGGGGGTCCCATGTCAAACGAGAGGAGAATGATGAAGACGATACAAAGAGCTAGACGATAAAGACGGAAGGTACAAGTCACGAAGCCAAGTATTCTGCACAATTGCCCATGCTACTTGGAGTGCCGAAGAGATCAATTAGAAAAAGGGATACAGCTACTACAACAGCTTGTGGATGGGGGCACAAGGAGTATACAACTCGCTCGCAGGCCCCCTTCGTCTTGTTCACACTAAATACCAGCACCGACACACCTCTTGTGCCTAGGAATATCTATCCACACCACAGTCACGCCAGAAGTAGCAACCTAAGCTTAAGCAGTTGTCCGACGGGACGACCACGATGATGACGCATTCCTTCCATCGGGCGAGCGAGTGCCCTCAGTGCATCATCAACCAAAACAGAGAGAAGTCTCAACCCTTCGCACTACCACACTCTCGTGCTAGCTTGTTGCTTACCTGCTCCGTCTGTGTCTTGTACGTGGCCAAGGCGGCCTGGAGCTCCTCGAGGCTCTGCATGGGGACGCACTAAGCAAGAAGAGTGGTCGAATCCCTGTACCTGGTGTAGATGGGAAAAGGAGGAAAAGGGGGGTAATAAACCACGACAATGGCATGCTAGTTTCAGGCAATTTTTTTCTCTGGAATGACACCATCATGGAGGTCAGGGATGAATAAGTATGTGTTGCCTGGGCCGAGGTTTAGGAGGAGGAGGCGACAAAGCGATGAAGGATGGGGGCGTAGTCTGAGGCGCTGGAGGAGTCTGCGTGTTCATGCCTCTGTGTGGTGGTGATCATGCCCCCCTCGGTGTTGTGCCCTCCTGCAATGCATCGAAGTATGCACCAGGAAAAGGCATGTTAGTGCACTGTATGATGGTGGTACTGGGTCGAGGAGATGCTGCCGTAGGGCCCAGGCCCAACAGGTTTAGGAATGGAAGGTGGGCGGCAGCCCTCCACCCCCTCGCTTCTCCTCATTGCCTTCGCTGCCTTCCATCCCACCCTGCCTCTTTCACTCACAGACTGGCAGCACTCACTATCCCCCTATGACCACCTGCACCTTTATAAGAGCAGGCACTACATTTCGTGTGTGAGAGCTGTACCCTGGAATTATTTTTGTATGTCCTTCATCTTTTTTTTTGGGTGGAAGAAACTCATGCCCCTCTCATTCCTCTCCTCTCCTCCTCATCACTTGCACAGGTCTTTCAGCCATGGCCCCAGCAGCGAAGAAGTCGGTACGTGCTCGCGGCGTTTGAAGCGGGAGTGGTAGAGGGATGAGAGAGGGACAGGAGGGGTGTACGGGTGGGGAATGTAGACGGATGTGGGAGTGGAGCACCACTCTTCGTAACTGGTAGGGCGTGGTGGTGCTGCGATTTGCCTCTCAGTCAGTGTAGGGTGAACCCCGCCGCAGACTTATGTATAAACTTGAGCTGTTCAAGGAATGTCACTGCATGCCTTCCGGCTTGGAAAGGCATTGTCCTATTTTCCCGGTTGGGTTCAGTCCTCTCCGCCTAGGATTGCCCCAACCCGCGCTTCCGTCTTCCCATCACGTCTCTCATTCCTTGTCCCTTCCCTACCCCTTTTTTTTCCCAATCCAAGCAGAAGAAGGCAATCGAGTCCATCAACTCGCGCCTGCAGCTGGTGATGAAGTCCGGAAAGGCCTCACTCGGCTACAAGGAGACACTTAAGACCCTGCGCAACAACAAGGCCAAGGTCGTCATCATCAGCAGCAACTGCCCGCCCCTCCGCAAGTCCGAGATTGAGTACTATGCCATGTTGAGCAAGACCGAGACAATCCTCTACAACGGGAGCAACACGGATCTGGGCACGGCCTGCGGGAAGTTCTTCCGTGTGTCTGTGTTGTCCGTGACCAACCCCGGCGACTCGGACATTGCTCGCCCTGCGGAATAGAGAGAGGCACAAGGGGGTTGGGTGGAGAGAGCGGCGAGGACGGGAGGAGGGAAGCTTAGGAAAGGCTGAACCTGAGTGGAGAGGCAGCGGGTAGTCTGCCGAGCCCCCGGTGCGCCTCGTGATGTGAGTTGTGGAGAGGCATCAAGCCAGCAGCAGGCACAAAGAAGAAAATTAAGAAAGATTATTTCTCGAATGTTCCCGCCATCGTTGTTTGTCTCTTCTTCATGACTTGCTCTCCCTTCTATTTTTGTCTTCTGATTATAGTGAATATGATACAGCACCTCGTTTAACCGTGGCTTTTCCTTATGTGACGTTCACGACGTTTTTCTTCCCGTTTGTCATCTCTTCCCCTTCTAATCCCCCCACTCTCCATAGCTCAAACCATGTACAAAAATAATTTCTTGTCACTCCCGTCACCGGTCTATTTCTCTCCTCCCTCACAGCCCCTTGAGCTTCTCCAGCGCCTTCTCCAACCTCTCCCTCGCTAGTGCCGCCTCCTTGTGCTGAATGGCCGCGATGGCGAAGTAGCACAACTCCCTTGCGTCATCCAGCAGTGCTTGCTTCGGGGACATCCCCACACCACCTCTACTCCCGCTGCTGCTGCTGCTGCTGCTGCTGCTGCTGCTGCTGCTGCTGCTGCTGCTGCTGCTGGCAGGCTTGAGTGCTGAGGGAGCAAAAACAGACGCGGCAGAGGCGGGAGGGGGGGTAGGAGGAGCCACTGCGACGTAAGGAGGAGGTGGACGAAAGGTAGACGGACTGGCGGATGAAAGCGGGGAAGAGGTTGGGGTGGGGGAAGAGATTCCTCCTTCTCCACCTTCTCCTTCTCCAAGGGTGGCTGCGTAGGAGGGAGGAAAGGATGAGGAGGCAGTGGAAGACTTGACTTCGGTCAAAGGCGGATCGAGCGCTCCTTCCTCCTCTTCTCCTCTTCTTTCTTCGGCTCCGCCAGCCGTGGCCGCGAATCCGCCGCCGCCTTGCGTGGGTGCCCGGCCTTCCTTAAGCGCAGTCAGGATGTCGGTTGCCTTCCACTTGCAGTACTTTCGCTTCTTCTCAATCTCTGGGACCAGCAAACCTTTGAACTGCTGCATCACGTCGTAGAACACTCCGGCGGCATAGAACGTCCGGGCGGTGTTCTTGTCCCACACGCCGAGCTGGTCGTCCTGTGCGTGTGGGTATAGGGTAGGAACGCGAGAGAAAGACGATGAGTGGTTTGGCTGCGTAAGAATGAGACAGAGTTTCCATGCTGGAAAATTTACCTCGTCGGCCTTGGTAAACACCTTATCCGCAAAGGACTGCACAAGCGCCTTGCCCTCCGCGGGGGTATAGATGGGCAGCGACTTCTTGTCCTGCTCCAGCCGGTCCATAAGGGCGATCAAAAAGGGCATTACTTCCTTGGCGTTGTTGGCGTCCCGGAGCAGCATGCCCTGGTCCATAGCATACGTCCGGCAGTAGTACGCGACCGCCTTGGACTCCTGTATCGTGCGTCGTAGAATAGTCGTTGTCAGTGGGGGGCTCCCCCATGCGCCAGTATAATCATCAGCAGCAGCCGCCGCACTTACCGGGTAAACGGTGTCCCTGTCCAATTCCTCCGCCCGCCGGATGTAGGGCGTGATCTTTTTCAATGCCGGGGGCACTACGGCCAACGGGTTTGGGCCCGACATCGCTAGAGGGTGGTGTAGCTGCAAGAGGTTTGTGAGAGAAAAGGTTAAGTAAACGGGGGGGCTCGATGAGGGTGACAGTGGCAAGACAAGCGGGGTTGCCTTCGAAAGCACCATGTCTATCTGGATGCATTTGCTTCCACGATGACGAGGAAGAAGGGCCAAGGAACCAAAATAATAGCTCACGCTTGACACCCGCAGAGGTTCAGCACTGAACTCAGTGGCGAAATTTGGGTTTTGCGTGGGGTCTTCATGGGCCAGCCGACCTCCTTTCCCTTAACTAAAAAGCAAAACCACGCAAAAGCTACGACAGCCATCTTATTCTTTCGTTTCACTTTGTCTTCACCTCGGAGCACGTCGTGTATAAATCCAACCGCTTTTGCTGCGCCGTGGGGACGTTGCGGCGGGTCTCCTCAACCGCGGCCATGTCCAATTCAGCCATTACCAAGGCCGGGTCGTGGCCTGTCGTCGCCAGAATCTCTCCCCAGGGATTGACAATGGTGCTGTGGCCCCAAGCTTGGTAGGCAGAGGCAGGATTCCGGGCGGGCGAAACAGCGGCGACGAAAAGCTGTAGCGGAAAGAGGGAGGGAGGGCAGGAAGGAGGAAGGTCAGAGCGCTCCTTTTCAGTGCCCAGAGTGCAGCTTGTCCTCCCCTCTTCTTCCTTTCTCCGAACCTGGTTATCAACAGCCCGAGCCCGTTGCAGCAGTTCCCAATGTGCAGGCCCCGTGGTGAGGTTGAAAGCACCAGGGTAGAGGAGGAGGGCACAGCCCTTGGCCCGCATAATCATTGCGAGTTCTGGGAAGCGGATGTCGTAGCAAATGCCCACCCCGAGCGAGAAACCGTAGGGGGTCGGCACGACGGTGATGCTGAGGGAAGAGGGGAGGAACGGAGGTAGGGATGAAGGGAGGTGGGGAGAAAGGGCTAAGAGGAAGCTCTGCCGTAAAGGGCGCACGCGACTTGTCTCTCGTTCACTTCCGTACCTCCCGCTCTCCCCTCCACCTCCCTCCTTCCTCCTCACCTGTCCCCGCCCGTCAAAGTATCCGATTCCTTGAAAGTTATCCGACCGGGCACGTCGATGTCGAAGAGGTGGACCTTGCGGTGCTTGGCGAGCAGGACGCCGTCGGGCGCAACCACCACGCACGTGTTGTACGTCTTCCCTCCCTCCTTCCCTCCCTCCTCTGTCTTCTCGGGGATTGAGCCGCCGATGAGGAAGACGTTGTTGGTTCGGGCCACGTCCACGAGCATGGCGAGTGAGGGGCTCACAGTGGCATCAATGTCGGCCGCAGTGCTTCCTGGGGGAGGGATAGGCTCGGCGAAGACGGGGAAGGATGCCGTGGCGTAGGGCCCGTTCCAGCACTCTGGTTTGGAGGGGGGAGGGGTTGAACGTGATGATACGCGAGGTCCGATTCTTGTCCCTTTATCGTTGTTTATTGTCAAGACGCACCAGGCAAAGAGATGATCTGTGCCCCTTCCTTGGCGGCCCGCTCCACCGCCTCGCGGGCTACTTGAATATTGGTGGCCTTGTCGTCGCTCACTAGCATCTGGCAGAGACCGAGCTTGATCTGCGGGTGTAAGAGACGAGACGGATGTGACCGAATAATCAAAAGTGAGGGAATGTGCGAGGGTCGAGCGCATACCTTGCTGGCAGGGATTCCGTAGGTGGAACAGGAGACAGCGACGGAGGAGGAAGAAGGGAAGGAAGAGGGGGTGGACATGCTTCTCAGTGTCAGGGGGCCCGCTGTGAGCGCGTGGAAAGGTTAGGGTAAAGCACGTCTGTGGAAGTATATATTCCGTTTCATATCCCATACTAAGCACTTACCAGTGGCACGCAAAATAGAGAAAGCAGCCCCGCTTGTAAAGGCGCTTAATGCCGGTGAGGCACGAGCTCTGGTATAAGCAGCAGCAACAGCAGCCCTCCTAGCAGCACAAGCAAACGCAGCAGCACGCGGCAAGCCCAACAGCATCCACGCCAAGACAGACAGTAGCACAAGCGCCTGGTGGGTAGAACGTAGGCGCCAAATGAATCTCCCTGTTTGCATGCCCTGGTCCCACTAGGGCTGGGATAGTGAGGAGGGTATATGGGGGGCGGTACAGAGTGACGCGATGAGGCAGGCGGGCGCCAAAGTAGAAGGGCGAAGGCAGCTACGTCACCTGCCGCTTTTGTGCACTTCCGCGACATAGAAGCCGAGCCGAATCTTACTCATCGAGGTACAGTGTAGAAATAAGGAGTAGAAGTAGAAGCGAAGAAGAAGTAGGGCCGCGGCTGTGGAAGTACGTCTGTTGAGAGTTTAGAGACACTGTTGTCCGAAATTTCCTACCGCATTTACACCACCTCAAATCCAAACACAAACCAATGACAGGCCCACACGATGGCCAGTGTGTTTATCGGCGACCTGGACGACATCATAGGGCCCTCACAGGCCTGTGTCAACCCCATCTTTGCGGGGAAGAGTACCACGCTCCAACAGAATGGAGCCCCAGCCGAACCAGCAGACAAAGGCAAGGCCAAACTCACGCTCGAGGCGAGCTGGATGGAAGCGGACGACAACGGCACAAACGTTAGACCGGACCTCATCAAGACCCAGGGTTCGGGGTCTGCGGCCACGGTGTCATTGAACGATTGCCTCGCCTGCAGGTACGCACCTTGCCCTTTACCCCTCCTCCAAACGTTACTATTCTCTCCCCCTCGCACGGCTATCTGCCCTTGGCACATTTATGTGCAATATAAGGACAGCTTTTTTAATGGAGTGCTGCTTACATATGCAGCTCACCGCCCCAACATTTCTTCCTCGCCTACTTGTTTGGCGTCAAGGCTTTTCCACTCTTCCCAGTCCACCTGCTCAACCTCCCCCCTTCCCCCTCCCCTCCCTCTATATCCACCCCTGATACGCACCAGTGGCTGTGTCACCTCCGCCGAAACTGTTCTTATCAGTCAACAAAGCGGCGAAGAATTTCTGCGCGTCCTCAGCGGGAGCAGCCATGCCCTCACCCGGGCCGTCGTCCTCGCCCTCTCCCCCCAGGCTCTAGCCTCTTTAGCAGTCCGCCTGGGCTGCAGCTCAAAGGATTTGCAAAGAGGCCTGTCCCTTTTTTTCAAAGCTCTTGCTTGCAAAGCGACGGCCCCGCACCGCGAGCCCCTCCCTGTGTATGTCTACAACACCACTGCTGCTGCTCCCATTGCTATAGCAGAGGCAACAGCCGAGTTTGTCGCTCGCTACCGCTACACCCAGCAGCAGCAGCTGCAGCAGCAGTCTCTCCCACTGCCACCCATGTGGCAATCCCCTGCCCCATCCCGCGCCCTTTCGTCCACTCGTGACGCTCCCCCCCTAACAAGCGCCACCACCGCCCTGGAGGCCGCTACCGGCTATCTCTCCCTCCCTCCCTCCCTCTCCCACACTCGCCTCCCCATGCTCGCTTCGGAGTGCCCCGGGTGGGTGTGCTACGCAGAGAAGACGACGCCTCAAGCCTTGCCTTACCTTTCGACAGTCAAGAGCCCACAGCAGGTGCTGGGAACGCTGGTCAAGGCGGTGCTGGCCCCAAGGGAGGGATTGAAGGCGGGCGAGGTCTGCCTGGTGGGGGTGATGCCGTGCTACGACAAGAAGCTAGAGGCGAGTCGGGCGGATTTTGTGCATGAAGAGTGGGAAGGAGTCGAAGGAGGGAGGGAGGCAGGGGTGCCAGAGGTGGATTTGGTCTTGACAGCGGGAGAGGTGCTAGAGATGCTGAGGGCGTTTGGGAAGCAGCAGCAGCAGCAGCAAGCAATGGGGGTGCACGAGGGAGGTCGAACGAATGAATACGAAGTGAAGAAAGAGGAGGAGGAAGAGGACATTGGGCTTGCGGTCGTACGTGCGCTCTTCTTCTCTTCCAGGGTGGAGGAGGAAGGAGGGGGGGAGGAGGGGGGGATAGCCACGATGGAGGTGGAGAATTGCGGCCGCAACTGCAGCAGCGGCAAAGGTTCGGTGGGAACGATAGCCGAGGGCGTAAGAGACGCAGCAGGCCCGACAGCACGGCCTCTGACTCTTCAAAGCGCGGAAGAACATTTGTTCAAGAGCGGGAGCTTGTTACCCTATAGCAGCACCAGCACCAACAGCACCAGCAGTAGCTGTAGCCACCTACCCGAGATCGGCTCTGGGGGCTACCTCGAACATATATTCCGAGGAGCTGCCAGGGAATTGTTCGGCGTCGACGTGGGTCCTGGTCCGCTGCAGTATCAGGAGGGGAGAAACCGGGACTACAAAGAGGTGGTGCTCGAGGTAGGGGGGGAGCAGGTGCTGCGCTTTGCCCTGGCGTATGGTTTTCGGAACATCCAAGGGGTGATGGGAAAGATGCGGAGAGGCAAGTGCAGCGTGCAGTACGTGGAGATCATGGCTTGTCCCTCTGGGTGTGTGAATGGGGGAGGTATGGTGAAGGGGGGCCAGGGGGAGGGTCCGGCCGTAGGAAAGGAGAGGGTGGGAAAGGTGTGGGGGAGGTTGTGGGAGGACCAGGAGAACAGAAGGAGGGAGGAAGAGGAGGAGAAAAGAGGAAGAGAGGGAGCTGCGTTGGTGCGTTGGGCTTATGGCGAGGTGGCGAGGGAGGGGGTGGGGGGAGAAACGGCGTTGAGGCTGTTTCACACTCGGTACCACGCGGTGCCCAAGTTGGAGCAGGCGAATCCGAGTGTGATTAAGTGGTAGCACAAGGGGGTTTAGAAGGAAACGGAGAAGGGGAGGGAGGGAAAAAGAGTTTCTGGTGAGCATGTATTTCGAATTCGAGAACTAGAAAGTGAGATAGAAAGTGAAATAAGCTGGAGTAGAACCCAAACCCACCCGAGAAAGAAAGAAATGTGGAAATGAACGGCCTGAAAGAAAGAAATGTGGAAATGAACGGCCTGAAAGAAAGAAATGTGGAAATGAACGGTCTGAGAACCCAAAAGCATAATGACAGTCTGCCCAACTCTCGCACGAACTGCCCGGCCGCAAGGTAGGAGGGGGACTGAAACTCTTGATTCAAGTTTAAGAGCCCGGCACGGTCACTACCTGCTGCCAGCTGGTAGTCGATCGAGCGCCGGCGTGACGCTCCCACGCACGTTCGGCCTTCTTTATATTCATTCACTTCGTGTCATTTCATCATGGACCGCTCAACACTTCTTGATCAGTAGACGACATCGGCTTACGTCTCTGGCTTTGACGAGGACACGCCGTGGGTGCCGCCTGCCTGCTGCGTCCTCTCAGCCAAGAAGAAGCAGGTGTTGAGAAAGTCCTCCACCATGGGGTCGTACCCCGACCGTGTCCGGGTACCGCCCTCCCTCCCGTACCTGGCCAGGAACCTGCTCGACTTCACCACCCGGGCCGTGTAGCCTGTCCCCCCCCCCCTGCGATCGGCACTACTGACCAAGAACCGGTACAGGTCTCGGAGCAAGATGAAGTCGACTGGAAAGAAAATGTCGGCGCCGCCTCGGTTCAGGAGGTAGGAAGGGTGGTCACGGTGGGCGCCAGTGGCGGAATCGCGGCTTGTGACGAGAGGTGCATTCAGGGCCCACAGGTCCCTGGCCTCCTTCTCGAAGCTGATGCTGCTCATATCGCGGCTCTTTTCTCTTTCCTCCGCCTCAAACGACGGCGCCGGCAAGGAGTCAAAGTCCGCGAACACAAAATGATGCTTGCGGGGAAACGCCCGACACAACCCCTCCACCAACCTTGCCATGCCCGTCGGGACAAATAGCGCCCTCGGCGGGTCCACCGGCCGCCTCGTCACAGCCCTCACAACCTTTTCCTTCATCGCACGCCAGAGCTCGCGGCCGCCGCCACTACTGCTGCTTCCTTCTGCTATTTGTTCCCGCGGATCAATCCTACGGGCAAGCTCCGGTTTGACGCGTAAGACTAAGGCAATCAGCTCATCGGACAGAGGGCGGTGGGCCTCGTGGTAAGGATGCTCCTCGCTTCCATCCCCCCTCACCACCGCCTCTCGCAACCGCCAGCCATCCTCCCCCTCCACCCATAGGACCTTGTCGTGGGGAAGATTGTCAAGCACTTCCAAGGCTAGGATGAAGGGATAGGAAGAGGAGGAGAAAGAGGAGGATGTCGCTGGCGTTTGTGGTCGCTCCTTGTTTTGTTTTATCCGTTGCTGTGTCCATTCCAAGGCATCTTGCTGCACGACCTCGCAGACCTGGTCGTGACGAGGATGGAGCCGCTGTAGCTGCTTCTCGGCAAGTGATTTAGATATCTCAATGATGGTATACTTTGTGCGAGCATACACATCAGGGGCATGCGCCTGCAAGTAATCCAGGATGCACGAAGCATTCGTGCCGTACCCACCCCCCATTTCGTAGATATGCAGTTCTTTGTGGGAGGTGGTGGCTTCTGAAGACTTGAGCGGTCGAGACCGCTTTCGTCGCGTCGCCGCCATTGTCCTTTTCCAATTATCCTGGCTACTACTGCCTGGAAAAAAACCCACCTCGTCCTCTTCCATCTGCGCGCCATGAGGTGAGACGCCACCGTCAACCTTCACCATGGCTACCGCTTGTTCTTCTCGGGCGTAGGCTTCCAGAATGTAGCGGGCAATTGCTTGAGAATAATGCGGTGCAAAGATTTCGACGGGTGTCATCCAAGCCTGAGCCTTGCTTTTATACAGCTTGTCAACCGCCAGCTGATAGTCCCAATACCCTTTAAGACTCGCAAAGGCGATGCGTTCGGACGGAAGAGGCGAAATAATAACGTTGGAGCCTTTGGTGGTGAAGTAGCCGTCTCGAGGGGAGTAGAGGGCCTCGTGGATAAAGTCCCGTACGAGCACTTCGTTTGGACGTGAGGTTGCACTGGCGGTCACATCGGAGGAGCATGTAGGTGTGGCGTTGGTAGAGGCGGTGGTCGACAGCAGCCTGGTCCGTGGTAGTAAGCGATGTTGTCTTGGAAGGCCGCGTCGGAGCAGCAGCATCGTACCTCCTGTAATTTGGATGATGTGGTGGGCTCGTACAGGCATATGTCCTTAGGGGTAAGCCAGCTGCAGCATCCCCATCCCGGCGCTTAGGCTTCCCCTGCCGTGCCCTGTGGTGAAATGTGTGTTATGTGTTATGCTTATGTGTGTTGGTGTGTAGTGGGGAGGTTATAGATCCACCGCCCCAGTCTTAACACCGGCAGCTTGATATGAGGCGCCAGGACCTCGTTCTTGTATTAGCCATTGTGGTTGTATGGCTTACTGAACGCTGTGAACTGCTCTCGCCGAGGCCGTTTTTCCAAGCTTCTTTCTTCCTCTGCCTCACATGCACGAACTTGACGTGCACCGTACAAAGCACAGGTACGGCAATGGCAGTTCCGCAAGATGTCCTTGACACCATCACGCCGGCTGAGGTTCACCTGCTGGCGCACCCGTCACCATCCTCCTCCTTTTTTGTGCGTGATGGTGCCTTCCTTCTCGCACCATCGCGCTCCAACGAGGAGGACGATTACGACGACGAAGAGGCACGCCAAGAGGAGCAGGCCGTCCTCCTCCGTGAAGAAATCCGTACCATTCAAACACAGGGCAAACTTTGTCCCGCGGGCATGAGTAGGGGGTCCGGCAAATGGAACGACGATGATTTCCGCGGGGATGAGATAGCCTGGCTTTCCATTTTGTCGCCCTCCAATCCCTCCGCCCCTTCACCCTCTTTTTCTTCAGACACCTCTACCCCAAATAAAAGCTCGCCTTCAACCCTCTCCATCGCCCCGCGCTCTGCCTTACACACCTTGCTCGGCCGTCTAGAAGAAATTAGGGATCGCATCGATATCCTCGACCGTGGTGGCCCCTCGCCTCCCTTGCTCAATCTAGACAAATGCAAACGCCGCTCTATGCAGCTTGCCTATTACCCGGGAAATGGGAAACGCTATGTGCGGCATCGTGATACGTTTCCGGCTGATATTCCAAAGGAAGGGGGGGAGGGAGATGAAAGGAAAGACAAGGCGTTAGAGTCCGTGAGGTGCCTAACGATGATTTACTACTTGAATGCTGACTGGACGCCCGAACAAGGCGGGGAGCTTCGTCTTTTCCTGGGAGACGATGAGGGAGGAAGAGGACACCAGGATGGAAGGTTTTGGGACGTGGCTCCGATTTTGGATCGCCTCGTGGTCTTTCGCAGGTAGGATTATTTGAGTGGCAGGAAATGAAGTGCAGGAGCTATCCTCCTACAGTAGTCGTCTCCCTCTCTTCTCCTCCTCTTAATCACACGCTCAAATCCTTATTTCCTTTTCTGTTCACCACCCCCAAAAAGTGATGTGATCGAGCACGAAGTTCTTCCAGTGTACGGGCCCCGCTTTGCCCTGACCTGCTGGTTCTACGGCCGCCCCACCAACACCCTCGGCCCCCTCCTTTCCTCATCCACTCCATCCCCCCTCGCCAGCCTCGCTATAGCCCTCCCCTCCTCCTCCTCCGGTGCTACCTCTGCTGCTGCTACCATCTCCTCCTTCCTGGCCCCTCTTCACCCTTCCCTCAAACCGAAACTCAACCCAACCATCACAGTCCCGCCTCCCCCTTCCCCCCCTTCCCGCCGGCCCCGAGGCTCCTTCTCCTCCGCCCCTCCCCTGGACATAGAAGACGAAAGCCTGAATGAGGAAGTGGAAGAAGCGAGCATATTTGTGTCTATCGCCTCGTACCGTGACTCGGAGTGTCAACACACCTTACACAGTCTTTTCAAAACCGCCATGCGCCCCGAGCGAATTCACGTTGGCCTCGTCCTTCAGTTTTCTGAAGAAGAGGACAAGGCTTGCTTCACCCATCCCCTCCCTCCTTTGTGGGCAAATCAAGTCCGCACCCTCTCCCTTTCCCATCTGGAGGCCGCGGGCCCCTGCTGGGCGCGTCATCTTGCCCAGGCCTTGCGACAGGTACGTCTTCCTTCCTCCCTACTTTAACTCCTTTTTCCTTGAAAGGTGGCATGTCTAATCCACATTTCCCTTCCTCCCTCCCTTCACGTTACGTTTCCTCCTTGCCCCCAACATAGAATGAGCGTTACGTCCTGCAACTCGACTCTCACATGCGCTTTCGTCCGGGATGGGACGTCTTCCTTCTTCAGACCCTCCTCCGTTGTCCTACTCCTGCTCGCTCCATACTGACAACCTACCCGATAGGGTACACTCTTCCGTCATCCTGTCCTTCCGATACTCGGCCCACCCTTCTCTGTCCCTCGGGCTTCGACTCTCACGGTAAGGTCGTCCTCAACGTCCATTTTCAATCTTGATATGCTCTCAAGAGGGACATTCATGCTCCTCTTCCCTTTCTTCCTCCATTGCAAGGAATGCTGAGGCAGACGGCCCGCCGATGCAAACAGCAGCAGCATCTCGAGCAGCCCATCCCTTCTAAACTCTGGGCCAGCGGGTTCAACTTTGCACCGGCCCAAGCCTGGGAGGAGGTGCCGTATGACCCGAACCTGCGGCATTTGTTCTTTGGAGAGGAAGTGAGTATGGCGGCGAGGCTGTGGACATGGGGTTGGGATTTTTTTGCGCCTCCCGAGACAGTTTTATATCATTTGTGGTCTCGCGACCATAGACCCTCTTTTAGGGAGCTTAAAACTGAGAAGTCGGAGGATGAGCAGATGAAGAGTATGATGAGGGTGCGGAAATTATTGGGGGAAGGGACAACGGCACAAAATGTAAAAGAACTGGGGAGGTACGGTTTGGGGAGCGTGCGGTCGTTAAGGGAGTATGAGCGCTTGCTGGGGGTGAGTTTTGCACTTGCTACAGTAACTTCAAGTAATGCCCAGTGGGGGGGGCAGCCGTCTGATTTCTTTGAGAGCGGGAACGGAGCGATTGTAGGAGAGGGGAATAGTGAGGGCAGAGGTAAGGAGCAGCACCACAGACAGCAGTCGGCGGCTGTGGAGGGGGTGGTGAGGACGTCGTCATTGCAGGCCTTGGTAAATAGTTTCCTCTCTTGAAAATTGGACGAGCGGACAAGGAAGTGATAACTGATCAACGATAGATTGTACATTCAAAGAAGAAACCTCGTCCGAATGAGCTGATTTGTCATACGTCTATACAGAGTGAAAAACTTAAGGTCAAAGTCGCGAGAGCTATAATTATGGCTCTTCCACTATCTCACCGCGCATCAGATTTCTAAAACTTGATACTTCTCCCTTCTCCATACCCATTTTCCATTAAGTTGGCAGAAATCCGCTTTCGCTTTTGCCGATTAAGTCTGCATATCTCTCTGTCAGTCATTAAGCCAGTAACAGACATTTAAGCCTGTGACGGCAGCATACAAGGCAGTGAGTCCACTTGCTGGCGTCATAATTACTTCACCTCTGGCCGTGAAACATCAAAATATGTCTGTGGGGTCGTGATTATTGTTGAAGGAATACAAATTGTCTTCTTGTCGGTCCATTTTTGATAAATCCATTTTAAGCGCCTGCTTGAGAATATATTTGCACTCTAGGGCTTAAAAATCAAGAAATGAACCATGAGATCTTCCATGCACTCCGAAGCTACGTCAATTTACCTGATCTCGTACTTCTATAAGTGGTGCTTTTGCTGTTATTGCTAATCCTAATCTACTGAAGCTTTTCCATGCTGGTGCCACTGCTCCTGCTGCTCCTGCTATCATCGCTTTCTTTTCCAAGCTCTCTCTTCCTTCAACGATTCCAAGGCTAGCATGACAAAGGCAATCACAACTCTGCGTATACTATCATCCCAATGGTGAGCATTATCTTGATGATAAATTGGCGGGATATGCTGGCAGCCTTCTTGTGACCTGCCGATGGCGGTTTCGCCGGGTAAAGGGCTGGCTCTATGACCTGACTGACGGCTAAAGAGAGAGTTGTATGGTAGCCGTACTGGTGCCCACATAACGAGGTTTCAGGAGGGACCTTCTCGGCACCCTTCTACGCCTCAGACACCTTTTTGGAGACACTGATAGTGGTTGTGATTGATAGCGGTGCTGGTTCTGCTGCTGCTGCTGCTGCTAGTGCTGCTGCTGCTGCTGCTAGTGCTGCTGCTAGTGCTGACATTGGTGTTGCTGTTAACGGGCATTTGGTACCCCGGCTACAGCCGCTGCTACTATTGTACAATTGCCATCACGGGCTCCTTACGTCCAAGAGCTCTCCCCCTTCTCCCACAATTCCACGTCTCAGCGGGTCCCATTTTGGCATTACAAAGTCCATTACCATCCTAAATACGTCCCGCGGCATTCCCTCGCCATTAAATCCGCCCTGGCTGCCCAAGAGAAACCCCAGCATACCACTAAACTTGCGATGATCATCGGTCTTCTTCTTGCGGCGCATTGGCATTAGGTCTACCCGAGGGAAAGACTGTCTTTGGGTCATCCGACCCTGCAGGTAGGGACGTGCTAAGGCAGAAGTGGAGACGGAGGCACCGACGGTAAGGCGTCGAGCTTTCACAAGAAGGGAAGCCTTTTCTGCGTCAGGGGCTTGCTCAAGAAGGGCGATGGTGCTGTGGTGGGAGGGACGATTCTGTCGAAGCAAACTCAAAGAGGACTTCCCTTCATCGCCAAGGGGGGCAGGATTGGCACCTGCTTGGAGGAGAAGATGGACGATAGCGGTGGCTGGTGTTTCGTATATGTGGCTACAGGCGTGGTGGAGGGCTGTCCAACCAAAAGGGGTCTTAAGATTTACTGTGGCTTGGACCCGGGAGTCTTGCAGTAGACGTGCCACATTATCGACATGCCCAGAAGCTGCTTGGTGGATGAGAGCGGATTGCCCGAGTAAATTTTGCAGGACAGGGTTGGCTCCTCGCTCCAGCAAGGCAGCGAGGATGTCAAGAGACCGGGCCAGTTGGAGAGGCGTGTAGCCCGTCCTGGTGCGCACGTTCACGTCCGCCCCTTTCTCATCGATCAACCATAGAATCAGTGGCAGGTTGCTCAAGATTGAAACAGCAACGCATAAGGGAGTGAATTTTCCACCGTTCTTGTCATTTACTTGTTCAGGGTGGGCTTCCACCCATTGCCGGAGCTGCGTCTCACTCATATCTTGGAAGCTGGCCGTGTCGTCCGCCATTATTTCTCCTTTATAATGATGTCTCCCTATTACCTCGATGCTTTTTTTAATGCAGGGGTAGGTGCCTCTGTGCCTTGAGTGGTGGGTGGGAAAGGATATGCGAAGTGGGCACGGAGTGTGGGGTGAGTTGCGGTGCGTGTTGTATATTATACTACTTCAGCTCTATGCATCCATGGTCACACACACTGGCCATAATGTCCACCGTAACCTTCTTCTGCTAGATGAGGACGTCGTTCTACGACAGTGCGAGACGACGACAACCTGCAGAGATGTCCACGAGTCACTCTCATCCTCGCGTGTGCTCATTTTCAAATACTGGCACGACGCAACGGAGGCGTTAGATGCCGTGCGTTGGTTGCTTTTCGTCTCCCGTTGCGTTCTTTTTGAGGTCAAGTAAATGCCCCCTGTTTGGCTTAACAACCGCCCAACGCCCATCACACACAGCTCAGAATGTATATAGGGCCATGGCAAGACTACCTGATGCTACGCCGCCATCGCCTGGCTAAATCAAAGTCAGACGAAATCCCCAAGCAAAAAATTCAACCTCCCACCCCATTTCGGCGGCCTCTTCCGATATGTCAGCGGCCTCCTCATAAAAGTCATGCAACCCTAATTTAAACGCCGTCATTGTCCATACACTCCGATAAGCAGCCTATTAAGACCCTTGTCTCACCAGGGAAAAGGAAGCCACAAGGCGGGAAGCGTAAACATTCACCCTGCACGGCCACGCCAGCACGACAACGGCTTGATACCGTGGCCAAAATGAGGAACGCGTGGTTAAATCGAAAGGAAATTAAAGGAGTAGAAAGGACAATTGTTGGTGGTAACATCCAGAGTGTCGAAAGAGCGCATTGTAGCGACGACGCTGCTTACCTCGTCCAAGGAGAAAGTGAGCTTGCGGAAAAGGAAGGCGACCGAGAGGCCAGCATGTCCACGATCCAGAATTGTGATGAAAGCTTAACAAGGGGATGGGAAGAAGAGAATCTGATGGAATAGGTGCAAGGACTAGAGTTGGTGGACACCGAGGATAAATGAGCAGTATGAGATGAAAATTGAAGCGAGGGACATTGTGTAGCACTACCGATGGTGCTTTTCTCACTTTTTCTCCTTCTTTATTGCCTTGGACACTCTTGCATTCCTCTATCAAGCGCGCACAGAAAATAAGAGGCAGTAAAATCGCACATCATCACAGAAGATCAGTCTATTTTTCTACTGTCTTGCTACCATGCCCTTTTTCGCGTTCACTCCTCTCACTAGACCTCGCGATCGATCTTTATCTCAGGTAAGGCCTCATCAAGTGCTTCGACGGTATCCACTGCCCAAGGAGTGAGGGAAGGAGAGATTAATGGAAGAATGGAAGAAAAGACAGGTCGGTATAAAATATATAGCATCGGGGAAATAGATGACGGGGGAAAAGATTGAGGGAGAAAAGGCGCAAAGGAGGAGAGACAGGGGAAATAGGAACCACGATACTTACCTATAGCGAGCCTTTACTCGGCGGCATCATTCTACTTCAAAATCGCCATGGTGTTGTTCGTATCTCTCATAGGCAGCCTTTCAATCATGCTCACAATCTCATGCATCCACCACTTTCTCTCCCTTTCCACTCTTGATTGTGATTCTTGTGGGCCTTGACCGGAGTAGGCGCATTTTTTTCGACTCGACGTCTTCAACCAACGTTGCCTTCGACTATCCTGGGAAGGGAGAGCGCCCTGAAAGCCGCAATGCAGCGGCCACCAACTCCTGCGAAAAGGGCGGAGAAATGAGAGAGATGAATTTGGTTGTAAGGAAGGGGGATGCCTGTTGTTTTTGGAGGTGGGTGGTGAATGATGTGGGTGGATGATATAAAGAAGAGAGGGTGTTTGGAGGGAGGGTGGAGGGAAAGTATAATCCGGTATTTGGCATAGGGGAAAGAAGGAGATGAATGACGAGGAGATGGCGTTGTTGGATATGAAGGAGTGGAAGGAGGGTGAAAACTGGTCGCAGGACATAATATTTGAGTAAAATTAAGGAGGAATCGAGAACAGAGAGGAAGAAAGATGAGAAACACGCTGATAGAGCATATTTGGAGGCCGACCGATGTTTAAAATTATTAGCCACGTATTGTTCTAAAATTAGAGCCGTATTTTGTCGATACATTATGATTTCTTGAAATTGGAAGCCTTGTTCACTCCAAAATGACATGGAAATTTGTAGAGTTGGCTGGGGCGATGCCATCATGCCCCACTTTATGCTTCTGTCGTCGGTGTGGTTTGGAGTTGGAATCACGCAAACGAATGGACACTTTCCAGGAGATTCCATTTTACACATCCACTCAAACCACCACCTCCCGCTTGCGCAGGCATTTGCAGTATCAGCGCGTGCTTTATCGAGAAGACTGCTAAAATCTCACAGATACAAGCGCCATCAGCAACGCACTGAATGAAAGGCAGTCGGGGTCCTTGGGCCGTACTAGGGGCCGTCTCGGTATTCGCAGGCGGAGCCATCGTCTACGTGCATTACGACCAGCAAAAGCAGCGAACGGACATGCGAAAGCTTATCTTGGAAGAAAAGGAGCGGGAGCGGCAGGAACGCATGGAGGCGTATGCACACAATCAACAAAGAGTGGAGGTAGTCGCAGCAGCAGCAGCAACAGCAGCAGCAGCAGTACCATCATCTAGCCAGGGCTTAAGAAGGTAGCACGCGGCACGTTCTCCGAAGGGGGGGAAGGGGGGGTTAATGAGGCCCGAAAGGCACAGTAAATACACATATGGCAGCAAGGAGCAGAAAGTAAGAAGACTTGCTCCTGTTACATTCACGTTTGTTTTAGGGGGAAAGGCTGCCGTCTCAATGCAGGGGGCAAAAAGTATTGAAAGAGTAAAGCATCTCTTTGAAAATGAGCAATGTGTTTTTATTGTACATGATTCCTTATCTTTCCTGGTCTCTTTTTAATTCATTTGGGGTGTGTTGTTTGGGTCAGTCGATGGTAGGATCTCTCTCTGTAACTTCCAGATACACCTACCCATCTACCTCTCTACTCACATATTTACTGTCTGACTAGACGTATACTCTCTCACACAAACGCAGATGCACAATCCACGTTCTCATCTCATTCTCATTCCTGGTAGGGCGATACTGAGAAGGGGCACACGGACACAGGCACGCCCAGTAAGAAAGGACCTTCTCCCCGGTCAACCGCATACGTCCTGCCGCGTCCCACAACAAGACGCTTCATGCGGGGTATTGCTTCCACTGGTAGAAGAAGTAGCAGCAGTGGTCAGTCGGGTCCTCTGTCCCTCCTCCCTGTACATATTTTCCTCTCCCCGATCTTCGTTCCTTTTTTCTCCCTCATCCACTCCCCAGCCTCTGAACGACTCCGACATGCTATAGCTGGTTGTACCCCTAATCGACTGCATCGCTCCACTGGTTATAAACCTGGTCGGGTGCGGCGTCCTTTTGACCATCTGCTGCACGTGCCTCCTTCCATCCTCCTACCTCAATCCCCTCGGCCCCCCCCCCCCCTCTCTACCAACCCGCCCTCCCGATCCGACCTTGCCAAATCTCCGCCCATCAGTGCGTGGTGTCACTCGTAGTGGCCATGGCCGAGTGTGGCCTCATGCCCGCCTGGACGTGCACCGAGGCTTCCATGGCCTCGATGTTCAGCTGGGTGGCCAGCAGCCGGTGCGCCTCCTCCACGTGCAGCATTTCGATCAGTTGCCCGTCCACTACCGCGAGACCTGGAAGGCAGGAGGGAGGACAAGAGGGAAGAAAGGGGAAGGGAAGGTTGTGGGATAGAAAACGGAGGGGAGGGAAGGGTGAGAAAGAACGCAGGGAATCTCGCATCATCAAAATAGTAACGTACCCTCCCCATGCGCCTGAGCGTCCCTCCACGCCTGCAGCAGCCTCTCGGCGTGAGCCAGCTCGTCTGGCCGTGGTCCGAAAGCTTTATTGGCCGCCGCCACTGTTTTAGGGTGGATGAGAGACTTGCCATCGAAGCCTAGCGCTCTGGTGGAGGGGGGAGGGAGGAACGAGAGGAGGAAGGCAGCAGCGGACGGAGGCATGTTTCAGAGAAGTGCGGTCATATGCGTGCTGATCTTTGGCGGGCTCGACGCGCTGAATATGGCGGGGAGGGAGAGAGAGAGGGAGGAGCATACCTTCCTTGGGCGCAGGCGGCGGCGAAGCCCTCGGGGTCGTTGAGGTTGAGGTGAACGCCATCGATGACGCGGAGCTTGAAGGCGCGGGCCGCGACAACACAGGAGGAGAGGGAGTAGATGAGGGGGGTGCGGTCAGGGTGGTGGAGGGCGTGTAGCTCGTTCTGTGGTTGGTTGGACAATTGGCAGAGATTCAAATTAGCGCATAGCGACATCAGAAGGAGAGAGAAATTAAGAGGGTGAAACCAGTCGCGATGATGGAGGAGGTGCACCACGCTCGAGGTGGATGATGATGAATCGATGAACAACGTGTAAAACGGCCATAGCCCGTTCATTAATGTACCCGTTATCCTCGTCGTTCGTGCACGCCTTCATCACGTACCGTCAAGTCACTCGTTCCAATCATCAGGGCCTCCAGACGAGGGACGAAGTTCGCGCTCTGGCTAATCTCCTTGATGTTCATCACCGCCGCCGGCGTCTCGATCATGGCCCATATCGCCATGCGCGGAGAGGCTCCATAGCGCGACAAGAGCTCGTTGGCTGTGATAAGAGTGTCTGCGTTCTGTACCTTGGGAATGATGACCGCGTCAACTTTGCCTGGGAGGGGGGGGGGAGGGAGGGGGGAGGGAGGGGAGGCACGCGGGCGTGGGGGGTGGGGGGAGGGGGGGGGGTGGGGGGGAGGGGGGAAGGAATGGAGGCACACGGACTTCTTGGCTGTGGTAAGGCGAGGTGATGGGGGGAATATGACTGCGTCCACGCTGACTAGGAGAGAGGGAGCATTGAAGGAAGGGAGGGAGATAGGGAAGGAGGAAGGAAGTTCGTAGCATTTATTTGGATAGGGGGGAAAGGAAGGAGG
>Ga0160419_100200_pt1 | contig 42349 bp, 37 predicted proteins | sample CelAP2metagpilot_2_FD_108196 | JGI IMG/M metagenome (GOLD analysis project Ga0160419, IMG submission 108196) | Phycosphere-associated microbial communities from Cellana algal ponds in Kailua-Kona, Hawaii, USA - Cellana AP2-4-25 metagenome pilot ...
GATCCCCAGCCCCACGTTCTGCGCCACGCTCAGATGTGGGAACAGGTTGCCATCCTGAAACAGCATCGCAATCGGGCGCTGCCCCGGTGCCACGTCCGTCAGCTCCTGCGCTTTCCAGCTGAGCTTGCCTTCGGAGATCGGAACAAACCCGGCAATCCCTTCGATCAGTGTGGTTTTCCCGGCACCGGACGGGCCGATCACCGCGATCCGGCGACCTGCGTCGATCTCCAGATCCGCAGCAAGGCGAAAGCTGCCATTTTCCAGCAGACAGCGATCAAGTTTCAGCATGTCGGCGACCTCCCCGGTCGAGAATGTAGAACGCCCCCATCGACAGGCACAAAAGCAACAGCGCCCCACCCGATGCTGCCTCCATCCGGTAGGCCCCCATCAGGCGATAGACCTGCAGCGGCAGCGTCGCGGTTTCGCTGTCCGCAAAAAGCGCGATAACCCCGAGATCCCCCATCGACAACGCAGCCGCCAACCCGGCGGCAAACCCGATCTGAGGCCGCATCCGTGGCAGCAGAACCCGACGGATAAAATCCCACCCCCGCACATCCAGCGAGAGCGACAGGCGCCCGTATCGTGACAGGATTTCGCGGGTGCGGGGCACCAATATGCGCAGCGCGAAGGGCAAAGACATCAGCGCATTGACAAGGGCCGTGACCGGCAGCGCCAGCGCAAAGGGGTCTGCAATGGGATAGATCACAACAAACAGGCCAGTACCGATCACCAGCGGTGACACCGCCAACCCGAGGAGGCCGGCCATCTCGACCAGGGCACCACCTCCGCGGGCAGAGCCCAGCGCCACGGCCACCGCCATCGGCAGCGCCATCATCACCAGCACCCCGGTGCTGACTGCTGAAATCACGACAGAGTTTGCAGCCGCTGACCAGATCGCCGCCGCTGACCGCCCCCCCATCGCCGCCAGCCCCGGCACGCCGGCCAAGACAATCGCGCTTAGCGGCAGGATCAGGAACAAGGCCGCGGCACAGATCCAAAGGCTATCCCAAAGACGCGCCGCAGGGGTTTGCCCATCCCAGCGCCGCAACGAACGGTCCAATCCGGTGCCAAAGCCTTCGCCGGTTGCGACCCGCAGCGCAACAATGGCCGCCGCCCCCGTCAGCACCAGCTGCACCCCCGACAAAAGCGCCGCGCGCCCCAGATCGAAATCAAATCGAAACGCCTGATAGATTGCCAGTTCAATAGTGGTGGCACGGGGCCCGCCCCCCAGTGTCAGCGCCACCGCAAAGCTCGACAGGCAGATGGCAAAGACAACCGCCAGCGCGCCGGGCACCACCTGCCGCAGCATCGGCGCTTCCAGCAGGCGCCACATGGCGCGCGGATCCGCATTGATCTGCGCCGCCAGACGAAACCGTTCTGCTGGGATCTCCTGCCAGCCCTGCAAAATCAGACGGGTGGCCAGCGGCAGGTTGAAAAACACATGCGCCAGCACGACCCCGTGCAGGCCATAGATCTGGATCGGTTCAAAACCGAACACCGCCAACGCATCGCTCAGCCAGCCAGAGCGGCCAAAAACTGCGAGAATACCAAGAATCGCCACGATCACCGGCAGGATGAAGGGAGCGCCCATCAAGGCAATCAGAAAACGCCGGCCCGGAAATCGCCGTCGCGCAAGGGCCCGGGCAACCGGGATGGCCAGCGCAACGCTCACACCGGCAGAGAGGATCGCCTGCACAACCGTAAAGCGGATCGCAGCCCAGTCGGCAGGGCCGATGCCCCGCCCCACCTCGGCGCGCCAGACCACAGCGGCCAGCGCCCCAAGGATAAGCGCCGCCACACATGCGGCGACGCCCAAACCCCAGCGGGATCTTAGCGGCTGAGCGCGCTCAGCCATTCTTCCAGCGCCATATCACGCAGATCTGCTGCGTCATTCTCGGTCAGCAGCAGCGATTTCTCTGGCGAGATGAGGGTTTCAAACCCTTCGGGCAGCCCCTCTGCCGGGGTCACGGCCGGGTACATCCAGTTGGTGGTCGGAATGATCGACTGGAACGCATCCGACACCATGAAAGCCAGGAACTGATCTGCCAGTTCCGGCTGATCGGTTGCCGCCAGCTTGCCGGCCACTTCCACCTGCATGTAGTGCCCTTCGTCAAAGGCAGCAGCTGCCTTGCTGGCGTCTTCCTCTGCGATCAGGTGATATGCGGGGGAGGTGGTGTAAGAGAGCACCATATCCGCCTCACCTTCCAGGAACAGACCATAGGCCTCGGACCAGCCCTTGGTGACGGTCAGCACGTTATCGGCCAGACCTTCCCAGATTTCCGGCGCCTTGTCGCCATAGGCTGCCTTGACCCACATCAGCAGGCCCAGACCGGGGGTCGAGGAACGGGGATCCTGAATCACGATTTTCAGATCGCTCGCCGCCAGTTCGCCAAAGTTCTTGGGCGCGGTGGCGTCTGCGTTGTGCACAAAGGCAAAGTAGCCCCAGTCATACGGAGCAAAAGTGGTGTCTTCCCACGCGAAAGGCAGTGCGTAATCGGCGCTGACGGCATGGTCAGCAAACAGGCCGGTGGCTTTGGCCGCAGAAGTGAGGTTGGTATCCAGCCCCAGCACCACATCCGCGTCAGAGCGCGCACCTTCCAGTTTGATCCGCGCCAGCAGGGCTGCGCCGTCACCGGCCCCGACCAGTTTCAGGTCACAGCCGCATTCCGCTTCAAAGGCCTTTTCAACCGCAGGGCCCGGGCCCCAGTCGGAGACAAAGCTGTCATATGTGTAGACGATCAGTTCGGGCGTATCGGCAAATGCCGCTGTTGCGCCCAGCATGCCTGCTGCAAAAGCAAGATGTTTCATGGCATCCTCCAATGCGGCGACGGGCAAGGGTGGAATGCTGTCCAAAACCTTCCCTCCGCCGGTTCTAGCCGGTTCAGGTTCTACGGGTGTGATCTCAGCGTCTGCGACGCACCCCGAGGTGACGCGGACCCTAGGCAGAGGTGCACCAAAACACAAGCATCCCCGACAACTGGTCCGTGACTTCGGCCTGCCGGGCAACACGACAGCGCGGAAATACGGCAGATTCCGGCCAAAAGATCAGTCAGCACCTCTGACCAAATGTTTCGCGTGCGAAACATTGGGGGAGTCTGCCTGTCCTTTCTGCGGGGTTAATATCTGCGGCGAGAGGTGGGGCCCTGTCACAGGAAACCCCTTGAGACAGCGGCCTGCGACCGCTAAGCACTCCCGCAGCATCAGGGTCGCGTGATCAGGCCCGACAAAGGAGAGCGCATCCATGTCGATGAACAGTTTTGGCCATTTGTTCCGCGTCACCACCTGGGGCGAAAGCCACGGACCCGCGCTTGGCGCAACCGTCGACGGCTGCCCGCCGAATGTGCCGATCGAACCCGAGATGCTGCAGCACTGGCTGGACAAACGTCGCCCCGGTCAGAACAAGAACATGACCCAGCGCAACGAACCTGATGCGGTGAAAATCCTCTCTGGCGTGTTCGAGGGCAAATCCACCGGCACCCCCATTCAGCTGATGATCGAAAACACCGATCAGCGCTCCAAGGATTATGGCGACATCGCCCAGACTTTCCGCCCGGGGCATGCCGACATCACCTATTTCCAGAAATACGGCAACCGCGATTACCGCGGCGGTGGTCGCTCTTCTGCCCGCGAGACCGCGGCGCGCGTCGCAGCGGGGGGCGTTGCCCGCGAAGCGATCAAGACGTTGGTTCCTGGCCTGGAGATCAAGGGCTACATGACCCGCATGGGGGAGATGGAAATCGACCGCAGCCGGTTCGACTGGGACGCGATTGATCAGAATGATTTCTGGATTCCTGATGCTGCCGCCGTTCAGGACTGGGAAGATTACCTGCAAACACTGCGCAAAGCGCATGATTCCGTGGGCGCCGTGATCGAGGTCGTCGCCCGTGGCGTGCCCGCAGGCATCGGCGCGCCCATCTATGGCAAGCTGGACACCGACCTTGCCGCCGCGATGATGTCGATCAACGCCGTGAAGGGCGTTGAGATTGGTGAAGGCATGAATGCGGCAGTCCTGAAGGGGTCGGAAAACGCTGACGAGATCTTCCTCGGAAATGACGGCGCTCCGGTTTACTCGTCCAACCATGCAGGTGGTATCCTGGGCGGGATTTCCACAGGTCAGGATGTTGTGGTGCGATTTGCGGTCAAACCGACTTCTTCGATCCTGACCCCGCGCCAGTCGATCCGCAAAGACGGCAGCCCAGCTGAAGTCATTACAAAAGGTCGTCACGACCCCTGTGTCGGCATTCGCGCCGTGCCCGTCGCCGAGGCGATGATGGCCTGTGTGATCCTGGACCACCTGCTGCTGCATCGCGGGCAGATTGGGGAAAATCAGGGCCAGATCGGCGGCTGATAAATTCCTCGAAAAAGGACGACCCTGCCCTTGAAGCTCTAGTGACTAGAGCAATTACCTTGATCTCGAATCGAAAAGAGGACAGGTAAAATGGCAGGTTGCTGCAATCATAACGCGCGCTTTGACGGCGTTTCGGCAGACTACAAACGCAGGCTCTGGCTGGTCATTGCGATCAACGCCGCGATGTTTGCAGTCGAAATGGGGGCTGGGCAGATGTCCGGCAGTCAGGCGCTGAAGGCCGACGCGCTGGACTTTCTGGGCGATGCGCTCACCTACGGTATTTCCCTCGCCGTGATCGGCGCGACCCTGCGCACCCGTGCGCTGGCAGCGCTCGGCAAGGGGGTCAGCCTGCTGTTGATGGGGATCTGGGTGTTCGGCTCTACCGTCTATCAGGTATTCTACGTCGGCGTCCCGCAGGCAGAGATCATGGGTGTGATCGGCTTCATGGCGCTGGCGGCCAACCTGATCTCGGTCATGCTGCTGGCCCGCTACAAGGACGGCGACGCCAATGTGCGCTCTGTCTGGCTGTGTTCGCGAAATGACGCCATCGGCAATGTCGCGGTAATGATCGCCGCGCTGGGGGTCTGGGGCACGGCCACTGGCTGGCCGGACCTTGTGGTTGCGGGGATCATGGCAGGTCTGTTCCTGAACTCTGCCTTTCAGATCCTCACGCAAGCTGTGCGGGAGTGGCGCGAAGAAGAGGCGCATGCCCACGCTCACTAACCCGCCTGCAGCGCCCGTCCCGCCCCCGCCGGGCCGGGCGCTGGCCCTCAAGCAAACAGCCCCGCGTATTCCTCGCGCAGGGCTTTTTTCTGCACCTTGCCCATTGTGTTGCGTGGCAGCGCATCCAGCAGGATGATTTCCTTGGGCTGTTTGAACCTGGCCAACTGGCCTGAGAGCGCGGCCGTTATCGCCTCCGCGCTGGTGCCTTCGCCCTCCGGCACCACCACAGCCACCACTGCCTCACCGAAATCCGGATGCGGCACGCCGATCACCGCGCTTTCCAGAACCCCGGACAGGTCATCAATCAGGCTCTCGACCTCCTTGGGGTAGACATTAAAGCCACCGGTGATGACCAGATCCTTCTGTCGCCCGACAATGGTGACGTAACCGTCGGCGTCGATCCTTGCCATGTCACCCGTGATGAACCAGCCGTCCGCCTGCAGTTCCTCGGCTGTCTTTTCTGGCATCTGCCAATAGCCCTGAAACACATTCGGGCCGCGCACTTCCAGCACGCCGATTTCGCCGGTTGGCACCTCGGCCCCGTCTTTCATCACCCGCGCCTCCACGCCCGGCAGAGGAAAGCCGACGGTGCCTGCGCGACGCTCCCCCTTGTAGGGGTTCGACGTGCTCATATTGGTTTCGGTCATCCCGTAGCGTTCGAGAATACGGTGACCTGTCCGCATCTCCCATTGTTCGTGGGTATCGACCAACAGAGGGGCAGAGCCGGAGATGAACAGACGCATATTGGCGGCACGCTCGCGCGTCAGCCGCGGATCGGCCAGAAGGCGGGTGTAAAAGGTCGGCACCCCCATCAACGCCGTCGCGCCCGGCATGGCGTCCAGAATCGCCTCACCATCAAACCCCGGCAGGAACACCACCGACGCCCCGGACAAAAGCGCCACATTGGTCGCCACGAACAGCCCGTGGGTGTGAAAGATCGGCAGAGCATGGATCAGCACATCATCTGACGTGAACTGCCAATAATCCCGCAGGGTGAGCGAATTGGAATAGAGGTTGGCATGGCTGAGCATGGCCCCCTTGGACCGCCCCGTCGTGCCGGAAGTATAGAGAATTGCCGCAAGATCATCTGCCTCACGTGCCACCGGGTCAAAACCGCCCTGACCATCTGCCAATACACTGAGCGTGCCCTGCCCGTTCCTGTCGAGCGTGACAATCTCTGCCGCGCCTGCCACCTCGCGCAGACCGGTTTCGCGATCCGGATCACACACAAAGACACGCGGTGTTGCGTCTGCGATGAAATAAGCAACCTCTGCATCGGTGTAGGCCGTGTTGAGCGGCAGGAAAATGGCGCCGGCCATGACAGTGCCGAGGTACAGCTCAATCGCGGCAAGCGATTTGTGAACCTGAACCGCCACCCGATCACCCGGTTCCACTCCACGTGAAACAAGTGCCGCAGCCATCTGTTCTGCGCGGGCAAAAAGCGCACCAAAAGTGACATCACCACCGGCCGTCTTGGGCTGGGTGGCAAACACCGCGTCTTCACGCCCGACAGAGGCGGCGCGCAAATGCTGGATCAGGGGGTTGGCATCATACATTGGAACTCTCTCCTTGCGGGTAGGGCGACCTTGGACACTGCGGGCTGGAAAAATCAACCCGTTGCACTTTCCGGTGCAAGGGCGCAGGGTCTGCGCATGTCGAGTTCCTTAACATCGCATCAACCGGGCCGCGCCATTGCGCTGAAGGTCGCAGCCATTGGCCTGTTCACAGGTCTGTCGGCCATCATCAAGGCGACATCCGATGTTGTCCCTGCTGGTGAAGCGGTGTTCTTTCGATCGTTTTTCGCAATTCCCGTTATCCTGGTGTGGCTTGCCATGCGCAAGGAACTGGGGCGCGGACTGCGCACCGCGCATCCGGGCAAGCATTTTCTGCGCGGTCTTCTGGGCACAACCGCGATGGGAATGACGTTCATGGGGCTGGGGATGCTGCCGCTACCTGAGGTGACGGCGATTGGCTATGCCACGCCGATTTTCACACTGATTCTGGCCGCACTGCTGCTAGGTGAGCGGATCCGTCTGATCCGTATCACCGCCGTTACCATTGGCCTGATCGGGGTTCTGGTGATGCTTTGGCCTCGGTTGGGGGGCGGTGATCTGGGGGATGCGGCAACGCTGGGGGCCATCCTGATCCTGATTGCGACGGTGGCCCGCGGGCTGGTGCAAATACATATCCGCCGGATGGTGATGACAGAGCACACCGCTGCCATCGTGTTCTATTTCTCTCTGACAGCCTCGCTGCTGTCACTGTGCACGCTCCCCTTTGGGTGGGTCTGGCCTGATCCGGTCACGCTTGCCCTGTTGATCAGCGCGGGACTGGTGGGTGGGGTTGCGCAGATATTGGTGACGTCTTCCTACCGCTTTGCACCCGCGTCGATGCTGGCACCTTATGATTATTCATCAATGCTGTTTGCCATTGTGCTGGGGTATGTCTGGTTCAACGAACTGCCGACGCTCGTCATGCTGGCGGGGGCGGGGCTGGTGATTGTCGGCAATGTTCTGGTGATCTGGCGCGAAAGCCGCCTGGGCCTGGAACGTGGCAAGGCGCGCGCCGTCACCGACCCCAAGGGCTGAACCGCCGCAAACCGGCAGCTGGGCCATGCGCCAATCACCTGGGGTCAGGTTGCCCCCATCCGGGAGCGCAGGGCATTCACCCGGTCGCGCAGATCCAGCAGCTCTTCCAGATCGCCCCCCATACCCTCAACGATGCAGGCGGTGATCTCTCCCGCCTTGGCCGCCCGCTCTGCACCTGTTTCTGTCAGCTCGAGCAATCGGCTGCGATCATCCTGTGGATTGGGAACACGTCGCAGCAGCTCTGCCTCCTCCATCCTTTTCAGAAGAGGGGTAAGGGTGTTGGTCTCAAGATCCAGCTGCTGGCCAAGCGCCTTGATGGTCTGACCGGGATTGTGCCGAAGCGAGATCAGGACAAGATACTGCGGATAGGTCAGCCCAAGGGGCGCGAGGAGCGGGCGGTATAGCCGGGTCAGCGCATGGTTGGCGGAATAGATCGCAAAACACAGCAGGTCGGAAATTTCAGGTCCATCCGGCGGTATGGCCGGTTGGTTTTGCTGTCCCTGAGCGGGGGCGTGGCTGATGGGTTTTTTCGGCGTCTGGGTCATTTTATTGATTTAGGTCGCACACGATGCGTCCGCAACACTTGACGTTCGACACAGATGCCCCACTTTATATCGTGCACGATATAAATATGCGAGGCGCCGCCCGCATGCCACCCCGACAGGAAAGGATCCTGATATGAGCGTTTCACCCGTCTATACCGCATTTGCCACTGCCACCGGCGGTCGCGATGGCAAGGCCACCATTCAGGGCAGCGATCTGGTGATTGATCTGGATCCGCCCAAGGAAATGGGCGGCAAAGGCGAAGGCAACAACCCAGAGCAGCTCTTTGCGGCCGGCTATGCGGCCTGCTACATCGGCGCCATGAAATTCGCGACCAGCCAGAACGATCAGCTGGCAAAAGTGCCAAATGACGTCTCGGTTGCAGCCGAAGTTGGCATCGGTCCCCGCGATGAGGGCGGGTTTGGCCTGGTTGTCACCCTCAAGGTTGCCCTGCCCGGCCTCAGCCCGGAAGACGCACAGGCCGTTGCGGATGCAGGTCACAAGATCTGTCCCTATTCCAACGCGGTGCGTGGCAATGTGGTTGTGACCACCGAACTGGTCTGAGACCTGCCCATCCGAATACGGCCCTGACCTGCCTCTCAGGCAGGTGGGGGCTTAAACAGAAAAAGCGCAGAGACATCTCCGCGCTTTTGCATTTTCCGAAACTGGACAGCGATCAGCTGCGCACCAGTTCCTCATAGGCTTTGGCGATCTCCTGGGTCAGCTCTCCGACTTCAAAACGGTGCGGACCAATCTCGCCAACCGGTGTGACCTCGGCTGCGGTGCCTGTCAGCCAGCATTGTTCAAACCCATCCAGCTCTTCCGGCATGATGTGGCGCTCATGCACGGTGATGCCGCGGTCTTTCAGCATGCCGATCACGGTCTGACGGGTGATGCCATTCAGGAAGCAGTCGGGCTTTGGTGTGTGAACCTCGCCGTCCTTCACGAAGAAGATGTTTGCGCCGGTCGCCTCTGCCACATAGCCGCGATAGTCCATGAACAGCGCATCCGAGCAGCCCTTGGCCTCCGCCTTGTGCTTGGAGATGGTGCAGATCATGTAGAGACCCGCCGCCTTGGCGTGAACCGGGATGGTTTCCGGGCTTGGGCGTTTCCATTCTGCGATGTCGAGCTTGGCACCCTTCATCTTGGCGTCGCCGTAGTATGCGCCCCATCCCCAGACCGCGATGGCCATGCGGACCGGGTTTTTCGCCGACGCGACACCCATGTCTTCGCCAGAACCACGCCAGACGATTGCACGCACATACGCGTCCTGCAGGCCAGAGGCCTTCAGCGTTTCTTCCTTTGCCGCCTCGATCTGGTCGACGGTGTATGGCATCGGCATATCCAGCGCCTCTGCGCTGGCGATCAGACGCTCGGAATGCTCGCGGCTCTTGAAGATTTTGCCGTTGTAGGCGCGCTCACCCTCAAAGACGGAGGAGGCATAATGCATGGCATGGGTCAGGATGTGGACCTTGGCATCACGCCATTCGACCATCTCGCCATCCATCCAGATCAAACCGTCACGATCTTCGTATCCCGCCATGGCGCACCCTCCTTAAGCCTCGCCCAATTTTCAAATGTTGCGCCAATTACGACCGATCCGGACATAAAGTTGCGCTAAACCTGCGATTCGATACATCTTCAGACTTGGAATGTCAACAAGGCTGACTTAAAATGACCCAAGCACAAAAGGGAGACACCCATGGCAGAAGGGCGACCAGGGCAGGGATTTGGCGGCGAAAGCCTGCTGTTTCTGACGGATGAGCAGTTGCGGCAAGGCATTGAGGCAATGTTCTTTGCCTATCGCGGGTTCACAGCAGATCCGGACCGGATCCTGGCCGAGATGGCCTATGGGCGCGCGCACCACCGGGCGATCCACTTTATCAATCGCGCACCTGGCACGACCGTCAACAATCTCTTGTCGATCCTGGGTGTCACCAAGCAATCGCTCAACCGGGTGCTGCGTGCCCTGATCAGCGACGGGCTGGTTGAAAGCCGCGTGGGTGTGACCGACAAACGCGAACGCCATCTGTTTCTGACGGACAAGGGACGTGCGCTGGAAACCAGCCTGTCGGATGCGCAGCGCGCCCGCATGCGCGCCGCATACAAGGATGCAGGCCCAGAGGCAGTGCAGGGTTTCAAACGCGTTCTGGAAGCAATGATGGATTCCGACATGCGTCGCGCCTATGCGAAATTGCGGGAGACCGGCGCATGAGCAATTTCGATTCCCATCTGCTGATCGTCGACGACGATGAGCGCATTCGTGGCCTGTTGAAGAAATTCCTGATGCGCGCTGGTTTTCTGGTGACCGCAGCGCGTGATGCTGCCCATGCGCGCCGGGTGCTGTCAGGGCTCGATTTCGATCTCATCGTGATGGATGTGATGATGCCCGGCGAAGATGGCATCTCTCTGACCCGCGCGCTGCGCGAAACCATGAGCACGCCGATCCTTTTGCTGACCGCAAAGGGAGAGACCGAGGATCGTATTGAAGGGCTGGAAGCGGGCGCGGATGACTATCTGGCGAAACCCTTTGAGCCCAAGGAGCTGCTGTTGCGGATCAACGCGATCCTGCGCCGCATGCCCGAACCCACGGCCAAGGACGCAGCCCCCAAGGTCCTGCATCTGGGGCCGATCCGCTATGACATTGAACGCGGCGAGATGTGGCAGGGTGAAGAGCTGATCCGTCTGACCGGCACCGAAAGCCAGCTGATGAAGATCTTTTCCGCCTGCCCCGGTGAACCGGTCAGCCGCACCAAACTGGTCGAAGATCTGGGGCGCGACCGCGGTCAGGCACAGGAACGCGCGGTGGATGTTCAGATCACCCGTCTGCGCCGCAAGATCGAACCCAACCCCAAACAGCCGCAATATCTGCAGACGGTACGGGGCGCGGGTTATATGCTGGCACCGGATTAAGCCACCAGACCTGCAACCGCCACGCGGCGCTTTGAGCCCCTGGCGGGGATATTTCTGGCAAAAGGAAACGGGGGGCCCTGATGACGACTGCCTTGATCACCCATGCTGACTGTCTGAACCACGTGACGCCCGATGGCCACCCAGAGCGCGTGGCCCGTCTGGAGCATGTGCTGCACGCCCTAGAAGGACTTGCGCTGAAACGGGTCACCGCGCCGATGGCTGCGGAAGACGACATCCTGCGCATTCATCCGGCCAGTTACCTCGCTGATCTGCGCAATGCTGTGCCACAGGACGGTCGCGTACAGCTGGACGCGGATACATATATGTCACCGGGATCGCTGGATGCGGCCTTTCGCGCGGCGGGGGCTGTCGTGCGCGCGGTGGATATGGTGCTCAGCGGCGAGGTGCAAAACGCCTTTGCCGCCGTGCGCCCACCCGGACATCACGCCGAAACCGACACAGCAATGGGGTTTTGCCTGTTCGGCAATGCCGCGCTTGCCGCCAAACATGCGCTGGATCACCACGGTCTGGCCCGTGTGGCGGTGGTGGATTTTGATGTGCACCACGGCAATGGCACGCAGGATCTGTTGTGGGACGAACCACGCGCGCTGTTCATTTCCAGCCAGCAGATGCCCCTGTGGCCCGGATCGGGCCGACCAGAGGAAGACGGCGCCCATGGCCAGATCCTGAACCTGCCCCTGCCACCCGGCTCGGGCGGCGTGCAGATGAAGGCCGCCTATGTCGATCAGGCCTTTCCACGCTTGCGGGCCTTTAAACCCGAGCTGATTATTATTTCTGCAGGTTTTGACGCCCATCAGGATGATCCACTGGCCGAACTGGCCTGGAGCACAGAGGATTTTCGCTGGCTGAGCCGCGAACTCTGCTCTCTCGCACAGGAGCTTTGCGGGGGTCGTATCGTCTCGACTTTGGAGGGCGGATATGATCTGAACGCCCTGGCCGCATCGGCCAAGGCCCACGCGGAAGAACTGATAGAGGCAGGCACATGACCGACACCACCAGTCCCGAAACCCCCGTTGAAGAACTGAGCTTTGAGCAGGCGATGCGCGCGCTTGAAACTGTAGTGGATCAGCTGGAGCGCGGTGACGTGGCGCTGGATGCGTCTATCGCCCTTTATGAACGCGGCGCAGCCCTCAAGAAACGCTGCGAAGATGAGCTTAAGCGGGCTGAGGAAAAAGTGGCTGCGATCACGCTTGACGCCAAGGGCGCACCGACCGGCACCCAGCCGCTGGATGCCGGCTGAGACATGGCTGCCGCAGCAGATGCACAGAGCCGCCCGTTTGCGCAGGCTCTGAAAGAGGCACAGTCCCGGATCACGGCCCATATGGAGGCCCGGCTGGGTGGGAATGACCCGCTGCATGCCGCGATGCGTTACGCCATTACCGGCGGGAAGATGCTGCGCGGATTTCTGGTTCTGGAAAGCGCACGCCTGCACGGTGTTGACGATGATGCAGCACTTGAGGCCGCGCTGGCGATCGAGTGCATTCATGCCTATTCGCTGGTGCATGATGATCTGCCCTGCATGGATGACGACGATCTGCGTCGCGGCCAGCCCACTGTGCACAAGAAATGGGATGAGGCGATGGCGGTTCTGGCTGGTGACAGCCTGCAGACCTTTGCCTTTGAACTGCTGGCCGACCCCAAGATCGGCCCCCATGCGCTGGTGCTGATCCGCGGACTGGCCCAATCCTCTGGCAAGGATGGCATGGTGTCCGGGCAGATGCTGGACATTGCTGCGGAAACCGCCACCACGCCACTGGATCTTGATCAGATCACACGGCTGCAGAACCGCAAGACGGGCTGCCTGATTTCCTGGTCTGCCACTGCGGGCGCGGTCATGGCTGACGCGGATGAGGCACCGCTGCGACGCTATGCCGATGCGCTTGGCCTTGCTTTTCAGATTGCCGACGACATCCTTGATGTAGAAGGCGATGCCGCCAAGGTCGGCAAGGCGGTCCGCAAGGATGCGGATGCAGGCAAAGCCACATTTGTTTCGCTCTTGGGGCTGGACGCTGCCAAGGATCGCGCCAGAACCTTGATGGAACAGGCTTGTGATGCGCTGAGCCCGTATGGCAGTGCCGCCGAAACCTTGAAGGAAGCCGCGCGCTTCGTTATCTCGCGCGATAGCTGAGCCGCACAATGCGTGCACCGCCAAAGCAACACGCCCAAGGAGCTGCCATGTCAGACCGGCCCCAGACCCCTCTTCTGGATCAGATCACCCGCCCTGCGGATCTGAAATCCTTGAGCGATGCGCAGCTGACGCAGGTCGCGCAGGAACTGCGGCAGGAAACAATTTCCGCCGTCTCTGTGACTGGTGGACATCTGGGCGCAGGTCTAGGCGTCGTCGAGCTGACCACCGCGCTGCACGCGGTGTTTGACACGCCGCGGGACAAGATCATCTGGGATGTTTCGCACCAGTGCTATCCGCACAAGATCCTGACTGGACGGCGCGACCGCATTCGCACCCTGCGGATGAAGGACGGGCTGAGCGGCTTTACCAAACGTTCGGAATCACCCTTCGATCCTTTTGGCGCCGCGCATAGCTCTACCTCGATCAGCGCGGCGCTTGGTTTTGCCGTGGCGCGCGACCTGGGCGGTGTGATCCCCGAGGGCAATGGCGATGCGATTGCCGTCATTGGCGACGGGTCGATGTCGGCCGGCATGGCGTTTGAGGCGATGAACAACGCAGGCCATCTGGGCAAGCGGCTGATTGTCATTCTGAACGACAACGAGATGTCGATTGCCCCCCCGGTTGGGGCGCTGTCCTCCTATCTGTCGCGGCTTTATGCCGAGGAACCGTTTCAGGAGCTGAAGGCGGTGGCCAAGGGCGCTGCCTCCTTGCTGCCGGAACCCTTCCGCGAAGGTGCCAAGCGCGCCAAAGACATGCTGAAGGGCATGGCTGTTGGCGGCACTTTGTTTGAAAGCCTGGGCTTTTCCTATCTCGGGCCGATTGATGGCCACGATATGGACCAGCTGCTGCCGGTGCTGCGCACCGTGAAGGCCCGTGCCACCGGTCCGATCCTGATCCATGTGCTGACGAAGAAGGGCAAGGGTTATGCCCCGGCGGAACGCGCCCGCGACAAGGGCCATGCCACTGCCAAGTTCGACATGGTGACCGGCGAACAGAAGAAAGCGCCCTCGAACGCGCCCTCCTACACCGCTGTCTTTGGCAAGGAACTGGTGCGGCTGGCGGCCGAGGATGACAAGATCTGCGCCGTCACCGCAGCGATGCCCGATGGCACCGGCCTGAACCTGATGGCCGAACGCTACCCCTCGCGCACCTTTGACGTCGGCATCGCAGAACAGCATGGCGTCACCTTTGCCGCCGCGCTGGCCGCTGGCGGGATGAAACCGTTCTGTGCGATGTATTCCACATTCCTGCAGCGCGGTTATGACCAGGTGGTGCATGACGTGGCAATCCAGCGCCTGCCGGTGCGCTTTGCCATCGACCGTGCGGGTCTGGTGGGCGCGGATGGGGCAACCCATGCGGGCAGTTTCGACATTGCCTATATGGCAAACCTGCCCGGCATGGTGGTGATGGCCGCCGCCGATGAAGCAGAGCTGGTGCATATGACAGCCACCGCTGCAGCCTATGATGACGGCCCCATCGCCTTCCGCTATCCGCGGGGGGAGGGCGAAGGCGTCGATATGCCAGAGGTGCCTGAGGTCTTGGAAATCGGCAAAGGCCGGATGATCCAGAACGGCAAACGCGTGGCGATCCTGTCGTTCGGCACCCGTCTGGGCGAAGTCAAAAAGGCCGCCGAGGCGTTGTCTGCCAAGGGGATCACCCCAACCATCGCGGACGCCCGTTTCGCCAAACCGCTGGATCGCGACATGATCCTGCAGCTGGCTGCCGATCACGAAGCCCTCATCACCATTGAAGAGGGCGCAGTGGGGGGCTTTGGCTCACACGTGGCGCAGCTTCTGGCGGAGGAAGGCGTCTTTGATAGCGGGCTGAAGTTCCGCTCCATGGTGCTGCCCGACACCTTCATCGATCAGGCCAGCCCGGCGGACATGTATGAGATCGCGGCGATGAACGCGCCGCAGATCGAAGCCAAGGTGCTGGAAGTTCTGGGCGTGGCGACGATTGGAGAGAAGCGGGCCTAAACCCCCGTCGTCTCCTGCGGGGGAACAAAGGTTTCCAGATCTTCGGCAGCGCGGACGGCGCGCAGGCCTTCGCGGTAGCTGGGGTAGAGCAGATCCACCCCCAGATCATCCTTGATGCGCTGGTTTCTGACGCGCTTGTTCTCGCCATAGAAGCTGCGCGCCATGGGGGTCATGCCGGCCTCATCAAAGGGGACTTCGGCAGGGACAGGCAGGCCCAACAGCTCAGCCGCAAAGCCCAGCACATCCTGCGGCGGGGCGGGATCATCATCACAGAGGTTGTAGATCGCACCGGGATCGGGCCGCGCAATCGAAGCGGCAAGAACCTGTGCGATATCATCGACGTGAATGCGCGAAAACACCTGTCCCGGCTTCACGATGCGCCGCGCCTTCCCTGCCATCAGCTTGGCAAATGGGCCGCGACCGGGACCATAGATCCCTGCGAGACGAAAGATATGCAGCGGCAGGTCGGGAATGGCCTGCCAACCTGTTTCCGCCGCAGCGCGCCAGCGGCCACGCTGGCTGGACGGGGTGACGGCGGTGTCCTCATCCACCCAGGCGCCATCATGGTCACCATAGACCGCAGTGGTCGAGAGATAGCCAACCCATTCCAGCGTATCGCCCTGCGCTGCCTCTGCCAGAGCGTCGGCAAGTTCGTTCAACACCGGGTCCCCCTCTGCGGTTGGCCCGACGGACGACAGGATATGGGTCACCCCATCCAGAGAAAGGGGGGCACCGGGCCAGGTGATCAACTCGACCCCGTGGACGGGCACAGCATCATCTGCTGATCGGGTGGTGCCAATAACCTTCCAGCCCGCCTGAAGCAGCTGGGGGGCCAATGCGCGGGCAGTATAGCCAAATCCAAGACAGAGCAGTGTTTTTGTCATGCCCCATAGATGCGCGCGGGCCTGTTTGGGTGCAAGGGTTGATTCCTCTGCCGATTGCGCATTTGCTGGGTCCATGGACAAAAAACCGATTGATGTGGATGCAGCATACGGGCTTGCGGGCCCAGAGCAGTCGCGTGCCCTTTACGCAGATTGGGCAGAGACCTACGACAGCGGCTTTGCGAGCGAAACAGACTACATCCTGCCCGAACAGGTCGCGTTGGTTTTTGCGGCCGCTGGTGGCAGGGGGCCAGTTCTCGATGTGGGGGCCGGTACTGGATTATGCGGGGTTGCCCTTGCAAAGCAGAACATTGGCCCGATTGATGCCACCGACATCAGCCCCGACATGCTGGCACAGGCGCTGCGCAAGGATGTGTATCGCGATGTGATCGAAGCCGACCTGACAGAGGGTATCCCGGTGCCACAGGGGGCCTATTGCGGTTTGGTATCCTCTGGCACCTTCACCCATGGCCACGTCGGACCGGAGGCCTTGCCACCCCTCCTGCGGGTGGCCCGTCCTGACGCGATTTTCGCCCTGGCCATCAACGCGCGGTTTGCGGCGACGTCCGGCTTTGACGACGCGTTGCACCGCTTGCAACGCGGTGGCTGGATCAGGGATCTGCGGTTGCCGGAAGTGGCAATCTACGGCTCTGCGGCCAAGGGCATCCATCGCGCGGACACTGCCCTTGTCGCTGTATTTGCAAAGGTCTGAGACGGCGATCAGCGCCCTTTCCACACCGGATCGCGTTTTTCGGCAAAAGCGCGCGCGCCCTCCAGCTGATCCTCGCTATCATAAAGCACATCAACACTGCGCAACTGGCGTTTGGTGATCCGGTTCATGGCGTCCTGGAATTTGCTGTCCTCGGCATCGCGCACGATTTCCTTGATTGCGGCGTAGACCAGCGGCGGGCCAGAGGCCAGGAGACGGGCCAGTTCCCAAGCGCGATCCATCAGCTGGTCCGCTGCCACGATCTCATTCACCAGCCCCCAGCGGTTGGCCTCTTCGGCATCAAACCAGCGCCCGGTCAGCAAGAGCTCCATCGCGATGTGATAGGGAATGCGTTTGGGCAGTTTCACACTGGCTGCATCCGCCACGGTGCCAGAGCGGATTTCCGGCAGCGCAAAGGTGGCATGATCGGCCGCAATGATCATGTCCGCAGACAAGGCCAGCTCCAGCCCGCCGCCACAGGCGATCCCGTTCACCGCGGCAATCACCGGCTTGTTCATGTCGCGCAGCTCCTGCAATCCACCGAACCCGCCGACACCATAGTCGCCATCCACCGCATCACCGTCAGCCGCCGCTTTCAGATCCCAACCGGGGCAAAAGAACTTCTCTCCCCCACCCGTCAGGATTGCCACCCTGAGGTCAGGATCATCGCGGAAATCGCGGAAGACCTCACCCATGACCTTGCTGGTCGCCAGATCAATGGCGTTGGCCTTGGGCCGGTCCAGCGTCACTTCCAGAATGGCGCCGTCGCGGCGGGTTTTCACGGGGCTGCTGCCGGTGTCTTCACTCATTTCGTCTCCTCCTGGCATGTGGCATGCCTGTCTGTTTTCAGGCCGCAGCCCTAGTATTTCCGCCGCATCAGCGCATCCGCGGCCACGGCATCTGTTGGCGTGCACAGAAGCGGGTTGATCTCGATCTCCTCCAACCCCAGCGCATTCTCAAGCACATAGGCCTCAACCGCGCGGATGGCCGCCATGAGGGCCTCGCGATTGGCAGCGGCAGCGCCACGATACCCGTTGAGCAACCGTGACACCCGCAGGCTGTTCAGCGCGGTTTCAAGATCCGCTTCAGACGCAGGCAATAGAACCGATGCGCTGTCCTGCAGGACTTCGGTCAGCGTACCACCCGCTGCAAGGGTCATGACAAACCCGTGGGCCGGATCCTTGACCACACCGATCAACAGCTCTGCCACCGCACCTGTCACCATTTCCTCGATCAGGAAGCTGCGGGCCGGCATGTCATGTGCTGCATCGCTGACCGCCTGACCTGAGGTCAGGTTCAGCACAACGGCTCCTGCCTCAGTCTTGTGGGCGACACCTTCTCCCTTGAGAACAACGGGGAAGCCGAGATCGACAGCCACGGCCCGAGCGTTGGTGGCCGAGATGGCGCGTTTGGAATGCGGCACCCGCAACCCATAGGCCGAGAGCTGACGCTTGGCCTCGGCTTCGGGGATCAGATCGGGCTCTACTGTGGCTGTTGGCAACAACAGCGGCTCCGGTGGTTCGGGCAGACACAGGCTTGCCGCTTCGCAGGCAGCAATAGCTTCTGTCAGCCCGGAAAACGGAACCACACCGGCCTCCATCAGCCGGGCTGCGACCTCCTCTGGCATGAGTTCGGGAAGGGTTGCGATGAAACCGGCGTTGGCGCCGGTCCGCTCCCGCGCTGCAATCATTGCAGCAATGGTACATTCCCAGTCAGACGCATCACAGCGATCCCCGCGCGGAAAATCGGCAATCAGCATGGTCATCGCCAGTTGCGGATCCATCAACGCAGCGAAGGCGTTGGTCATCGCTTCGGTGTCACGCCAGATATAGGTGTGATAATCAAGCGGATTGGCCAGCGCCACCATCGGGCCGAGCGCGGCGCGCAGATCGGTTTTCTGGCGGTCATTCAGGGGTGGGAACGCCACCCTGCGCGCATGAGCGGTATCCGCGGCCAGGCTTGCCTCGCCCCCCGAACAGCTGATGGTCGCAATACGGTTCGAGGGCAGACGCCCCGCTACATGCAACAGCTTCAGCGTCTCCAGGAAAGACGGCAGATCACCCAGACGCGGAATACCAAAGCGCGACAGCAAAGCCCCGGCCCCCGCGTCACCGCCCGCAAGCGAGGCGGTATGAGAAACAGTTGCGGCCTGGGCCTCGGCCGATTTACCGACCTTCAGGGCGATGATGGGCTTGCCCAATGCGCGGGCACGGGCGGCAAGTGCCTCAAAGGCGCGCAGATCGCCAAACCCCTCGATATGCAAACCCAGCGCAGTGACCCGGTCGTCCTCCAGCAGCGCCTCGCCAATTGCAGCAATGCCCGATTGTGCCTGATTGCCCGCAGTCACCACATAGGCCAGCGGCAGGCCACGCTTCTGCATGGTCAGGTTGATTGCGATGTTGGAGCTTTGAGTGACCAGGGCCACGCCTGTCTCAGCCCGCTGGCCGCCATGCTGGTCCGGCCACAAAAGCGCACCGTCCAGATAGTTGATGAAGCCATAGCAATTGGGGCCGAGGAAGGGCATATCGCCCGCCGCCTCTAACAGCTGCGCCTGCAAATCAGCCCCTTCGGCGTCTTCTGCTGCGGCTTCCAGAAAACCGGACGCAAAGCACACTGCCCCGCCAGCCCCGCGCGCCGACAGCGCCCGCACCGCGTTGATCGTGGCAAAGCGGTTCACCCCGACAAAGGCAGCATCTGGTGCCTCTGGCAGACTGTCCACGTCTTTGAACGCCGGCAGGCCCGCGACCTCTTCAGCCTTGGGGTGGACGGGCCAGATGATGCCCCCGAACCCCATCTTCTGGCACTGCTCGATCACCAGGCGGCACCACGCGCCACCACCGATCACAGCTATGGATTTGGGACGGAAAAGGCGGGAAAGGTCGCGTGTCATTGTCTTGCGGTTCCGCTGGGTGAGAGTTCGGGAGCCTCCGGCGGGGATATTTTCAGCCAGAAGAAGCGTAGGGTTTCATTAACCAGAATCGGCAACGCTGATTGCGCGGTACAGGCGGGGACGCCGATGACCGCGCCAGGAGAAGGCCCCCGGTTGCGGCGTTGCCCTCCGGGGGCTGGATCTGGTTTCATTCTTCTTCTGGCCTTCAAATATCCTCGCCGAAGGCGAAAAAACTGCTGGGTTTCAATGTGTCGGCCGGTCGAGATGGCCCAGATCCCGGTCCGGGTCAATCCGGTCGCGCACGCGGGTTTTCAGCGCCTTCACATCCGGAAAACCGCCGTCGCGTTTGCGTTCCCAGATCACCGTCCAGTCGGATTTCAAACACACCGCCCATGTCACCGGGGATCAGGGTGACTCCCCCCAGTTGATCCTGAAATGTCTGCAACAATTCCTGTGCCATCCAGCCCGCGCGCAGCAGCCAGTTGCAGCCGATGCAGTAGGTGATGGTCACATTGGGTTTCACAGCCTGTGGTGCGGTTTGGGTCATGGATCAGCCTCCGACGGCGCGCAGCATCTCGCGGCTGATGATGTGCCGCTGGATTTCACTGGTGCCTTCCCAGATACGCTCCACCCGCGCGTCGCGCCAGATGCGTTCCAGCGGGAGCTCGTCCATCAGGCCCATGCCGCCGTGAATTTGGATCGCCTCATCCGCGACAAAGGCCAGCATCTCGGTCGCCTTCAGCTTGGCCATCGACATATCGCTTTCGGTGACGGTGCCCTGATCGAATTTCCAGCCCGCTTCCCAGGTCAATAGGTTCGCCGCCTTCAGCTCCAGCGCCATATCGGCGAGTTTGAAGGACACACCCTGAAACTTGCCGATTTGCTGGCCGAACTGTTTGCGCTCGGCGGCGTAGTCGATCGCATGCTGCAGGGCACGGTCTGCGCGACCAAGGCAGGTGGCGGCCACTTGCAGGCGGGTCGCGCCCAGCCAGGTGTTGGCAACATCAAACCCCTTGTCGACCTCGCCCAGAATGGCCGAGGACGGCAGGCGGCAGTCGTCGAATTCCAGCACCGCGTTGGTATAGCCGCGGTGACTGACATTGCCGTAGCCGTCGCGCACCTCAAAACCCGGGGTGCCCTTGTCGACGAAGAAGGCGGTGATCTTCTTCTTCGGCCCGCGCGGGGTGTCCTCGACCCCGGTGGCCATGAAGCAGATCGCGAAATCGGCGATATCGGCGTGGCTGATGAAATGCTTGGTGCCGTTCAGGATCCAGTCATCACCGTCCTGGCGCGCGGTGGCTTTCATGCCGCGCAGGTCCGATCCCGCGTCCGGCTCTGTCATCGCCAGACAGTCCCATTTCTCGCCTTTCATACAGGGGAACAGGTATTTTTCCTTCTGCTCCTCGGTGCCTGCCAGCAGGATGTTCGATGGCCGCGCCACGCCGGTCCAGTGCAGCGCATAGTTGGCGCGACCCAGTTCCTTTTCATACATCAGCCAGGTCAGGGTATCGAGGCCGGCACCCCCTACCTCCTCTGGCATGTTGGCGGCATAAAGCCCTGCCTCCATCGCCTTTTTCTGCACATCGCGGATCACGTCCATGTCCAGGTGGCCGGTGCGTTCGATCTCCGCCTCGTGGGGGTAGAGCTCTTTCTCCACAAAGGCGCGGGTGGTTTCCACGATCATGGCCTGTTCTTCGGTCATTGCGAACTGCATCGGTCCCTCCCGTCAGGGTAATTCTGTTGACTTGTCCCTGAGCGTAGGACTGGATGAACAGGATATCATGCGCTACCGGACATCATCGTGCCAAAATGGAAGAAACAACACGCTGCAACGCAGCAGATTGACCTGTTGCTGTTTGATCAGTTTTCGGGCCATTGCCTTGCCAATACCGTCGAGCCACTCCGCGCGGCAAATGGCTTTGCTGGACGGGATCTCTATTCCTGGCGGTTCCTGACCCTTTCAGGTGCGCCTGCCGTGTCATCCGCCGGCATGGAGGTTATCGCGCAGAGGGCGCTCGCGCGGGCTGAGGGTGATATGCTCATCGCGATGCCGAGCTATGGCTATCTGCGTCACGCAACCGATGCGACGGCGCGGGGGCTGCGGGCTGCTGCCGCCCGATACCGTGTGATGGCGGGTTTTGATACTGGCGCCTGGCTTCTGGCCGCTGCCGGGTTGCTGACGGGCTATCGCGCCACCATTCACCGCGCCGAGATGGAGGAGTTCACCGACTGCTTTCCCGAGGTGGACGCCAGCCAGCAGCGCTATCTGTGGGATCGTGACCGGTTGACCTGTTCAGGAGCGATGTCTGCCTTTGACAGCATTCTTGACATGATCGGACAGCAGCACGGTCAGGCGCTGCGCCTGGATGTTGCCGATCTATTCATGAGCGCAGACCCGGAGCCGACATCTGGCAGCAACCTGTCCGGCACGCCCTTGCGCAGCACCACTGTGGCGCGGGCGGTCAAGGTGATGGAGGACAATCTGGAGAACCCCCTGCCCCTGACCGACGTGGCCCGCCAGACCGGGCGCAGCCTGCGCGAGCTGGCCCGCCGGACACAGGCCGAACTGGGCGTGACGCCACAGGGGCTGTATCGCCATTTTCGTCTGAAACGGGCGAAACGCCTTGTGTTAGAGACGGAATACAGCGTCGCGGAGATCGCCCTCCGCTGCGGCTATGAAAACCCAAGCGCGCTGACACGGGCGTTTCGGGCAGAGTTTCAGACAACGCCCCGACAGTTGCGCAGCGCACGGCGCTGACCATCGGCGGCGCATCGCTGATACCGATCTTATGGTTTCACAAAAAAGAGCTATTGTTTGCGCTAGACCTGAAGAGGCCTTGCGCTTGCTCAGGTAATCAGAACAATTGGCACATGACAGATATCGCATTCCCAAGCTGGCCCGATGTAGCCCCCCAGTTGATCGAAGTTGCGGCAGGTCGCCGCCCGGCGGATACGGTGATCCGCAAGGGGGTCTGGGTCAACGTTCACACGCGTGAACTCCTCCCCGATCATGACATTGCCATAAGCGCAGGACGTATTGCCTATGTCGGGCCTGACGCGGGCTATTGCACCGGTCCCGACACCGAGGTGATCGAGGCAAACGGGCGCTACATGATGCCCGGCCTGTGTGATGCGCATATGCACATCGAATCCGGCATGCTGACCCCAGCAGAATTTGCCCGCGCTGTGATCCCTCATGGCACCACCTCGATGTTCACCGACCCGCATGAAATCGCCAATGTGCTGGGCCTTGAAGGCGTGCGACTGATGCATGACGAAGCGCTGCTGCAGCCGGTCAATATCTTTACCCAGATGCCGAGCTGTGCGCCCTCTGCGCCAGGGCTGGAAACCACCGGCTACGAGATCTCGCCCGAGGATGTTGGAGAGGCGATGAACTGGCCGGGGATCATCGGCCTTGGCGAGATGATGAACTTTCCCGGTGTTGCCAATGGCGACCCCAAGATGCTGGCCGAAATCGCCGCGACCCAGCGCGCAGGGAAAACCGTTGGCGGGCATTATGCCTCTCCTGACCTTGGCCCCGATTTTGCGGCCTATGTGGCGGGCGGCCCGGCTGACGATCACGAAGGCACCTGTGAGGCAGATGCCATTGCCCGCATGCGCCAAGGTATGCGCGCGATGGTGCGGCTGGGATCGGCCTGGTACGATGTTGAGGCGCAGATCACCGCGATCACCGAAAAGGGGCTGGATCCGCGCAACTTCATCCTGTGTACCGATGATTGCCATTCCGGCACGCTGGTCAACGATGGCCATATGAACCGGGTTGTGCGTCACGCGATCGACTGCGGCTGCGACCCCTTGGTTGCCATCCAGATGGCCACGATCAATACAGCCACCCATTTCGGTCTTGAGCGAGAGCTGGGCTCTATCACGCCGGGCCGCCGGGCAGATGTGATTTTGACCTCTGACCTTAAGTCCTTGCCGATCGAGGTGGTGGTGGCGCGGGGCCAGATCGTGGCCGAGGCCGGAGAAATCAAAGTGGACTGCCCGCACCTCGACTGGCCAGACAGCGCCCGAGGCACAGTCCATCTGGGCCATGAGTTGTCCGCACGTGATTTTGAGATCAACGCACCTGAAGGGGCCAATGCGGTCACTGCAAATGTGATTGGGGTTGTCGAGAACCAGGCCCCCACCAAAGCCCTTCAGGCAGAATTGCCGGTGGTTGACGGGCTGGTCGAGGGCAGTGGCGATGTCTGCCAGATTGCCCTTGTCGAACGGCATCGGGCAACCGGTGGCGTGACAAACGCCTTTGTCTCCGGGTTTGGCTATTCCGGCAAAATGGCGATGGCCTCGACCGTGGCCCATGACAGCCACCATATGATTGTCGTCGGAACCGATCGTGCACAGATGGCGCTGGCCGCGAACCGGCTGGCCGAGGTCGGTGGAGGCATCACCATTTTCCGCGAGGGGCAGGAGCTGGCCCTGGTTGAACTGCCGATTGCCGGGCTGATGTCCGACAGCCCCGCAACCGAGGTTGCCGCCAAGGCGCAGAAGATGGTCGACGCGATGGAGGCCTGTGGCTGCACGCTGAACAATGCCTATATGCAACATTCCCTGCTGGCGCTTGTCGTCATCCCAGAGCTGCGTATTTCCGACCTTGGACTGGTCGACGTTCGCAGCTTCAAGAAAATTCCAGTGATCGAGCCGCTTTCATGACAACAGTAAAAACCCCACAACTTCCTGCCGCTGAGGAATTCACCGACGCGGCCGCAGCTGTCGCCCGTCTGGAGCAGCTTTATTCGGAGGCGACACAGTTCCTGTGCACCGAATTCTCCAGCGTGATTGCCGATGGCGCCGCAGTACCGCACCGCATCCGCGCCTATTACCCGGAGATCCGCTTTACCACCTCGTCGTTTGCACAGGTGGATAGTCGGCTCAGCTATGGGCATGTGTCAGCGCCCGGCACCTATGCCACGACGGTGACACGCCCGGATCTGTTTCGTCATTATTTGACCCAACAGATTGGCCTGTTGATCCGCAATCACGGCCAGCCTGTCACCATTGCGGTCTCGGACACACCAATCCCGGTGCATTTTGCTGTCGCCTCAGACCCCAATCTGACCGTCCCGCAAGAGGGGGCGGCAGGCTTTACCCTGCGCGATGTGTTCGATGTGCCGGATCTGGCGACCACCAACGATGACATCGTGAACGGCACCTATCAGGCCAGCGACAACACCGGGCCGCTATCGCTGTTTACGGCGCAGCGCATCGACTATTCGCTGGCCCGGCTGTCGCACTATACGGCGACGGATCCACAGCATTTCCAGAACCATGTGCTGTTCACCAACTACCAGTTCTACGTGGCGGAGTTCGAGGCCTATGCCCGCGCCCAGCTGGCTGACCCGCAGTCAGGCTACATCAGCTTTGTCAGCACCGGCGACCACGAGATCACCCACGCGGATGCCGAAATCCCGCCAACCACCAAACTGCCGCAGATGCCGACCTACCACCTGAAGCGGGAAGACGGCAGTGGCATCACCCTGGTGAACATCGGCGTCGGCCCGTCCAACGCAAAGACCGCCACGGACCACATCGCCGTATTGCGCCCGCATGCGTGGTTGATGGTTGGCCATTGTGCCGGTCTTCGCAATACGCAAACCCTGGGGGATTTCGTGCTTGGCCACGGGTATCTGCGCGAGGACCACGTGCTGGACGACGATCTGCCGATCTGGACCCCGATCCCCGCGCTTGCGGAAATTCAGGTCGCGCTGGAAAATGCCGTTGCTGAGGTGACCGAACTGGAAGGTTATGATCTGAAACGGATCATGCGGACCGGCACCGTTGCCACCATCGACAACCGTAACTGGGAATTGCGCGACCAATCCGGCCCGGTCCAGCGGTTGTCCCAATCCCGCGCCATCGCACTGGATATGGAAAGCGCAACAATCGCGGCCAATGGATATCGCTTCCGCGTGCCATACGGAACGCTGCTGTGCGTGTCGGACAAACCCCTGCATGGTGAGCTGAAACTGCCAGGCATGGCATCTGATTTCTACCGCACGCAGGTTGCGCGGCATTTGCAGATCGGGATAAAGGCGATGGAACAGTTGCGCGGCATGCCACTTGAGCGTTTGCACAGTCGAAAACTGCGCTCCTTCGACGAAACAGCCTTTCTTTAAGGCGAGTTTTCCACCGAAATCTGCCAAAAACCCCTATTTTGTTGGGCTAAATGCTACACAATGCGTTGTGTTACGACACAACATAACGCTAAGGTTACGCGATGAGGCCCCATAACTCGGGCAGTGACAAGGAGACCTAAAAATGTCCAAACCGATGACCAAGACCCAGCTTGTTGCCGCTCTGGCTGAAGAAATGGGCAGCGACAAGAAAGCCGCCGGCGCCGCTCTGGATGCCGTTTGCGCGCTGATCACCCGCGAAGTTTCCGGCGGTGGCGCAGTGACCCTGCCCGGCGTTGGCAAGATCTACTGCCGCGAGCGCCCTGAGCGCGAAGTGCGCAACCCCGCGACCGGTGAGAAGTTCACCAAAGAAGCGGACAAGGTCGTGAAAATGACCATCGCCAAAGCGCTGAAAGACAGCGTGAACGGCTAAGTTCACATCACGACCAAGATCGTGTTGTGGGTCGCCTTTCAGGCGGCCCTTTCTTTTTGCCCGGTCTTGCGCAGCTATGGACATCATCCGCGCGTCGCTTCAGGGTCACGCCATTGGATCGGCAGGGAGAGACGGCCATGGATCTGCGCGCATTGGCGATGGGGCTTGCATTTGCCTTCATGTGGTCGTCGGCCTTTACCTCGGCCCGGATCATTGTGGCGGATGCCTCGCCGCTTTATTCGCTGGCGTTCCGCTTCCTGATTTCCGGTTTGATCGGGGTCGCCGTTGCCCGGTATCTCGGGCAGAGCTGGCGCCTGACCCGCGGCCAGATGAAGGCCACAATCGTTTTCGGGATCTGCCAGAATGCCCTCTATCTCGGGCTCAATTTCGTCGCGATGGAGAGCATCGAGGCGTCACTGGCTGCGATCATCGCATCAACCATGCCGATGTTGGTCGCAATTGCGCTGTGGGCGGTTTACGGCGAACGCCTGCCGCGGCTCGGCGTGGCCGGGTTGATTGCCGGGGTCATTGGCGTTGCACTGATCATGGGGACGCGCATTAGCGCCGGTGTAGACCTCTTTGGTGTCATGCTTTGCGGCATTGGCGTGCTGGCCCTGACGCTGGCGACCCTTGCCCTGCGTGGGGCAACATCCGGCGGCAACTACATGATGGTCGTTGGTCTGCAGATGTTGATCGGTTCAGCAGTTCTGTTTGTCGTTGCCCCGATGGTTGAAACCTTCCGGTTGGAACCCAGTTGGCCGCTCGCCCTCGCCTTTGTTTACACCACGCTCGTGCCGGGGCTGACCGCGACCTTTATCTGGGTTCTGCTGTTGAACCGGATCGGTGCGGTGCGCGCGGCAACGTTCCACTTTCTGAACCCGGTTTTCGGCGTTGCGGTGGCCAGTGTTCTTCTGGGGGAGCGGCTGGGTGTTCTGGATCTGGTCGGTGTCGCCATCGTCACCTTTGGCATTCTGGCGGTGCAGCTTGCCCGCCAAAAGGCCCAAGCCGATACAGCCACCACGGCCACCAGAACCCTGCCAGAGGCGCCCGGCCGGGCCCGCCCCTGACGCGGGCAGCCAAACACGGTCGCGCGAGGTCATGAAATAGCGCTTTGCTTTTTCTGCCCCCTGCCCCCATTTACTGACAAACGCCAAAGATCGGAGGACAAGATGCGCAGCTATTCCAAAGACCCCGACGCCATTGCGGCCCTCTCGGAAGAAGAATTCTACGTCACCCAGCAATCGGGCACGGAACGTCCCGGAACTGGCAAACTGCTCTATAACAAAGAACCCGGCATTTATGTGGATATCGTTTCGGGAGAGCCATTGTTTGCCTCGTCCGACAAATATGAATCGGGATGTGGCTGGCCCAGCTTTACCAAGCCGATCGAGCCCGCCCATGTTCAGGAGCTTGAGGATCGCACCCACGGGATGATCCGTACTGAGGTCCGTTCTTCCCATGGCGACAGCCATCTCGGCCATGTGTTCCCCGATGGGCCGCGCGACCGTGGCGGCCTGCGCTATTGCATCAATTCCGCCTCTCTTCGCTTTGTGCATCTCGACGACATGCAGGCAGAAGGTTACGGCGACTATATCGACCAAGTGGAGGATAGATCATGAGCACCGCAACTGAACGGGCCGTTCTGGCCGGTGGGTGTTTCTGGGGTATGCAAGACCTGATCCGCAAGCGTCCGGGCGTCATCAGCACGCGCGTAGGCTACAGCGGCGGTGACGTGCCCAACGCAACCTACAAAAACCACGGCACTCATGCCGAGGCGATCGAGATCATCTTTGATCCTGCCCAGACCAGTTATCGCACGCTGCTGGAATTCTTCTTTCAGATCCACGACCCAACCACCGTGGACCGTCAGGGCAATGACATTGGCACCAGCTATCGCTCTGCAATCTTTTTTGTCGATGAGACGCAAAAGCAGATTGCAGAAGACACCATCGCCGATGTGGACGCCTCTGGAATCTGGCCCGGCAAGGTCGTCACCGAACTGGCACCTGTGGGCGACTTCTGGGAAGCCGAACCGGAGCATCAGGACTATCTCGAGCGGCTCCCGAATGGCTACACCTGCCACTTCCCCCGCCCCGATTGGGTCCTGCCCAAACGCAGCGAGACGGCCGCCGAATAAGCGCCCCAGCAAAAAGCCCCGCCAAATGGCGGGGCTTCGTCATTCTCAGAATGCAAAATCAGGCGTGGGCGATGCGGGGCCGGCCGCTGGCCTCTACTGTCAGAAATGCCTCGACGAAGACATCACGCGCCTCGACCCTTGCGGTGCGAATATCCCGCTCAATCTGGGTGGCGATATCCTCGGCTCCAGCCTCTTCGGCGGCTGCGGTGGCTTCTCCATGAAGATGCGCTTCGAGCAGCTTCAGCGCCTCCTCAGGGGTGGAAAAATCCTGCGGCCCGTCATCCAAATGGACGCGGAATTTGCCCTCAGCCGGGGACGTCACCGTTCCGCTGCGGCGCATGGTGATGCGACCGACAACAGCCCCGATTGCATTCGCAACCCCCGCATGTTCAGGCAGGATCATGTTGCAATGCAGCCGCGCGCCCACCGCGGGATAGTAGCTGGGGGCGGACGCGCCGAGACCAACCACGTCCACGTTCAGCCCACTTTGCAGGGAAATCAGACCGCGATGGCCTTTCAACCCACGCTGCATCAGAACATGGCGCGCCAGCTGATCAGGTGGGGGGCCGAACGGGCTGCTTTCTTCGGCAAATGCAGTCTCTAACAAGGTCAAAGCGGTCTGCTCGGTCATCTGGTCGATGATGATCTGCGCCAGTGACGGCGCATCCGGCGCAAGGCGATCCCCCGAGCCAACACGACGGCGGGCAAACAGAGTAAGAGCCTTTTCAGCCGCCTCACTGTCCCAGGCAGACAGGCGGCCAAGGACGTGGCTCGCATCGGACGGAGTGATGGCGGAGACCTGCACCAGCCCTCGATCCACCAGCCGCATCAACGCAGTTTGTTCGATCCGGCTTTGCAGGATTGCCCCAGTGGGATGGGTGGCGTCGCCAATCCGCTCTAGAATGCGCGCATCGCGATCGGCAAGGCCGACAGCGGACTGTCCGGGCACCGCACGCACGAACTGGCCGTCATATTCACCGACTGTGGACGCGCGCAACTGCGTATCCAGTGCCGCGTGCACCACATCCGGTGCCGTCATTGCAACCAGAGACACCGGCAACACCCGGCGGGGGCCAAGCGTGACCCCACCGTCCATACCGCTGGTCACCAGATGGACCTGGCTATCGCCGCCAAGGCCAGAGGTGCGCATCGCAACCGCCTCGACCATCGTGCGATACCCGCCGACCTGCGCCCCTGCAGGGTCGATCTTGGGCTTGCCGTTTTCGATCAGGGCCACGTCGGTCGTCGTACCGCCGATATCACTGACCAGCGCCCGCTCCACACCCGTCAACCACCGTGCACCAACCAGCGAAGCGGCAGGGCCGCTCAGGATGGTTTCGATCGGGCGTGCGCGCGCTTGTTCCGCCGACATCAGTGCACCATCGCCACGCACAACCATCATCTGCGCAGCAATCCCCAGCTCTGACAGCCGCGTTTCTGCCCTGCCGATCAACCGGTCAATCATCCCGATCAGCCGGGCATTCAAAACCGCGGTCAGCGCCCGTTTCGGCCCATTCAGCCGCGCAGAGAGCTGATGGGAGCAGGTGACGGGAATGCCGGTTTCTTCGGTGATGATGCGCGCCACCTCCAATTCATGCGCGGGATTGCGGGTGGCGAACTGACCTGCCACCGCAAAGCCGCTGACGTGGGCTGCCTCGGTTTGTAGAAAACTGCGAAGAGCGGCTGTATCCAGTGGCGCCGCCTCCCCGCCTGCGTGGTTGTGGCCGCCTGCAAGAACCAGCGCCGGATCGCCCTTGAGCGCGTCGCGCAGACCGTGCCGATCCAGATCTGCCTCGGCAAAGCCGACATAGACCAGCGCCACGCGTCCGCCCTGACCTTCAACCAGCGCATTGGTTGCCAATGTCGTCGACAACGCCGCCAGCGTGACCTCGGATGGTGACACTCCAGCCTCAGACAACACCGCCTCAACCGCTTTGCCGACACCAATCGCCAGATCTTGCCGGGTTGTCAGGGATTTCGCCGTGGCAAGCACATGCGTCTCATCACGGATCAGCACCGCATCGGTATAGGTTCCGCCGGTATCGACCCCCAAAAGCAGTGTCATTCATCATCCTCCTGTTCGCACCATCCCGCCTAGCGAAGCAAAAGCGGCACCGCATGTCTGGAAGCGGCATTCTGCTGGACGTGCTGAGAAAAGCGTTGGCTAAGCAAGTTTCGCCGCAGCCCAGCGGGCGGCATCGGCTACCGTTGGATCCGGGTCCGTGGTCAGCGATTGGGCAACGGCGCGCAACTCCGGCTGAGCAGAGTTGCCAATCGCATACAAGACGTTGCGCACAAACCGATCCCGACCGATCCGTTTTATCGGCGAGCCCGAAAACAACGTACGAAACGCCGCGTCGTCCAAAGTGGCCAGCTCTGCCAGTTTCGGCGCGGTAAATTCGGGTCGTGCCTCATAGCGGATGTCGCTTGCCGCAACGGCAAACTTGTTCCAGGGGCAGGCCGCAAGGCAATCATCGCATCCATAGATCCGGTTGCCCAGTTTGCTGCGCAGATCCTCGTCAATCGGACCTTTGTGTTCGATGGTCAGGTAGGAAATGCAGCGGCGGGCATCGAGCTGATAAGGCGCCGGAAAGGCATCGGTGGGGCAGGCTGCAATACAGGATCGACAGGATCCGCAGTGGTCGCGCTCGGCAGGGTCGGCAGGCAGGTCAAGCGTTGTAAAAACAGACCCTATAAAGGCCCAATTGCCCCAATCCCGACTGACTAGATTGGTGTGTTTCCCCTGCCAGCCAAGCCCCGCTGCCTGTCCCAGCGGTTTTTCCGGCACCGGCGCCGTATCCACAAAAACCTTTACCTCGGCTTCATGGCCCTGCTTCTGGGCTTCGGCGATCAACCAGCGCGCCAGCCGCTTGAGCCGTTTTTTCACAAGGTCATGATAATCCTTGTTTCGGGCATAAACCGATATGGCCCCGCGATCGGGCTGCCCCACGATTTCCATCGGATCGACGTCAGGGGTATAGCTTTCGGCCAGCATGATGACCGAACGCGCCTCTGGCCACAGTTGTGCGGGGTCACCACGCCAATGACTCCGCTCCTCCATCCAGGCCATCTGTCCATGATAGCCCGCGTCCAGAAAGGCCTGCAGCCGATCCGGCACCTCAGGCACATCCCAGGGTCGGCAGATCCGGCAGGACACAAAGCCCTCGGCCAGGGCTTGCGCCACCAGTTGATCCTTGAGACTGGAATGATCCGTCATCGGGCGTTACGTCCTTGGCTCACGCGGCGCGAACCGCACCGGCGGCAGCTGCAGACATTGTCTTATCAGAAATCGAGATCTGCGTAATGGGGCGGTGGGCTGAAACCCGGAATCTGATCCGCGAGGATAGAGCGGAAGGCCGGGCGGGATTTGATCTTGGCGTACCAGTCCTTGACGACAGCCGACCGGTTCCAATCCACATCAGAGATATAGTCCAGCGAAGACAGATGCGCAGCAGCCGCAAAGTCGGCAAGGGTCATCTGATCCCCCGCCAGCCAGCGTCGGTGATCGAGCAACCACGCCAGATAGTCGAGATGATATTTGATCGCCCGCGCGCCGGCCTTGACGTTGCTGCTGTCGGGATAGCCCTGCCCGGTCACCTTTTTGTTGACCCGTTCATAGAGCAGCTTTGATGTCACCTCGTTGTGGAACTTGTCGTCAAACCAATTGACCAGCCGGCGCACCTCGTAGCGGCCATCGGGATCGCTCGGCATCAGAGAGGGCTCGGGGCGGGTTTCTTCGAGGTACTCGCAAATCGCCGCACTTTCCGCCATCAGCTTCCCATCCAGTCGGATCACCGGAACCTTGGCCGCGGGGTTGCGGCGCAGAAAATCCGCTTCCTTTTCCCAGTAGCGTTCCTCGACCAGCTCAACCTCGATGCGCTTTTCCGCAAGCGACAGCCGTACTTTTCGGCAGAACGGGGACAGGGGCACGTGATAGAGGCGGGCCATGGGTCGTCAGGTCTCCTGTTGCGTGTGGTCGGGGGTCAGACAGCAATGCCCCGAAGCGCAGGAAGTTTCAATCCTCGAAACAGGCCGCGCGGCCATCTGCGCGAATGGTGGCCGCCCCGTCCATGATCTGCGCCGCACGCTTGCGCATGAAAGCGGATGGTTTTGCGGCAGAGCGGTCCTTGGGGTTGGGCAGAACAGAGGCCAGAAGCGCGGCCTGGCGCGGGCTCAGCTCATCCGGGCCAACGCCGAAATAATGCCGGGCTGCGGCCTCGGCTCCGAAAACGCCCTCGCCCATTTCAGCGACATTGAGATAGACCTCAAGGATACGCCGCTTGCTCCATACTGCTTCGACCATCGGGGTCATCAGTGTTTCAAGCGCCTTGCGGATCCAGCTGCGCCCCTGCCAGAGAAAGACATTCTTGACCACCTGCTGCGAGATCGTCGACGCCCCACGCTGACCACCTTCCGCGATGGCCTTGCGAATGGCCTCGGCATCCAATCCCCAATGCTGGCAGAACCGCGCATCTTCAGCCGCGACCACGGATCGCGCCAGCACTGGCGCCATTGCTTCGATCGGCATCCATTCGCGATCAATGTCGCCCAGGCGGCGGTATTCGGACCAGATGGTGAATGTGGTTGGCGGGTTGACCACCGAAAACAGCAGGATCGGCAGCAACATGACTGCAACGCCGACAAGCGCGGCGCGGCCGATCCAGCGTTTGGCCAGACGGCCCGGTGAAATATCAGGGCGCGCCTTTGCCTTGCCCGCAGATTTCCCGCGCGCCTTGGTCTTCTTGGAAGAGCCCGATTTTCCGCCTGTTTTTGCTGCCTTCGCCATAGCCTCTCTATACGGCAGAGTGGCGTCCTGCTCCAACCGGGAAATCAAGCCGCCTGCAAGAGATCGCCAAAGCAGGCATCAGACATGCATCTTGATGTGAAAAGGCCCCGACCGTTGAAACCGTCGGGGCCTGTCCAAGGCAATGCAGAGGAGTTGGCGGGGCCTATTCCGCCGGTACGGCTGCTACGTCCAGTGTCAGGGGCTGGGGCAGCTTGTCCAACATCTCGGTCGGGCAAACCTGCAAGAAGTTCGCTTTCTCGCTCTCCCAGTGCTGGAGAATATCAGCGGCCTTGCGGCTGCCGGTTTCTGCCAGATGACGCTCGACCAGACCTTTGAGCTGCTGTTCCCAATGCTCCACGCCGACCTGGCAGGTGACGAGGGATTCCATGTTCATCAGCGTCTCGGCCTTGCCTTCCGGGTCGTAGATATAAGCCATGCCGCCGGTCATACCTGCACCAAAGTTGGCGCCAATAGAGCCGAGGATCACCGCGACACCGCCGGTCATGTATTCACAACCGCAGGCACCACAGCCTTCGACCACCACGCTGGCACCGGAGTTGCGGACCGCGAAGCGTTCACCGGCACGACCTGCCGCAAAGAGATAGCCATCGGTTGCACCATAAAGGACGGTGTTGCCAACGATGGTGTTCTCGCTTGCTGTCAGCGGCGATGCCATCGGCGGACGTACCACAATGGTACCACCGGACAGCCCCTTGCCGACGTAGTCGTTCGCATCGCCCGAAACCTCCAGCTTGAGCCCCGGCGCTGCAAAGGCACCAAGAGACTGACCAGCAGAGCCCTGCAGCTTTACCGTCAGGTGGTCGGGCTGCAGCGTGTTGCGCATGCCAAAGTTGCGGACAATGTGGCTGGATGTACGGGTGCCCACGGTCCGATGTGTGTTCTGCACCGCATAGGACAGCTGCATCTTTTCCCCGTCCTGCAGGAAGCGGGCGGCATCGCGCACGATTTCCTTGTCCAGAGTGTCCGGCACAGCATTGCGTTCACGATCACGGTTGTAGTCGATGTCATGCGCACCATCGACGGTGATCAACATCGGGTTGAGGTCCAGATCATCAAGATGTGCCGAACCACGGGACACCTGCGCCAGCAGATCCGCCCGACCGATCACCTCGTCCAGAGAGCGCGCGCCGATTGAGGCGAGGATCTCGCGGACTTCCTGTGCGTAGAAGGTGATGAGGTTCACAACCTTGTCTGCGTTGCCGGTGAACTTGCCGCGCAGGGCTTCGTCCTGGGTACAGACACCAACGGGGCAGGTGTTGGACTGGCACTGGCGCACCATGATGCACCCCATTGCGATCAGCGCCGCGGTGCCGATGCCGTATTCTTCGGCCCCCAGCATTGCGGCCATCACGATGTCACGACCGGTCCGCAGACCACCATCGGTCCGCAGGGTGACCCGATCACGCAGGTTGTTCATCGCCAGAACCTGATGCGCCTCGGTCAGGCCCATCTCCCACGGCAGACCCGCGTATTTGATCGAAGTCGCCGGTGACGCGCCGGTGCCCCCGTTGTGGCCCGAAATCAGGATGATGTCGGCCTTCGCCTTAGCAACGCCCGCAGCAATGGTGCCAACGCCGGAAGACGCCACCAGTTTCACCGTCACCTTGCAGCGCGGGTTGATCTGCTTCAGGTCATAGATCAACTGCGCCAGATCCTCGATCGAGTAGATATCGTGGTGCGGCGGCGGCGAGATCAGCGTCACACCCTTGGTGGAGTGGCGCAGACGGGCAATCAGGTCGGTGACCTTCATCCCCGGCAGCTGGCCGCCTTCACCGGGCTTGGCGCCCTGGGCTACCTTGATTTCCAGCTCTTCGCACTGGTTCAGGTATTCGGCTGTCACACCAAAGCGGCCCGATGCCACCTGCTTGATTTTCGCAGACGGGTTGTCGCCGTTCGGCTCCGGAACGAAGTGCGCCGGATCTTCACCACCCTCACCAGAATCGGACTTGGCGCCGATCCGGTTCATTGCCACGTTCAGCGTCTTGTGCGCCTCGGGGCTCAGCGCGCCCAAGGACATGCCCGGCGTCACGAACCGTTTGCGGATCGAAGTGATCGATTCCACTTCCTCAATCGGTACGGCCTTGCCCAGCGGCTTGATCTGCAGCAGGTCGCGCAGGTGGATCGGCGGGTTCGATTGCATTTTTGCCGAGTACTGCTTCCACAACTCATAAGAGGCGCGGTTGCAGGCCATCTGCATCATATGCATGGACGTCGCTTCCCATGCGTGGGTCTCGCCGGACTTGCGGGCTTTGTAAAAGCCGCCGATTGGCAGGACATCCTGGGCACCCAACCATGCCTTGGCGTGGATTTCTTCCAGCTTGGTTTGAATACCTGTCACACCGATACCGGAAATCCGCGAGATCATGCCGGGGAAGTATTCCGCACACATCGCGCGCGAAAGGCCAACCGCCTCAAAGTTCAAGCCACCGCGGTAAGAGGAAATCACCGAGATCCCCATCTTGGCCATGATCTTCAACAGGCCCTGGTCGATCGCTTCACGGTAGCGGGCGACGTTCTCGGTCAGGCTGCCGTCCAGCAGGCCGCGCTCGATACGGTCGGCGAGCGAATCCTCGGCCAGGTAGGCGTTCACAACGGTTGCGCCACAGCCAATCAACACCGCGAAATAATGCGGATCGATGCATTCAGCAGAACGTACGTTGAGCGAGCAGAAGGTACGCAGCCCCTTGCGGGTCAGATGCGAATGCACGGCAGAGGTGGCCAGGATCATCGGCATCGCAACCTTGTCAGCATTGGAATGCTGATCGGTCAGAACGATGTGGCCGGCCCCCGAGCTGACGGCCTCTTCGGCTTCGGCGCGGATACGGGCGAGTGCGGCGCTCAGGCTGCCCTGGCCAGGTTCAAAGCTACAGTCGATTTCTGCCAGAGGTGCGTTCAGGTTTTCAACCAGTTCGTCCCACTGGGCGTTGCCGACAAAGGGGCTCTCAAGGACGATGATCTCAGTCTGAGAGCTGTCCTCGTCCAGTACGTTTTTCAGGTTACCAAAGCGCGTCTTCAGCGACATCACGCGATATTCGCGCAGGCTGTCGATCGGCGGGTTGGTCACCTGAGAGAAGTTCTGACGGAAAAAGTGGCTCAGCGGGCGGTACATCTTGGACAGAACAGCCGACGGGGTGTCATCGCCCATCGAGGCCAGCGTTTCCTTGCCATCCTCAGCCATCGGCGCGAGGATCTGTTCCAGCTCTTCGATGGTGTAACCGGCAGCGACCTGACGGCGACGCAGCTCATCGCCGCTGAACAGCGCCTTTTCAGTGACTTTCGCAAGGGTGCTGTCGAGATCGTTGATCTTCTGAACCCAATCACCAAACGGCAGCGCAGCAGCCAGTTTGTCCTTGATCTCGGTGTCGTGGAACAGCTTGCCCTTTTGCATGTCGACAGCCAGCATCTGACCGGGGCCAAGCGCGCCTTTTTCGACAACGGTGGCCTCGTCAATCGGGACCATCCCCGCCTCAGAGCCCGCAATCACAAGCCCATCACCGGTCACGACATAACGCATCGGGCGCAGACCGTTGCGATCAAGGCCCGCACAAACCCAGCGACCATCCGTCATCGCCAGCGCAGCAGGGCCGTCCCACGGTTCCATAACGGAGTTGCAGTAGGAATACATATCCCGCCAGGCTTGCGGCAGTTCCACCGCCTGCTTGGACCAGCTTTCGGGCACCAGCATGGTTTTGGCCATCGGCGCAGAACGGCCCGCGCGCACCAGAACCTCAAACACCGAATCCAGCGCAGCAGAGTCGGACGAACCGCTCGCCACGATCGGCTTGATGTCCTCGGCGTAGTCGCCAAAGGTGGACGAGGCCATGCGGATTTCGTGGCTCTTCATCCAGTTCAGGTTGCCCTTGAGGGTATTCACCTCGCCGTTGTGGGCCAGCATGCGGAACGGCTGAGCAAGCCACCACTGGGGGAAGGTGTTGGTGGAATAGCGCTGGTGGTAGATCGCAAAGGCGCTTTCGAACCGCTCGTCCATCAGGTCGGGGTAAAAGACCGCAACCTGCTCTGCGAGCATCATGCCCTTGTAGATGATCGACCGGCAGGACAGGGATGCGATGTACAGCTGACCAACCTGCGCAGCAGCGGCCGCTTTTTCGATCCGACGGCGGATAACATAAAGCTCGCGCTCAAAGGTTTCTTCGTCCACACCTTTGGAGTTGGAGATCAGGATCTGCTCGATCTCCGGACGGGTCGCATTTGCTTTTTCGCCCAGGCAGGTCACATCGACCGGCACATGGCGCCAGCCGTAGATGTAATAGCCCATCCGCAGAACTTCTGTTTCCACGATGGTCCGGCAGCGCTCCTGCGCGCCGAAGTCGGTGCGCGGCAGGAAGACCTGACCAACGGCCAGCAGCTGATCTTCGCGCGGCTCGTGGCCAGTGCGGCGGACCTGATCATAAAAGAAAGGTGCCGGAATTTGCACGTGGATGCCCGCGCCATCGCCGGTCTTGCCGTCGGCATCAACTGCGCCGCGGTGCCAGATTGCTTTCAGCGCGTCGATACCTGCCTCGACCACCTTCCGGCTGCGTGCGCCATCGACGGACACCACAAGGCCAACCCCGCAGGACGAATGCTCTTCTTCCTCGGCATAGAGACCGTTTTCGGCCATCCACTTGCGCTTGGCTTCTTCGGCGCGTGCCCAGTCTGCATCAAATTTTGTCATATCATTGCTCCCGTTCCGGTGGGCGGCCCTGCAAGGGCTGCGCCTGCCCGGTAGAATATCTGTCTTACTCAGCGGCGATGCTGCTGGCGGCGGCGTCAAAGCGGCTCAGGATGGCGTCGGCACAATCACGGCCGTCCTTGATGGCCCAGACCACCAGCGACGCACCACGTACGATGTCACCCACGGCGTAGACCCCGTCGAGCTCGGTCGCGCCGGTCTGGAAGGCTGCTTTGATCGTGCCCCAGCGGGTCACAGGCAGTTCAGGCTGGTCCCAAAGGGTCGGCAGGTCTTCCGGCTCAAACCCAAGCGCCTTGATCACGAGATCGGCAGGTTCGATGTAGTCAGCGCCTTCGATCACTTCGGGGGCCTGACGACCGGATGCATCCGGCTGGCCCAGACGCATTTTCTGCACCATCACGCCCGCAACCTTGCCGCCCTCATCGGTGAAGCCCTTGGGCGCCGACAGCCATTCGAACACCACGCCTTCTTCCTCGGCGTTTTGGGTTTCCCGCTGCGAGCCCGGCATATTGGCGCGGTCACGACGATAGAGACATTTGACAGAGGTCGCACCCTGGCGAATTGAGGTCCGCACGCAATCCATCGCGGTATCACCGCCACCGATCACCACAACGCGCTTGCCATCGGCGTTCAGCGTGCCGTTGTCGAATTCCTCGATGCTGTCGCCAAAGTTCGACGCTTTGTTCGATACGGTCAGGAAATCAATCGCCTTGACGATGCCGGTGGCACCGGAGCCCGGCATTTCCAGATCGCGGGATTTGTAGACACCCGTCGCGATGATGACGGCATCATGTTTCGCGCGGATATCGTCAAAGGAGATATCCTGCCCGACGTTGCAGTTCATCACGAACTCAACCCCACCATCAGCCAGCAGCTGATTGCGGCGCATCACCACGTCCTTTTCCAGCTTGAACCCCGGAATTCCGTAGGTGAGCAGCCCGCCAGCGCGGTCGTAACGATCATAGACGGTGACCTTAACACCTGCGCGACGCAGCATGTCAGCTGCCGCCAGACCGCCGGGACCTGCGCCGATGATTCCTACGGATTCGCTGCGTTCCTGCGCCGGTTTGATCGGCTGCACCCAGCCCTGATCCCAAGCGGTATCGGTGATGTATTTCTCCACCGCGCCGATGGTCACGGTGCCGTGGCCGGATTGTTCGATCACACAGTTTCCTTCGCACAGGCGGTCCTGCGGGCAGATGCGGCCACAGATCTCCGGGAAGGTATTGGTCGCCTGGCTGGTCTCATAGGCCTCTTGCAGGCGGCCTGTCGCCGTCAGGCGGAGCCAGTCGGGAATATTGTTGTGCAGCGGGCAGTGTGACTGACAATAAGGGACACCACACTGGCTGCAGCGGCTTGCCTGTTCCTCGGCCTTGGCGGCCGCGAATTCAGCGTAGATTTCGTTGAAATCTTCCTTGCGATCCTCTGCGGCCCGCTTGTTGGGCATGTCGCGATCGATCTGCACGAATTTGAGCATCGGTTGCTTGGCCACGGGACGGACTCCATGTTGGGCTGGCTGCGATTTCTGGTCTATCGGAGCGGAGCGAATTAAAAGTCAACATTGCTGACCTAAAATGACAGCAGTTACCTGCCTGATACCCTCTCTGGCGGAAATGTACAGAAATTTTAGGTCCGTATCGGTCATAAAAACCACAGAGCTCAATAAAATCAATGGATTTACACACAATGCGATCTTTGCGATCCCTTCGGAACATATAGCGGACGGTCATCATGCCCCTTTTCCAACTGATCCTCATCGCCCTGATTCAGGGAATTACCGAGTTTCTGCCGGTCTCCTCCTCCGGACACCTCATTTTGCTGCCTGGCCTGACGGGGTTGGAGGACCAGGGGCAGGTGATCGACGTCGCTGTCCATGTTGGCACCCTTGCCGCTGTTGTCCTTTTCTTCTGGAAGGACGTGCGTGAGGGACTGATAGGCCTGCCCCGTGCCCTCACCGGCAAGACAGATACGCCAGGCGCGCAGCTGGCGATGGGGCTGATCATCGCAACCATTCCAACTGTTCTGTTTGGTGCGTTCCTGCATTTCTCCGGGCTCAGCGATGCCCTGCGCTCCATCACCGTTATCGGCTGGACGATGTTGGGGTTTGGAATCGTGCTGTATTTTGCCGACAAATTCGGCCGCACAGGCAAAACGGTTGAGGACTGGAGACCCAAAGACGCCCTGATCATGGGGCTTTGGCAGATGCTGGCGCTGATTCCCGGCACCTCGCGGTCAGGCATCACCATCACCGGCGCCCGGCAGCTGGGCTATGCGCGACTGGATGCGGCACGGATCTCCATGCTCATGTCGATCCCCACAATCATCGCCTCCGGTGTATTGCTCGGCGCAGAAGTCGCCATCGAAGCCAATGCCAACGTCCTGCGAGACGCTGCCATTGCTGCCGGGTTGTCGATGCTGGCCGCGCTCGCGGCGCTGACCCTCATGATGCGGCTTCTGCGGTCCGTCAGTTTCACGCCATACGTAATCTACCGAGTGATCCTTGGCCTCGTCCTGCTGAGCATCGCCTACCAGGGCTGAGCCCCCGCATCACAAAGCCAGCTCAACAAAAAAAGGCGCAGGATGATCCCGCGCCTTTTTCATTCAGTTCCGTCAGAAAATCAGAGGTCATTCCGCAGGTTGCGGGCCGAATCCATGATATCGTCGTACTGACCCGCCGGGCGGAATTTCCAGAGGTAGTCAGGCAGCACCGACCCTGCGGTCACGGGACGAATACCAAGATCCTCGAACCCCTTGGCATCTGCCGAGACAACATTGTCCAGCTTCAGGTTCTTGAGCTGATCACGAGTCAGCATCTTGTTTTCGATCAGCTGGAAGCTCACGAATTGCAGAAGGTCAAAACCAAGGGCAACCAGTTTGGCAATCGGCCCCGGTAGCGAGACCACCAGACGACGACGGTTGATGACATCCAGCATCTGCTGCATCAGCGCACCAAAGCTCTTCACCTCGGGACCGCCCAGTTCGTAAACGCCAGCAGCGGCCTTACCGGTCAGGGCAGCGACAGCAGCCTTGGCCACATCATCAACATAAACCGGCTGGAATTTCGTGTCCGCATGCGCGATCGGAAGCAGTGGCGACAAACGGGTCATGCCGGCAAAGCGGTTAAAGAACTGATCTTCAGCGCCAAAGATGATGGAAGGGCGCAGGACTACTGCGTTCGGCTGATGCTTCAGCACCGCGGTTTCACCTGCGGCTTTGGTGCGGGCATATTCGCTTGCGCCGTCAGCATCTGCACCGATGGCGGACACATGCACCATGTTGGTGATGCCCTGCTCTGCTGCGATTCGCGCGATGCGCTCTGCGCCTTCGGTCTGCACAGCATCAAAGGTGTTCTTGCCCACCTCGTTCAGAATACCCACGCAGTTTACAACCGCATCAGCACCCTGCATCACAGCCGCGACGGATGCATCATTGCGAATGTTGCACAAAACCGGCTCTACCTGGCCCGGAACACCATATGGCTTGACGAACATGGCTTCGTTGGGGCGGCGAACGGCGACGCGAACACGCCAGCCTTCCTTGGCCATGCGGCGTGCGATGTAACGGCCGACAAAACCGGACCCGCCATAGATCGTGACCAGTTTGGACATCTTTTGGCTCCTACATTAGCTGTTGACCCGATTTACCGCCCCAAGCCCAACGGAACAAGGCGCAAATCGCCCTAGCGCGTCTCAATCGTGACAGCATCGCGAAATAATTGATGTCATATTGCCGCGCCTGACGGCAAAGCTAACTTTATTGTCGTGAAAGAGAAGTGAACTGAGAGCTCAACGCATGAATCCAAGCGCAGAAACCGTGGCCCCCGCAGACCGAGACCTGATTTTGGCCAGCGTCGAGAGTCAGAAGATGGAGCTCGACCAGTTTGTATCCCTGTTTTACGCCAAATTCTTTGAGCGCTGCCCGGACACCCGGCCAATGTTCCCCCACGACATGTCCCTGCAGGAAGAAAAACTGCTCATGTCGCTCACTCACATCATAGAGGCGTTGGAGCACCCGGCGAAACTGCGGCTGATTCTGCTGGATCAGGGGGAACGCCACAAAGCCCTGCAAATCAACGACGATCACTTTGCAGGTTTCATCGACAGCTTTACCGGCGCACTGAAAGACACGCTGCAGGAGGATTGGTCCGAGGAAACCCGCCAGGCGTGGCTCCGTTTTCTGCAATATGTGGCCTATCAGATGGGGTTTCTGAAGTAGCCAAATGTCCAGCTCTGATCGCTAGCGACGACCAAGTGCAGGAAAACACAGGAACCCGCCAAAACGCTGCATTTTCCGTTTGACGCCCCTTTCGGTTCTGCGTATATGCCCCCTCACGACACCTGCCCAGGTGGCGGAATTGGTAGACGCGCTAGCTTCAGGTGCTAGTGTCCGTATGGACGTGGAGGTTCGAGTCCTCTCCTGGGCACC
>Ga0160419_100201_pt1 | contig 42299 bp, 38 predicted proteins | sample CelAP2metagpilot_2_FD_108196 | JGI IMG/M metagenome (GOLD analysis project Ga0160419, IMG submission 108196) | Phycosphere-associated microbial communities from Cellana algal ponds in Kailua-Kona, Hawaii, USA - Cellana AP2-4-25 metagenome pilot ...
AAACCGCATTTGCCGCGTTCCGCCTCGGGATCCTGACCCAGATGTCAAACCCAAAGCCCGCCGCATTTTTTGGTGCCGTTTTTGTCGGCACCGTCCCCGAAGACAGCAGCGCGCTGGCCCTCGCCGCGCTTCTGTTCTGCATCTTTCTGGGTGAAGTCACCTGGAACACTTTTGTCGCGCGCATCTTCTCCTTTGAGAAAACGCGACGCGGGTATATCAACCTCAAACATGTGATCGACCGGATCTTTGGCGGCCTGCTGGCTGCTCTCGGCGTCAAGATCGCCGCCGTCTGACGCCCGCCGGATCCAAGCAGGAGCATCAAAAAAATGACCGACCGTCTGCCTCATGAAAAAGGCTTTCATATTTCCTGGGACCAAATCCACCGCGACAGCCGTGCGCTGGCGTGGCGTCTGGATGGCCAAGGCCCCGATGATGGCGCATGGCGCGCTGTTGTTGCGATCACACGGGGCGGCATGGCGCCCGCGATGATCGTCAGCCGCGAGCTGGACATCCGGGTGGTCGACACCATCGGCGTCAAGTCCTACCACCACCAGGAGCAGGGCAAGGCCGAGGTGCTGAAAGCCCCGGACGCCGAGCTGATGGGCGACGGAGAAGGCGTGCTGATCATCGACGATCTGGTCGACAGCGGCAAAACCCTGGAACTGGTGCGGGAAATGTATCCCAAAGCACATTTTGCGACCGTCTACGCCAAACCCAAGGGCCGCCCGATGGTTGATACCTTCATCACCGAAGTCAGCCAGGACACCTGGATCTTCTTCCCGTGGGACATGGCGCTGCAATACGTCGAGCCTTACCGCGGCACCGACTGATCGGCCCCCAACGCCAGACCACAAAGGCGCGCACCGAAGCAATCGGGCGCGCCTTTTTTCATGGCCCTGCCCCAATCGGCCCGTCCATGAGTGGAAAAATCGCCCGATGCACGCTTCTGCCCTTGCAAATCCCTACCGCTTGCGGCGGAGTATGCGCGGCCCTGCCCAACCCCGGGCCGAAAAGACCCACGATCACATAAGGCAACATCCGAATTATGGCCCAGACCCGCAGCTCCTCTGTTCAGAAGGGACCGACGCGACAGCACTCCCGCACCATGGACACATTCGTGTCCCCCATCGTGGAGTCGCGCCGATGGCTGGAGGGGCTGTCTCTGCCGGATGATCTGCCGCTGCTGAACCTCAGTCAGGCAGCCCCTGCCGACCCTCCCCCTGAAGGGCTGCGCCGCGCCATTGCCGAGGCCGCGCTGAACGATGACGCAAGCCATCTTTATGGTGCTGTTCTCGGTCAGGACGCGCTTCGCGCAGAGCTTGCGCGCAAGATGTCCGATCACTACGCCGCCGAGATTTCAGCCCAGCAGGTGGCGATCACTGCAGGCTGCAATCAGGCCTTTGCGGCCACCATCGCCGCGATCTGCAAGGACGGCGATCAGGTCATCCTGCCGACGCCGTGGTACTTCAATCACAAGATGTGGCTCGATATGGAAGGGGTCGAAACCTGCCCGCTGCCCGTTGGCGAGGCCATGCTTCCCTGCCCGGATGCCGCGGCAGAACTGATCACCGACCGCACTCGCGCCATCGTTCTGGTCACACCGAACAACCCCTGCGGTGTGGAATACCCCGACGGGCTGGTGCGCCGGTTCTTTGACCTTGCGCGTGACCGGGGCCTGACGCTGATCGTCGATGAAACCTACCGGGATTTCGACAGCCGCGACGGCGCGCCCCACGCGCTATTTCAGGTTCCCGACTGGTCCGACACGCTGATCCACCTTTATTCCTTTTCCAAGGCCTATCGCCTGACGGGCCACCGCCTTGGCGCGATCGCAGCCCACCCGGATCACCTCTACGAGATGGAGAAGTTCCTGGACACCGTTGCCATCTGCCCCGCACAGCTCGGCCAGGTTGGTGCGCTTTGGGGGTTGCAGAACCTGGACGACTGGCTGGCGGGGGAACGGCAAGAGCTCCTGAACCGGCGCGCCGCCATCGAAACAGGCTTCGCCCCCCTGGCAGAGCGCGGCTGGAAGCTGTTGGGCTGTGGTGCCTATTTCGCCTACGTCGAACACCCGTTTTCACAGCATTCCGAGGATCTCGCGAAACGGCTGGTGCGCGAACTGGGGGTCATGATGCTGCCCGGCAGCATGTTCACACCCAAAAGTGAAACAGCCGGTCACCGCCAGTTCCGCATCGCCTTTGCCAATGTCGATGAAGACGGCATCAAGATGCTGTTTGATCGATTGGCGGGCTGGCACCCCTAGAACCAGCACCCACCTGATCGGGCTTTCCCCGCCCGCTCCCTTTTCTCTGATCGCGCCCAAGGCAGAGGTCACTTGCCCCGGACCGACCCGCAGCGTATTCAGAGCCAAACATATTCTGGCATTCCATCTGCCCCGCGCAGATCGCAGACCGACTTACGAGGACAGCATGGCCGCAGGCATGAAAAAACTATCAAAAACCTTTGTCTGGATCCTGATGGGGATGCTGATTGTCGGCCTCGCGGGGTTTGGCGCGGTGAATTTCACCGGGTCCGTGGGCTCTGTTGCCGTTGTGGGCGAGCAAGAGGTGTCGGTTGATGACTATGCCCGCGAATTGCAGCGGGAACAGCGCGCGCTCGAGGCGCAGACAGGCCAGCGTATGCCCATCGCCCAGCTGACCACCCTTGGCCTTGACCGTGTGGTTCTGGGACGGCTGATCGCAATCGCCGCGCTTGATCAGGAAAGCAGCGATCTTGGCCTGTCCATCGGTGACGAAAACCTGTTTGAAGAAATCAGCCGCATTGAGGCGTTTCAGGATCCTGCGGGCAACTTCAGCCGCGAGAACTATCAGTTCGCGTTGGAAAACATCGGCCTGAACGAACGCGCCTTTGAGGCGGATCTGCGCCGCGAGTCCGCACGCACACTGGTTCAAGGCGCCGTCATGGTCGGAACCGAAATGCCCGACACCCTGCGCGATACCCTGACCAACTACATTGGTGCGCGCCGCAGCTTTGACTGGCTGGTGATCGACCCTGCCTCCATCGCCCTGGCAGCGGTTGAGCCGAGCGAGGAAGAGCTGCGCGCCTTTTATGACGCCAATATCGACCAGTTCACCCTGCCCCGCACCAAGGTCATCACCTACGCCGCCCTGCGCCCCGATGCGCTGGTCGATGAAATCGAGGTGGATGAGGCTGCCCTTCAGCAGCTCTTCAACGACCGCAGCGACGAATACCAGGTGCCGGAGCGTCGTCTCGTCGAACGTCTTGTTTTCGCCGATCAGGACGCCGCCGCCAGCGCCAAGGCCCAGCTTGACATCAACGGCACCACTTTTGAGGCATTGGTCGAAAACCGCGGTCTGACCCTGCAGGATATCGACATGGGCGATGTGACCATGGGCGATCTTGGCACGGCAGCGCAGGATGTCTTTTCTGCTGAGGTCGGCACTGTTGTCGGCCCTCTTGACAGCGACCTTGGCCCCGCGCTTTACCGGGTCAACGGCCGTCTTGAGGCCCGCGTGACCCAGCTTGATGATGTGCGGGACGAACTGCGCGCAGAACTGGCAACCGACCGCGCCCGTCGCCTGATCGAAACCCGTGCCGAAGACATCAACGACATGTTGGCCGGTGGCGCCACGCTGGAAGAGCTGGAGCAGGAACCCGGCATGGAACTGGGCCAGATCGACTGGCACACCGGCAGCTCGGATGGCATCGCAGCTTATGACGGCTTCCGCAGCGTGGCCTCCGCTGTCACCATCGAAGACTTCCCCGAAGTGGAGTTCCTCGAAGATGGCAGCCTGTTTGCCCTGCGCCTTGACGAAGAGCTGGAGCCGCGCCCCGAACCGTTTGAGGACGCACAGGACAAGCTGCGCGCGGCCTGGCAGGACAACCGTCTGCAAGAGGCGATGAAGGCCGAAGCAGACCGCGTGGCCGCTCTGCTGCGCAGCGGTGACGACCTGCCCGAAGATCTGATCCTCACCTCAGAAGAGGGGCTGACCCGAACCGCCTTTATCGAGGCAGCACCGCAGGAAATGATGATCCGTGTCTTTGACATGGCACCGGGCGATGTGGCCGTCGTCTCCGACCCGCGCGCCACTGCTGTGGTGCGCCTGACGGAAGAGCTGCCAGTGGCCGAGACCCCGGAAATGGCGGCTCTCTCCGAGGCGATGGGCACCCAGCTGGATCAGGCGCTGGCTCAGGCCCTGTTCGAAGCCTTCGTGCAGGATGTCCAGACCCGCGCCGCGCCGCGCATTGACCCGCAGGCGCTGAGCGCTGTTCACGCGAACTTCCAGTAATCAAGGCACGCGACCCATGGCCCTGACCCCCGATTTCGACACTTTCGCCAAAGCCTACGAGGCCGGTGAAAACCAGGTTGTCTACACCCGCCTTGCCGCCGATCTCGACACACCTGTGTCGCTGATGCTCAAGCTGACAGGCGCGCAGAAAGACGCCTTCATGCTGGAATCCGTGACCGGCGGAGAGGTGCGTGGACGCTACTCCATCATCGGCATGAAACCCGATCTGGTCTGGCGGTGCCGGGGCGAGCTGGCTGAACTGAACCGCGATGCCCGCTTTGATGCCGATGCCTTTACCCCCTTGGACGGCAACCCGCTGGACCGGCTGCGCGACATCATTGCTGAAAGCCGGATCAACCTGCCTGATGACCTGCCTCAGGCGGCGGCGGGCCTCTTTGGCTATCTTGGCTACGACATGATCCGTCTGGTAGAGCATCTGCCCGACGTGAACCCCGATCCGCTTGGCCTGCCTGATGCGCTGATGCTGCGGCCCTCGGTGATTGCGGTGCTGGATGGCGCCAAGGGCGAGGTCACGGTGGTCTCTCCTGCCTGGGTCAGCGAAGGCCAGACAGCCAAGGCCGCCTACGCCCAGGCCGCTGAACGGGTGATGGATGCCGTGCGTGATCTGGAACGCGCCATGCCCGCCGAAAGCCGCGATCTGGGCGATGCCCATGAGGTGGCCCCACCGGTGAGCAACTTCACCAAGGATGGCTATATGGCTGCGGTGGAAAAGGCCAAGGACTATATCCGCGCAGGCGACATCTTCCAGGTGGTGCCGGCACAGCGCTGGACCCAGGCCTTCCCCCAGCCGCCCTTTGCGCTCTACCGCTCGCTGCGGCGCACCAACCCGTCGCCCTTCATGTTCTACTTCAACTTCGGCGGCTTTCAGGTGATTGGCGCAAGCCCGGAAATTCTGGTCCGCGTCTTCGGGCAGGAGGTCACCATCCGCCCCATCGCAGGCACCCGCCCCCGCGGTGCCACGCCCGAAGAGGACAAGGCGCTGGAGGCCGATCTGTTGGCCGACAAGAAAGAGCTGGCAGAGCATCTGATGCTGCTGGATCTGGGCCGCAACGATACCGGACGGGTCGCCAAAATCGGCACCGTCCGCCCGACCGAAAAGTTCATCATCGAGCGTTACAGCCACGTGATGCACATCGTTTCCAACGTCGTGGGAGAATTGGCAGAGGACAAGGACGCGCTGGATGCCTTCTTTGCGGGCATGCCCGCAGGCACCGTCTCCGGCGCGCCCAAGGTCCGCGCAATGGAAATCATCGACGAGCTGGAGCCGGAAAAACGCGGCATCTACGGCGGCGGTGTCGGCTATTTCTCGGCAGGCGGCGACATGGACATGTGCATCGCGCTGCGTACCGCCATCGTCAAGGATCAGAACCTCTATATCCAGGCTGGCGGCGGTGTCGTCTACGACAGCGACCCGGAGGCCGAGTATATGGAGACCGTCCATAAATCCAACGCCATCCGCCGCGCCGCGGCAGATGCCGCGCGCTTTACCGGCAACGGAAATGGCTGACACACAAGGCTGACAGGGGCCACGCCCGCGCCCTGTCATCTTTCCCCAAATACTCTCGCCGAAGGCAAAAGGCGCCGCTCCAATAGGAGCGGCGCCTTTTTTCTGGTCGAACTGTCATCCGCACGGACAACAGCCGATTTACTCGGTGGGCAGCTTCGCCCGCAGACTGGCGGAGACCGGCGCAAGGGACACCCGGCTCGCGCGATCCTGCAGCCCCCAAAGCAAGAGCGCGGAAATCGTATCGGGTTGCACACGCCCCAGCATGATCACAGCCCCCTCCTGCCCCGCACGAAACGCGGCCTGATCCAGAAACCGGCGGATTGCACGCGGATCCTGCCCAGCCCCGTCAAAGTCGCGGAACACCACACCTGCCGGCATCCCGTTGCGCAGCGCCAGTTTCTGGACGGTGTTCAGCCCGGCATCCTGCGTCACCATTCCATAGCCCATCGCGTCCAGCGCTGCCGCCATCTGGTCTGCCAGCGGGCGGTTGCCCTGAAAGCCGGTCTGAACGCCTTCCAGCACCGCAACGGAGGACGGCAGCTGATCCAGCCAGACAGCCAGTGCCGTCTCTGCATCCTGCGGAGAGGCATCACGCGCCAGATCCGCCATCACCATGACCTCAAACCCCGCAGCGCGGTGCGCGCGCATCTTCTCCACTGCGCGCGGATCATCGGGATCCAGCGCAAAGGTCAGCGGATAGGGGAAATCCTGCAACGCCTCGGCGCCGATGGCATCGGCATCATCGATCAAGACAATCGACATCAGCGCGCGGCCCTCTTCGGGGGTAAACGCTTCGGCATTGGCCACAAATGGATCAAGCCCACGGGGCGCGACGTTTGCAGGCTCTGTCCCCTCGTCCGTCCGGTCGCGGTCCACCAGCGAACCGGCAGGCGTCCCGATGCGGGGACGCGTGGTTTCAACCGCTTCGCCGGTGTTGGTTGTGGTCGGCAGGGCAGCGATCCGGCTCGGCTGGGCGCCGCTGTCATCACTCTCCTGCGCGGCTACCTCTGGTGTCTGGGTGCCCACCTGTTCAGGTGCGGGCTGGCCCTGGCCGGGCAAAAGCGGCGTCGCGGTCGGATCGGGCGCAGAGCCCAGGCTCGGCCCGCCAAGGTCAGGCGCGGCCAGACCGGGGGTGCTGCTCGCCACATCCGGCGCGGGCCGGGCCGTCGCACCCTGAGTGCCATCAGATGACGCTGGTGATGTCGATGGATCAGTGACCGTCTCACCGGGGCTTTCTGGCCGTGGTTCCGCCGTGGGCTCGCCAAGCGGGTTTTGATCCTGCGCCGGGCTTGTCGGTGCCGGGGGTTGGGCGGGCTCGGTAGAGACCACCAGATCCTGCTCCTGCCCCGGAGCATCCGGCGCAGGCAGTGCATCAACGGGGGTCACGGGGGCATCGCGCGCGATATCGATCGCGGGCGCGCCAACGCCACCTGGCGCGTCGCCAACGCTTCCTGCGGTGGTGCCGACCTGCGGGCGCACGGCACCTGCGGTCTCAGCCTCAGAAAGGGCTGTCAGATCATCGCCCACCACCTGCGGATCCAGCGCCGCGGGAGGCGTTTCAACCAGATCAGGATCTGCGCCCACATCCTCGACCGGGCTGCTGTCTGCCGGATCTGTCACCGGTGCGCGGGCAGGTTCGGCAACGCTCACCTCAACAGACTGCGGAAGCGGCACCGACAGCGACCAGGCAACCGCACCGACTGCGGCCACCAAGGCCCCGAAACTCACGCCTCCAAGAAACCCTCGCATGTCTGATCTGCCTCTCGCTGCCTTCTGGAACGGTTGCGTTCTTTTGGTCAGACGCTCACCTCTGCGTCAAGAACCCCGATGCGGCCCCAGATGCAGTGATGTGGACTTGACGCTGCCGCGCAACCCTGAACATGTATGTCCCGACCACTATACTGCGGCGCGGCCCCGGCCCGCCAGCCCTTAAACGAGCCCCGCGACTATGCTGCTGCTGATCGACAACTATGACTCCTTTACCTACAACCTCGTGCATTATCTGGGGGAACTGGGCGCTGATGTGCAGGTCCACCGCAATGACGCGCTCAACGTTCAGGAGGCGATGGCGCTGAAGCCTGCGGGCATCCTGTTGTCCCCGGGCCCCTGTGATCCGGATCAGGCGGGCATCTGCCTGGCTCTGACCGAAGCCGCAGCAGAAACCAAGACACCATTGATGGGGGTTTGTCTGGGCCATCAAACCATCGGTCAGGCATTTGGCGGCAATGTTGTGCGCTGCAAGGACATCGTCCACGGCAAGATGGGAACCATGCACCACAAGAACATCGGTCTGTTTGCGGGTCTGCCCACACCGTTTGAGGCGACGCGCTATCACTCTCTCGTGGTGGACCGCGACACGCTGCCTGACAGTCTGGAAATCACGGCAGAGCTGGAAGATGGCACCATCATGGGGCTCCAGCACAAGAGCCTGCCAATCCACGGCGTGCAGTTCCACCCGGAATCCATCGCCTCAGAGCACGGCCACAAGCTGCTGCAGAATTTCCTCGATGTGATGAAGGTGCCCGCATGAGCAATGAGATGAAGCCGCTGATCGACGCTGCAGCGGACCGCGCTCTGAGCCGCGACGAAGCCGAAGCCGCCTTTACCCACCTGTTTGAAGGCAACGCCACGCCCAGCCAGATGGGCGGCCTGCTGATGGCCCTGCGCACCCGTGGTGAAACGGTGGATGAATATGCTGCCGCTGCCGCCGTGATGCGCGCCAAATGCAACCCCGTCGTGGCCCCAGCGGGTGCGATGGACATCGTCGGCACCGGCGGTGATGGCAAGGGCACGCTCAATATCTCAACCGCGACCGCCTTTGTCGTCGCGGGGGCCGGGACCGTTGTTGCAAAACACGGCAACCGCAACCTGTCGTCGAAATCCGGCGCAGCGGATGCGCTTGGCCAGATGGGCATCAACGTCATGGTCGGGCCAAAGGTGGCCGAACAGGCCCTGCGCGAAGCGGGCATCTGTTTCATGATGGCCCCCATGCATCACCCGGCCATCGCCCATGTGATGCCGACGCGGCAGGAACTTGGCACGCGGACGATTTTCAACATTCTTGGCCCGCTCACCAACCCAGCCAGTGTGAAACGCCAGCTGACCGGTGCGTTCAGCCGCGATCTGATCCGCCCGATGGCTGAAACGCTCGGCAAACTGGGATCAGAGCAGGCCTGGCTGGTGCATGGCTCGGATGGAACAGATGAGCTGACAATCACCGGCGTCAGCTGGGTTGCCGCCCTGAACCCCGATGGCAGCGTGACAGAAATGGAAATCCACCCCGAAGACGCAGGCCTGCCGCCCCACCCGTTCGAGGCCATCGTCGGCGGAACGCCCGAAGAAAACGCCAAGGCGTTTGAGGCCCTTCTGGCTGGTGAACCCTCTGCCTATCGCGATGCCGTATTGCTGAACTCTGCCGCGGCCCTGGTGGTTGCGGGTGCAGCAAGCGATCTGAGAACAGGCGCCGAGATGGCCCGCACCAGCATCGACAGCGGCGCTGCTCGCGGCAAGATCGAGGCCGTCGCCCGCATCACCACGGCCGTCGCCAACAAATGAGCGCCGAGCTGGCGGGCCTGGGCGGCTGGTCCGAACTGCCGTTTTTCACCGAGTGTTACCCAGCTATCGCGCAAGCGGTGGCTGAAGATCCGCGCGTCATCCTGCCACCGACAGAGCAGCGGCTCGCGGCATTGTCCCTGACACCGCCCGAGGCAACCCGCGTTGTCATCTTGGGCCAAGATCCCTATCCGACCCCCGGCCACGCCCACGGGCTGGCCTTTTCCGTTGCGCCTGACGTGCGCCCGCTCCCCCGGTCTTTGAATAATATTTTCAAAGAGTTGCAGGATGATGTTGGTGTCGTAAAACCGTCTGGCGACCTGCGCGGCTGGGCCCGCCAAGGTGTCTTGCTGCTCAACACCGTTCTGTCGGTGCCTGCAGGGGAGGCCAACGGGCACAAGGCGCTTGGCTGGCAGCGGCTCGCACATGAGGTGCTGGCCCTGTCCAGTCGCCGCCCAACCGCCTATATTCTGTGGGGGAAACAGGCCCAAGGGCTTGAAAAATATATTCAACCGGGCGATCACCTGATCCTGAGGACCGCTCACCCCTCACCGCTGTCAGCGCGGCGCGGCTTTTTCGGCTCGCGCCCCTTTTCGACAGTAAACCGTTGGCTGACAGAGCAGGGTCAGCCAACCATCGACTGGAACGCGTGACCGGAGGCGTCAAGATGACTGAAACAGTGCTGGACAAGATCAAGGCCTACAAGCTGGAAGAGGTCGCCGCCGACAAGGCCGCCAAACCGCTCGAAGCGGTTGAGGCAGAAGCCCGCGAGGCCAGCCCCGTTCGCGGTTTTGCCAAGTCGCTGATGAACGCCAGCCGCGACGGTTATGGTCTGATTGCCGAAATCAAAAAGGCCAGCCCTTCCAAGGGTTTGATCCGCGAAGATTTCCATCCGGCTGCGCTTGCAAAGGCCTATGAAGCCGGCGGTGCCACCTGTTTGTCCGTCCTGACCGACACGCCCAGCTTTCAGGGGGCCAAATCCTTCCTGACCGAGGCGCGCGATGCCTGCTCTCTGCCAGCCCTGCGCAAGGATTTCATGTATGATACCTATCAGGTCGCAGAGGCCCGCGCGCTGGGGGCGGATTGTATCCTGATCATCCTCGCCTCTGTGTCCGATGCCCAGGCCGCAGAACTGGAAGCCGCCGCCTTTGAATGGGATATGGATGTCCTGCTGGAGGTCCATGACGAGGAAGAACTGCACCGCGCGTGCAAACTGAAATCACCTCTGCTTGGCATCAACAACCGCAATCTCAAGACATTTGAGACCACGCTCGACACCACCCGCACGCTGTCGCGCCTGGTTCCGGTGGACCGCACAATCGTATGCGAAAGCGCGCTGTCCACCCCCGCCGATCTGGCGGATATGGCCCGCTATGGCGCGCGCACGTTCCTGATCGGTGAAAGCCTGATGCGCAAAGACGACGTGACCGCCGCCACCCGCGAAATCCTTGCCAATCCGCTAATGCCGGGAGCAATGTGATGGCGCTGACCCATTTTGATGGCAAGGGCCATGCCCATATGGTTGATGTCTCGGACAAGGCCGTGACGTCCCGCATCGCTACTGCCGAAGGCCACATCACGATGGCGCAGGAAACCTTTGATATCATTTCAGAAGGTCGCGCGAAGAAGGGCGATGTTCTGTCTGTTGCCCGCCTCGCGGGGATCATGGGTGCAAAAAAGACGCCGGATCTCATCCCGCTCTGCCATCCGCTTCCGGTGACCAAGGTTGCGGTCGAGCTGACCCTCGACCCAGATCTGCCCGGTGTGCGCGTGGAAGCCACCGTAAAAACCACCGGTCAAACCGGAGTTGAGATGGAAGCCCTGACCGCCGTCTCAACCGCAGCCTTGACCGTCTACGACATGGCCAAAGCGGTTGATAAGGCGATGGAAATTAGCGGCATCCGCGTGATCCTGAAAGATGGCGGAAAATCAGGAAGATACGAGGCATAAATGATCTCAGTTTCCGACGCCCTCGACACGCTTCTTGATCTGGTTTCCCCGACGGCGGCAGAGACTGTGCCGCTGCGCGCTGCCGCAGGTCGGGTTCTGGCAGAGCCCGTCTCGGCCAAGCGCGATCAACCCCCATTCGCCGCATCAGCCATGGACGGCTACGCGCTCAAGTCGGCCGAGGTCGAGAAAGACGCGATGTTCAAGGTCATAGGCGAAAGCGCGGCGGGTCACGGGTTTACCGGGCGTGTCGGCGCCGGTCAGGCCGTTCGGATTTTTACTGGCGCTCCAATTCCTGAAGGGGCGGATTTCGTTGTCATTCAGGAAGATATCAGTCGAAGCGGAAACCTGATCACCATCGCAGATCACCCGGGAACATCGACCAACATTCGCCCCAAGGGCGGCGATTTCCAGATCGGCACCACCATCGATGCCCCCCGTGTTCTGGGCTCGGCCGATATCGCCCTGCTCGCTGCCATGAACATTGCCCAGGTGCCGGTGCGCAAACAGCCAACGGTCGCCCTCATCTCTACCGGTGATGAACTGGTCCTGCCTGGCGACACACCCGGACCGGATCAGATCATCGCGTCCAACACCTTTGGGCTTGACGCACTGCTGACAGCCGCAGGGGCGCGGGTCCGCATCCTGCCTATTGCGCGGGACACGGAAAGCGATCTTCGCACCGCATTTGAACTGGCGCAGGACGCGGACCTGATCGTGACCATCGGAGGTGCATCTGTCGGCGATCACGATCTGGTCGCGGGTGTCACCGAAACCCTTGGTATGTCGCGCGCCTTTTACAAGGTGGCGATGCGGCCGGGTAAACCACTCATGGCCGGAACACTTGGCCAAAGCGCTATGGTAGGATTGCCAGGAAATCCCGTTTCAGCAATGGTTTGCGGGCATATCTTCATCCTGCCGATGTTGCGCGCCATGCTCGGTCTCGGGACAGATACACCTGCGCTGCTCACCGCGCCGCTTGCCCATCCCGTATCGGAAAACGGCCCGCGACAGCACTATATGCGTGGTCGGTACGATGGGCAGACAGTGCATGTTTTCGACGATCAGGACAGCGCGCGACTGACCCTTTTGGCAGAGGCAAATGTGCTGGTGGTCCGCCCGCCCAAGGATGGCGCCCGCGCCATTGGCGAGCGCGTCAATTACCTGCCGATCTAAACGCCAGACGCCAGCGCCGATCCTTAAAACCTGGCGGCGCCGCGTCTCTATACCCACCTGAACCACAGGATGACCCGCAGGATCGCGGGTCAACTGCACGCTTTTGTGCAGGTTTTCTGGCGGCAGGCGTTGACACAAAACGGGAACATGCGTAGAACAAAAGGAAACATCGAGCTGTGAGAGGAACGTCATGCTGACGAAGAAGCAATTGGATTTGCTGGATTTCATCCACACCCGCCTGCAAAAAGATGGTGTTCCGCCCAGTTTCGACGAGATGAAGGTTGCGCTGGATCTGCGATCAAAATCGGGGATCCACAGGCTGATCACCGCGTTGGAGGAGCGGGGCTTTATCCGCCGCCTCGCCCATCGCGCCCGCGCGATTGAGATCATTCGCCTTCCGGACAGTCTGGGCGGCACGGTCGAGGACGTGGCCGAGGCCCCCACCCCCGAAAATCAGGGCCCCGCGCCCGCCGCTGCAACCATTGCAGCGATGGAACTGCCGGTGATGGGCCGCATCGCTGCCGGTGTTCCGATCGAGGCAATCAACCAGATTTCCCATCAGGTCGCGGTACCTGCCTCTATGTTGTCGGCCCAGGGCCAGCACTTTGCGCTGGAGGTACGGGGGGATTCCATGATCGAGGCGGGCATCAACGATGGGGATATCGTGGTGATCCGCGAAACCTCTGTCGCGGATGATGGCGATGTGGTTGTTGCCCTTGTTGAGGGGCAAGAGGCCACGCTGAAGCGGATCTATCGCAAAGGCACGTCTGTCGCCCTTGAAGCGGCCAACCCCGCCTATGAAACCCGGCGCTATCGTCAGGATCAGGTCAAGGTGCAGGGCCGTCTTGTCGGATTGATCCGAACCTATTGATCTGGCCCCTGGCTGATTGGGGCTGGTTGGTTTCGATCGCAGCCCGCGCTGATTGCTGCGGTCCCGGAGTTGGTGGATGGAGTTCGCGGGCAGTTGGGACGATCTGCCCGCAGGGCGATATAGACTGCTGTGATTGGCGCAGCAGTCCGGCATCCTGACACTGCGGCCGTCATCCGCGCGTTGTTCGTCATCCCCCCTTGCCCCGCCACAGCCAACCAGCAGCAAACGGCCCGCGGTGCCGTCCTATTGGCGCGCCTTTGTCCCGCTCCCCATGGTCACGCCCCGCTCTCCTTGGTCGCGCAGCGTCCAGGCCCGATCACCGGCAACCTCCCGCGCGGTCAGCCAGCGCCCATCTGCAAGCAGCGCGAGAGATCCGGTTTTTCGAAGCGTGACCGCATCCATAACTCGGCAGCCGCCAGCCAGCGGCAATTTATCCCCCCGATCGCTGACCACGATGATGTCAGGGACGCAGGGAATTGGCGCTGCGTGGGCGGCCTTGCCCATGACGTGGATCAGCCACGCCCCATCAGGCAGTGCCAGAACCGCGTGCCGCCCCTTTAGGGTATGGCCCCAGTCCGGCAACACAGCCGGATCAGGCCAAAGCGCGGCGGCATCCTCTTGTGTCAACAAGGTTCCGTCGTTTTCTGCCCAACGGCTTGCCGCAAACCCCTGCCCACGGCTGCGCGACAGCGCGCGCCCATGCTCTGTCATGACGCCCACCAACCCGCCTTCCGGAGAAATCAGCACGACGGGTCGGCTGGCCTGCGACCAGATCAGCAACCCCGCGCAGATGGCGATGGTGCCGCTCCACCGGAAAGACCCGCGCCAAACGGCAAGCATGATACCCCCAAATGCAATCAGCCCCAGCACCGATGGGGGCGGCATTGCCACCGGCCGCACCGCGCCATCCATGCCCGCGACCCAACCCGCAACCCACAGGATCCAGCGGATCCCAAGGTCCATGCCCCACAGACCAATCCAGCCACCACCAATAGGCGCCAGACACAGCGCCAGAACCGCAGAGGGCACCACCAAAAGCCCCATCACCGGCACCGCCAGAACATTGGCCAGCAATCCGAACTGCGACAGCTGATTGAAATGGGCCGCAGCAAAAGGCGCCGTTGCGATCCCGGCCACCACCGACGACAGAACAACGCCGACAGCACCCCGCGCCCACCACAGAGAGGGCGGCAACTGCCATGCCTGCAGGGCCGAAAACACCGCGATCAACGCAGTTGTTGCGGCAAAGCTCATCTGAAAGCCGGGGCCCAGCAGGCTCTCGGGGCGTAACGCAAGGATCAGCAACGCCGCCAGGGCCACGGCCCGCAGGGACAGGGCCCGACGATCCAGCACCACAGCGCACAGCATGACCGCAACCATGACAAAGGCGCGTGTGCTAGCCACCTGACCGCCAGAGATCAGCAGGTAGGATGCGGCCGCTGCAAGGGCCACAAGAGCCGCCAGTTTCTTGACAGGAAGACGCATCGCAACTGGCGGCATCAGGGCAAAGCTCAGCCGGATCCCGCCAAAGACCACCCCCGCCAGCAGACCCATGTGCAAGCCGGAAATCGCCAGAAGATGGGCCAGATTGCTGGCGCGCAGGGCGTCGAGCTCTGCTTGCGGTATATCTGCACGCTCGCCCGTCGTGATTGCTGCGGCAAAACCTGCGGTCTCAGGCGCCATGCGGCTGCGGATCGCGCCAGAGAGCGCCGCCCGCATCCGCGCGATGGCAAGATCGCCCCCCGGTTCCTCCACCAGCAAGACAGGCACCCGCGTGTAGCCGACCGCCACCAATTTCTGAAACCACGCGTGCCTGCGAAAATCAAACCCGCGCGGTTCAACCGGGCCTTGCGGTGGCATCAGATGGGCGGTGGTCATCACCCTGGCGCCAATGGCAGGCGCAGAAACCCCGTCAGCAAGACTGATCCGAACACGCGCGGGGGTGTCCTGCGGCGCCAACCGATCGATACGGAGCTGATCGAGCGTTACGCGCAGACGGTCACGAACAGAGCGATCGGTGCCGACCACCCTGCCCTCTACCGCGCCATACAGCCGGAACTCCAGAACTGGCGCGGCAACCAGGGATGCGCGCAGCTGCGCCGCACCAAAGCCCGCCACCCCCACCAGAAGCGCCATGGCAGCAAAGGCGCTGAGCCCGCGGCCACGACGAATTGCCAGGACGACACAGGCGAGCGCGGCGCTCGCTGCAAGAAGGCACAGCTCTGTCTGTGTTGGATCATGCTTGAGCGAGAAGAACCACAAAATGCCGCAGCCGAACAGGACCGGAACCCAAGGAAACAGGTCCCCGCGCTGGGATTGCAGCAGCCGTTCCAGACCACTCAGGGCGCCCATGCTTGCTCCTTGCCGTTTGGCTCGGTAGACAGGCGACAAAACTAGCTCTCTTATGGTTTCCAAAAGGTAAATCACCCAAATGTCCAAACCGGTCGTCACCCGCTTCGCTCCTTCTCCCACCGGCTATCTGCACATCGGTGGCGCGCGCACTGCGCTGTTCAACTGGCTGTACGCCCGTGGTCGCGGCGGCAAGTTCCTGCTGCGGATCGAAGACACCGACCGTGAACGCTCAACCCCGGAAGCGACAGCAGCCATCCTGCAGGGCATGTCCTGGCTGGGTCTGGATCATGATGGTGAGGTGATCAGCCAGTTTGAGCGCGCAGACCGCCACGCCGAGGTCGCCAAGCAGCTGCTGGCTGAAGGCAAGGCATACAAGTGTTTTGCCACGCAGGACGAAATTGCCGCCTTCCGCGAAGAGGCCAAGGCTGCTGGCAAATCAACGCTTTACCGTTCGTCCTGGCGGGATGCGGCAGAGGCCGATCACCCAGATGCGCCCTACGTGATCCGCATCAAGGCCCCGCAGGATGGCGTCACCGTCATCAAGGACGAAGTGCAGGGTGATGTGACCATCCGCAATGACCAGCTGGACGACATGATCCTCCTGCGTTCGGACGGAACACCGGTTTATATGCTGGCGGTTGTCGTGGATGACTATGACATGGGTGTCACCCATGTGATCCGCGGCGATGACCATCTCAACAATGCGGCGCGCCAGATGATGATTTATCAGGCGATGGGCTGGGATATCCCGGTTTGGGCCCATATCCCCCTGATCCACGGCCCCGATGGCAAGAAACTGTCCAAACGTCACGGCGCACTTGGCGCGCAGGAATATCAGGCGATGGGCTATCCAGCCGCTGGTATGCGCAACTATCTGGCCCGTCTGGGCTGGAGCCATGGCGACGATGAATTCTTCACCGACGCCCAGGCACGCGAATGGTTTGACCTCGACGGCATCGGCAAGAGCCCTGCCCGTTTCGACACCAAGAAGCTGGAAAATCTCTGCGGTCAGCACATCGCGATCAGCGAAGATGCTGCGTTGCGGAATGAAATTCAGGCCTATCTTGCAGCGGCAGGCAAGCCACAACTGAGTGACGTTCAGTCAAATGATATTGAACGGGGCATGTACTGCCTGAAGGATCGCGCCAAGACGTTCCCAGAGCTCCTTGAAAAGGCGCATTTTCTCCTGACATCCCGCCCGGTTGAACAGGATGAGAAAGCGGCAAAAGCGCTGGCAAATGTATCCGACGGTATACTGAAAGAATTGACGCCGCAGCTGCAAAATGCTAGCTGGACCCGAGACGATCTGGAGGCGCTGCTGAACGCATTTGCAGAAGCGCAGGGAACCAAGTTCGGCAAGCTGGCCGCCCCCTTGCGGGCTGTGCTGGCCGGTCGTGCGGTAACCCCTTCAGTTTTCGACATGATGCTGATTCTGGGCCAGGACGAAACGCTGGCCCGACTCTCCGACGCCACCGGCTGAACCCACCGCATTAACTGCCGGGTAAGCTGTGGCCGCTATGACCTCACCTGCGCGAATTATCGTGCAGGTGCGCCTGCACGAGGCGGAATTGACGCCGCCTTCGTGCCTGTATCAGGAAGGGATATCGATGACCGATACACAGAAAACCGCCCAGCTCAGCCTGAATGGCGAAACTTACGAGCTTCCCATTTTCTCGCCGACCGCCGGGCCCGATGTTCTGGATATCCGCAAGCTCTATGGCCAGGCCGGTGTGTTCACATACGATCCGGGCTTTACCTCGACCGCGAGCTGCGACAGCACCATCACCTACATCGACGGTGGCAAGGGCGAGCTGCTGCACCGCGGCTACCCGATCGACCAACTGGCATCCAAATCCCATCACCTCGAAGTGTGCTATCTGCTGCTTTACGGTGAACTGCCGACCGCAGCGCAGCTGGAAGATTTCGAAACTCGTGTGACCCGTCACACAATGGTGCATGAGCAGATGCACAACTTCTTCCGCGGCTTCCGCCGGGATGCGCACCCGATGGCGACCCTGGTGGGCGTTGTTGGTGCAATGTCGGCCTTCTACCACGACTCCACCGACATCAACGACCCCTGGCAGCGCGAAGTGGCTGCGATCCGTCTGATCGCCAAGCTGCCGACCATTGCCGCCATGGCCTATAAATACTCGATCGGCCAGCCCTTCGTGTATCCGCGCAACGATCTGGATTATGCGGCAAACTTCCTGCACATGTGCTTCTCTGTTCCGGCAGAAGAATACCATGTTGATCCGATCCTCGCCCGCGCGATGGACCGCATCTTTATCCTGCACGCAGATCACGAACAGAACGCCTCGACCTCGACCGTGCGTCTGGCGTCCTCGTCCGGGGCGAACCCGTTTGCCTGTATTGCTGCCGGCATTGCCTGCCTCTGGGGCCCGGCACATGGTGGTGCGAACCAGGCATGTCTGGAAATGCTCAAGGAAATCGGCACCGTCGATCGCATCCCTGAGTTCATCGCCCGCGCCAAGGACAAGAACGATCCGTTCCGCCTGATGGGCTTTGGTCACCGCGTCTACAAAAACACCGACCCGCGCGCCAAGGTGCTGAAGCAGTCCGCCGACGAGGTTCTGGAACTGCTGGGCGTCGAAAACAACCCGCTTCTGCAGGTTGCCAAGGAACTGGAACAGACCGCCCTGAACGATGAGTATTTCATCGAGAAGAAACTGTTCCCCAACGTCGACTTCTACTCCGGCATCATTCTGGAAGCGATGGGTTTCCCGACCTCGATGTTCACCCCGATCTTCGCGCTGTCGCGCACCGTCGGCTGGATCTCGCAGTGGAAAGAGATGATCGCAGACCCACAGAACAAGATCGGTCGCCCGCGCCAGCTCTATCTTGGCGAAACCATGCGCGACTACGTGGACATCGAAAACCGCTAAGGTTTCGACCCCGATTTGATTGCAACGCTGTCCCTTGTTTGGGGCAGCGTTTTTTATGCCTCGCCCTGCAATCTGTGGGTGAGCGGACATCGGCAAGGACAAACCCAAACAATCCCCGTTCGGCCGTAATATTGTTCGCAGGCTGGAAACCTGATTAACCTCTTTTCCACGATTTTAGGGGCTTACGCCCCGTTTTCTTTGACTGCAGGGCGGAACAACCTTACCACCTAGGTACATTTTTATTTAAACCTTAGCGGGAGATGCTCCGGTGATTGCACTCATGACCATGCTTGGTGTCGGCCTTCTTGCGGGTATCATTCTTCACGAAAGCGGTGACGACGATACCAGCGACGCCAGCAATAATGAATCCGAAACCGGCCAGAACGAGAGCCCGGCAATCAACGGCAGCGAGCTTGGTGATCTCTTGCTGGGCACCTCCGGTAACGAAGTCATCTCGGGCGGCGAAGGCGACGACAACATCGACGCACGCGGCGGCAACGACACCGTTGAAGGTGGCGAAGGCAACGACTCCATTGATGGCGGCTCTGCCAATGACAATCTGTTTGGCGGCGAGGGCAATGATGTCATCGTCGGTGGCAACGGTGATGATTTCATGCGCGGCAATGCTGGTGACGATATCCTCGTTGATGGCCGCGGCGAAGACCACCTGGTGGGCGGTCAGGGCAATGACACCATCGTCGGCTCGAGCATTTTTGACGAAGGCAAATATGAGGATCTGCTTCAGGGTCGCCTGACGGAGTCATCCGAGGAAGAAGTCATCAGCACGCTGGAGTATGACATTCGCAATGACACCGACGATCAGGGCGACACCATCAATGCCGGTGCTGGCGATGATGCCGTGGTCTTTGGCAAGGACGACCCCGTAACCGGCGGTCTGGGCGATGATGTCTTTGAGACAGGCGTCTGGATGAATGACGAGAGCGATCAGGCCACCATCACGGATTTCACCGCCAGTGATGACCGGATGATCTATTACTATGTCGCTGGCGAAGCCGCACCCGAGCTGGACGTCGTGACACGCGACAACGACGACGGCGGCACCGACGCATTCCTTGTTGCCGATGGTGTGGAAGTGGTCCGCCTGGTCAATGCAGGCAGCGACTTCAACGTCGAAGATCATGTCTCCCTGGTTGAGCTCGCATCCTGATCCAACCAGCAGCTAAAGATAAAAAAGGCCGCCTTTCCATCTGGAAAGGCGGCTTTTTTGTTCAGCGCTGAATTGATCCCGGATCAGCGGCCTTCGAATTTCGCGGGCCGCTTTTCCATAAAGGCCGTGACACCTTCCATAAAGTCACGGGTCTTGCCGCATTCCCCCTGCAGGTGGGCTTCTTCGGACAGCTGTTCCGGCAGAGAGTTGCCATAGCCATCGCGGATCGCGGTTTTGATCGCAGCAAAGGCACGTGTCGGACCACCAGCAAGATAGGCCGCACGGGCGCGCCAATGGGCGTCAAAACTGTCGTCAGCCACAGCTTCCCAGATCATTCCCCAATCGCTGGCCTGCTGGGCCGTGATCTTGTCGGCAAACAGCGCCGCGCCCATCGCCTTGGCCATACCCATCTGACGCGGCAGGAACCAGGTGCCCCCCGCATCGGGCATCAGGCCGATCCGTGCAAAAGCCTGCATGAAATAGGCGCTCTCGCTGGCGATCACCACATCCGCAGCAAGGGCAAGGTTGGCACCTGCCCCCGCGGCCGGGCCGTTCACGGCGGCGATGGTCGGAACCGGGCAGTTGTAGATCGCCTCCAGCATCGGGGTGTATTCATCGCGCAGCGTGCGTTCCAGATCCAGCTTGCCCTGGCTCGCAGCATCCGACAGATCCTGACCGGAGCAGAAGGATTTGCCGGACCCGGTGATGACCACCGCCCGTGCTTCCTTGCCTGCGCGTTGCATCGCATGGGTGATTTCAGCCCGCATCAGGCCCGTCAACGCATTCATCTTTGCCGGGCGGTTCAGCGTGACGATGGCCAGACCATCCGCCAGCGAATACTGAATTTCCTTGTAATCCATCAATGGGCCTCGCCGTTAATCGTTTGTCGCAGATTTGCCTAAGGAGCCCGGCAGGAAAAGGCAAACGCCGCGTAACCCCAACCGAAAAGAGCCGCCGTTGTCACGGCGGCCCCAACTTGGCCCAACATCACCCTGCCCTCAGTCCTTGAGGATGCGATCAAGCTGTGCTTTTTCCTGTTCGCTCAGCGCCTGCACCGCGTCCTCTTCGGCTTTGGTATTGCTGCGCCCGCGCAGGTACACGCCCGCCATGATCAGCGCCAGCACAAGCATGATCGGCCCGGCTGCATAAAGCAGCCAGTTGGCACCGGTCGCGCGTGGGCTCAGCAGCACGTATTCACCGTAGCGATCCACAATGAAGTCCATCGCCTCTTCATTGCTGTCGCCTGCCACCAGCCGTTCACGCACCAAAAGCCGCAGGTCGCGGGCCAGATCGGCGTTGCTCTCGTCGATGCTTTCATTGCGGCAGACCAGACAGCGCAGGTCTTTGGACAGTTCCCGCGCCCGCGCCTCTAGCGCGGGATCTGCCAGCACCTCATCGGGTTGGACGGCATAGGCAGGTGCTATCGGCTGCAGGACAAGCGCGGCAACCGCCGCGGCACGCAACAGGGAACGGATCATTCTGCAGGTACTCCTTCGCGGGGGCTGCGGCGCGCGCCAGCTGCAACCCGGAAACGCCGGTCACTCAGGCTCAGCAGACCGCCAAGCGCCATCAACAGGCTGCCGCCCCAGATCCAGTTGGCCAGCGGTTTGATATAGGTCCGCACGGTCCAGCCGCCGTTGTCCTGCTGATCGCCGATCACGACATAAAGATCCCGCAGGAAACGGTAATCGATGGCCGCCTCTGTGGTGGGCATCTGCGCGACGGGATAGTCGCGTTTTTCCGGGTTCAGCAACGCCACGAATTTGCCTGCGCGGGTGACTTCGATATCGGCCATGGTGCTGATGTAATTCGGGCCACGCACCCGGCGCACATCCTGCAACTCCAGCGTATAGCTGCCGACGTTGAAGGGTTTGTTCAGCTCAGCCACGCGAATATCTTCGGCCTCCCATGCGGTCAGACCCGCAATGGCAAAAATCGTGACCCCAAGGCCAGCATGTGCAACCGCCTTGCCCCAGTCAGCGCGCGGCATCCGGATCAGACGCCCGAGCCGGTTGGAGCTGCCCGCCCGCAGCCAAAGATCGGCAAAGGCCCCAAACACCACCCAGGCGCCCAGGAACAGGCCGATTGGCCCAAGCCCGGAGCGTCCGGTCTGCATCGCCCAGGCCAGCACACCAAGCGCGACAGCCAGCACAAAGACAAACCGCAACCGCCACATGGTGCGCCCCAGCACGCCCCGTTTCCACGGCAACATGGAGCCCACAGGCAGGATCAGCCCCAAAACCACCATGAAGGGGGTAAAGGCTGCATCAAAGAACGGCGGGCCAACGCTCAGCTTGCGGTCAAAGGCCATTTCAGCCACCACCGGCCAGAGCGTGCCAAAGAACACCACGAAACAGCTGACCGCCAGCAGGATGTTGTTGGCAACCAGCGCTGTCTCCCGGCTCACGACGCCAAAGACGCCTTTGGCCTGCATGGCCTGCGCGCGGGCCGCGAACAGGGTCAGCGCGCCACCAGTAAAGAACGCCAGGATGATCAGGATGAAGACACCGCGCTCCGGGTCGTTGGCAAAGGCGTGAACCGACGTCAGAAGGCCGGAACGGACGATGAATGTCCCGATCAGCGAAAAGCCAAACGCGAGGATTGCCAAGAGGATGGTCCAGCTTTTGAGGCTCTCGCGTTTTTCGACCACAATCGCGGAATGCAGCAGTGCCGCCGCCAATAGCCAGGGCATGAAGGATGCGTTTTCCACGGGATCCCAGAACCAGAAGCCACCCCAGCCCAGCTCGTAGTAGGCCCACCAAGAGCCAAGAGCGATGCCGATGGTCAGAAAGATCCACGCCGCCAGCGTCCAGGGACGCACCCAACGCCCCCATGCCGCATCCACGCGCCCCTCGATCAGGGCTGCAACGGCAAAGGAGAACGCCATCGAAAGGCCCACATAGCCGAGGTACAGAAACGGCGGGTGAAACGCGAGACCGGGATCCTGCAACAGCGGGTTCAGATCCTGCCCATCAAAGGGCGGCACCGCCAGCCGCAGAAACGGGTTTGAGGTGAACAGGATAAAGGCAAAGAACGCCACGCCAATCGCGGCCTGCACCGCCAGCACCCGCGCCTTGAGCGTGGGGGGCAAGCCACCACCGAACACCGACGCGACCGCGCCAAACAGGCTCACAATCAGCACCCACAACAGCATGGAGCCCTCGTGGTTGCCCCAAGTGCCCGAGATCTTGTAGAGCATCGGTTTTGCGGAATGGCTGTTGAGCGTCACCAAGCGCAGCGAAAAATCCGAGGTGATAAACGCCCAGGTCAACGCGCCAAAGGCGAAGGCCGTAAAGAAAAACTGCGCCTGCGCAGCGGGCTCTGCTACCGACATCCAGCCGGGCCAGCGGAAATGCGCACCGATAAGCGGGACCACCATCTGAACGATGGCAATCACAAAAGCGAGGATGAGGGCGAAGTGACCGAGTTCTGTAATCATGGGCTATCTATAGGGCGAAGCGAAATGGCCGCCAATCGCAATCGGCGCGTCCTCACGCCGCAGTGAGAGGGAACCAACCCCGGACAAGGGGTTGGCCATTGCGCATAATTTAGCACAGCTTGCCGGGTCGTACAGGCGGGTCATCTCGTCTCATCGCGGTCTCGCAACCACTGGCCAAGGGCGGGATTGGCAGCGGCTATCGGCGCCTGCGGCGGCGGCGGCGTTGCTGCGTCTTTCGCGGTTGTGCGAAGGGTGTCGATCTCGGCGATATCGCCTGCCACGCGGCGGGCCTGTGCCAGTTGCGCGGCAATATCGCGCTGAAAGCTTTGGTGTTTCACCTGCTGGCGCGCGCCAAAGTAAAACGACACCACAACGCCCAATAGCCACCACAGGGGTTCTGGCACCAACGCAAGGCCGCGCATGCGGGCAGCAAACCATAAGGGATCAACCATCGCAGCCGCCAAGAGCCCCAGGGTCGACAGCGCAAGCAAAGGGCGCGGCAGGCGGTTCACCCCATCCATCAGCCGGTCAAACCAACCGCGCCGGTCGCGGGAAAACTCGGCCGCAAACTGCGCCATCGCGGCCGCATGGCGGGCCTCGCTGCGCAGCGCTGCCCCTTCTGCGTTTTCGCGAAACACTTCGACCGTTTCAGCCACCACATTGCGCCCCCCACCAAACAGCGCCCGCAGCGTGTCGGCAATCAGTCCGGACAACAGCCGCATCATCCCTGCCCCCATTCTGCCACGCGGGCCTGAAATTCAGCCGGGCTGAGATGATAGCGCGGCGAAACAAATGCCTCGGCCCGCAAGATCCAGCCACCTTTGCCCCCTTTGCGGGTGCGGGCATACTTGCGGCTGGCGGGTCTGCGATCGGCGATGCGAAAGTAGTAATTGCGCCGCGCCACGCCATAGGCATCGCGCAGCGAGGTTCGCCCGATTTCTGCCGCGGCACGGGCCGCGCTTGCGGTTTGCGGGCCGATGCGGCCGTCGACCACCACCTCATATCCCATCGTCGCCAGCAACCGCTGCAAGATGCGCACGGCGTTGTCACCTGCGTTCACATACATATCAAACACCGATGGCTGCAGAACCTCCGGCAGGGCCGAGATCCGGGGTTTGTCAAAGAAATGTCGGATGAAAAGATCAACAGCCTGGCTTCGGCTCACAGAGGCCACGTCGCGCCTGTCCACCTGCCCGTCACCGGTCAAATCCAGCCCCAGCCTGCGCAGCGTCGCAAGGGTGACGCCGTATTTTGTCACGCCGCCCGGATCATCGGGGTCATCCACATAGCCGCCTTCGCGGGTGATGATGTCTTCGGCAATTGCCTTGATGTCCTGCATGTTCTGTCCCTTTCAAACGGGGTGAGACAGACAGGATCGCAAACAAAAATGAGCGTACTCCGACCAGGGCGTACGCTCATATGGCAACGGGTAGGAACTGGCGCGGGTGCTAGCTGCCTTCGGGTTCCTTGTAGACGCCCTGTTCCTTCAACGCGTCGACCACTTCCTTCGGCATGTATGTTTCGTCATGTTTGGCAAGGATTTCAGAGGCTTCGAACACACCGTTCACGTAGCGACCGGTTCCGACCATGCCCTCGTTTTCGGAAAACAGATCAGGCAGGACGCCGGTGTAGGACACCGCAACGCTGGCCCCGCCGTCGGTGACGGAAAACCGCACGGTTTCGCCCTGACCGCGCACGATGCTGCCTTCCTCGACAAGACCGCCGATACGGAAAACCTCGCTCGCCGCGGGCGGTTCGGCAACCACCTGGCTGGGCGAGCGGAAGAAGTTGATCCCGTCGCGCATCGCATAGCCAATCAGCCCTGTCGCAACCACCAGCGCGACAACCGTCAGCGCGATGACCTGGATCCGGCGTTGTTTCTTGAGCGACTTCATCGGGGCCTCTTTGTGCTGTTTGGAAACGGCACTGACTTGGCGGCTGTCCCCTTACGGGAACAGTGGCGCCATCATCAGGCCGGTTGTTTCATCCTCACCTAACATCAGGTTGGCATTCTGCAAGGCCTGACCGCTGCTACCTTTTGTCAGGTTATCCAGCGCCGCAATCACGATGGCGCGGCCTTCGATCCGGTCCTGCGTCACGCCGATATGGCAGAAGTTGGAGCCGCGCACATGGTGCGAGGACGGCGCCTCGCCAAATGGCAGAAGCTCGATAAAGGGTTCATCCGCATAGGCTTTGGCAAAGGTGTCATAAATCGCCTGAGCATCCCCTTTGACATAGACAGTCGCCAGAATGCCGCGGTTGGCGGGCACCAGATGCGGCGTGAACTGCACCTTGACCGGACGGCCTGCGAGTTTCGAGAACTCCTGATCGAATTCGCCCAAATGCCGATGGGTGCCACCGATCGCGTAGGCGTTGTAGCCCTCGCTCAGTTCTGCGTGCAGCAGATTTTCCTTGAGCGAACGCCCCGCGCCCGAAACCGCGCACTTCAGATCGAGAATGATGTCGTCCAGATCAATCACACCAGCCGCAATCAGCGGGCGCAGCGCAAACTGACCGGTGGCCGCGTTGCAGCCTGTGCCCGCAACGAGCCGGGCGGATTTGATCTCTTCCCGGTAGAATTCGGTCAGGCCATAAACCGCCTCTTTCTGCTGATCGAGGGCCGCATGGGCGTTGCCGTACCATTTTTCATACTCTGCCGGGTCGCGCAGCCTGAAGTCCGCTGACAGATCAACGATCTTCAGCGTTTTTGGCAGGGCTGCGATCACCTCTTGGCTGGTCTTGTGCGGCAGCGCGCAAAAACACAGGTCGATGCCAGTAAAGTCGATTTCATCGATCTTGCACAGAACAGGCAGATCCATGTGGCGCAGGTGCGGGAACACTTCGGCCATGGTCATACCGGCCTTACGTTCCGCAGACAGGGCCGCGATTTCAATGTTCGGGTGCTGGGCGATCAGCCGCACCAGTTCGGCGCCAGTGTATCCGGAGGCACCAAGGATAGCTACTTTATGGGTCATGTGAGACCTCTTTGACCTGTGGGTAAATGCAGTGTCCGCAAACGCAGGCTTGCGGCGGTGATAACAGGGAATGGTCCCGACCGGATTTGTCTGAGGTCAAGGACCGGCAGAAAATCCGTGCGGGAACGCCCGGATCAGGCCGCCTGAAAGGTGATTTCTCGTCGCAGGAACTGCGTTGCGCGGGTGCTGACGCGATTTGCGTCGCCCGTGGTCAGATAGGCACTGCCACCGGTGCCCAGCATCTGCGGATGGCGGGTCAGATAGTCGGCGAGACTTTCGGCAACCAATGCCCCCTGGCTGAAGACCTTGACCTTGGGGCCGAGTGCGGCCTGAAAGGCGTCCTCCATGAGCGGATAATGGGTACAGCCCAGAATGGCCGCCTGCGGGTTGGGCATCTTGCGCAGCAGCGCATCAACGTGGCTTTTGACCAGCGCATCGGCAAGGATCATGTCGCCATCTTCAATGGCATCCACCAGGCCACCGCAGGACTGCGCCTCGACGTCAACGCCGATGGCGCGAAACGCCAGTTCACGCTGGAACGCGCGGCTGGCCACGGTTGCCGGGGTCGCAAACAGCGCGACATGTTTGGTTTCAACTTCACGCGGGGGGGAATTGTCGCCCCATTCCCGTTCGGTCAGCGCTTCGATCAGCGGGACAAACACACCCAGCACACGCTTGCCTTCGGGCACGCCTGCCTCTTGCATGCGGCGCAGCGCCGCCGCCGAGGCGGTATTGCACGCCAGGATCACCAGATCACAGCCGCGCTCCCACATCGCATTGACCGCGTTGTTGGTGAGCTGGAACACATCCTCTGCGTCCCGCACGCCGTAGGGCGCGCGCGCGTTGTCACCATAGTAGAGAAAATCCACATCGGGGAGCCGCCGTTGCGCGGCATCCAGGACGGTCAGCCCGCCCAGGCCGGAATCGAAGATACCTACAGCCATCTGTCTCTCTCATTGCCCGCTCAGGCGCGGTGTTTTTGCTCGAACTCATACCCGTAGTCCACGGATTTAAGCGGCGTCGGAGACAGCTCATACGTTGCTTTGCGCAGGAAATCCATCATTGCTTTTGTCTCACCTGCAAGCGGATCAAGCACATCGCGCCCGATCGGCCTGCCGATGACCACGCGAACCGGCGTGTCCACGCGCTTTTTGAACTGCTGGATCAACAAACCCATGCGAAGTGTTGCGTGCATGTGGCTGGCAATCTGGAACAGCCGCGAGGTGTGACCGTCAAAAAACACCGGCACCACCACCGCATCTGATTTGGCGATCATCCGGGCCGTGAACCCCCGCCAGCCCGGATCCATCGGATGTGCAAAGGGCGTTACACCGGTAGAGACCGTCCCGCCCGGGAAAATGCCGATAGCGCCGCCCTGGCCCAGATAGTCGAGCGCAGTCTTGCGGGTCGCCAGATTGGTGCGCAGCGCATCTTTGGTTTCAGCGAAATCAACAGGCAGGATCACCTTGCTGAGATCCTCGGCCCGGCGAAACACCTGATGGGCAAGAATGCGAAAATCGCCGCGTGTTTCGGCCAGAATATGCCCCATCATCAACCCATCAAGAATGCCGTAGGGGTGGTTTGCGATCAGGATAACAGGTTGGTCCGTGGGGATATGGCGCAGCGAACCGCCAACGACATCAAGCGCCAGCCCGTAGCGTTCTGCCATCACGCCCCAAAAACTTCGCCCGGCAGCGACCTCCTGCTCGTAGCCTGCTGCGCGCCGAATAAGGCTGAGCCGGCCAGTAGAGTTTTCCATGAGCCGGATCATCGCGCGCCCGGCGCGGGTCGATGCGGAATGCGCGTAGGAAATGTCACGGGCAAGATGGCGCTGAGCCTGCATTGTCGCGTCTCCGTCTGGTGTCGCAGGATCTATCTAGGGTCAGGATGCGCTCTATGCGACAGATCCATGACAAAGGTGTGACAGGGCGCGGCAAACTGCCATCGAAACACATCAGGGCGCCCCACGTGGGAGCGCCCTGACAAATCATCCGGCTCGCCGCATAGCTTACTGCGCGGCGGTTTTCATCGGCTCGCCCCCTTGGCGCAACACCGAGAGGATTTCCTCGCGCCTTTTCGCGGCTTTTGCCTCATTGGCCTGCTTGACCGGGCCAAAGCCACGGATCTCCAGCGGCAGCTCTGCCAATGCGATGAGTGGTTCCATGATCTCAGGCGATGCCTTGGGCAGCCATTCCTTCATGTCGCTCTCATACTGTTTGATCAGCGCCCGCTCCATCTTGCGCTCGGCAGTGTAGCCAAACAGATCCAGCGGGGTGCCACGCAGTCCTTTGAACTTCGCCAGCAGGCGCAACCAACGTTCCATACCCGGACCGAATTTACGCTTTTTCGGGCGGCCATTGGGGTCGGTGCCTGTCAGCATCGGCGGCGCGAGATTATAGGAGATCTTGAGATCACCCTCAAATTCGGCCTCGGCCTTCTGTCTGCTCGACAGCAGCAGACGGGCGACTTCATATTCGTCCTTGTAGGACAACAGCTTGTGATAGCCTTTTGCCACCGCTTCCTTGAGCGCCTTGTCGGAAATGCCATCCAGCATCTTGGCGTAGCGCTTGGCCAGGCGCGGGCCCTGATAGTCGGTCAGATGCGCCTTGCGGAAGGTGATTTTCTCGTCGAGCGTCTTGGGCAGTTCGACCACATTGGGTTCTGCCAGACGCGCGGCCTCCTGCGGGTAAAGCACGGCCCAGCGACCGATATCGAAGGCGCGCAAGTTGCGTTCCACCGCCGCGCCATTCAGGGTGATCGCCTCCTGGATCGCCTCCAGGCTGATCGGCAGCAAGCCGCGCTGCCAGGCCGCGCCAAAGACCATCATGTTGGAGAAGATGGAATCCCCCATGCTGGCGCGCGCCAGTTCAGAGGCGTCAAACAGGTCCAGACGCTCGCGCAGACGCGCCTCCAGCGCCACCTGCAGACGGTCGCTAGGGATCTGGAATTCCGTATCGCGGGTAAAGTCGCCGGTGATGATTTCATGGCTGTTGACCACCGCACCGGTCTTGCCGGTCTTCATCAGTCCAATGGTTTTGGCCCCCGCAGACACCACCAGATCACCCCCGATCAGCGCGTCACATTCGCCGGTGGCAACGCGGATTGCACTGATGTCTTCGGGCGTGTTGCCAATACGGCAGTGGATATGGACCGCGCCACCCTTCTGGGCGAGACCGGCCATTTCCATCATGCCAGCCCCCTTGCCATCGATCTGCGCGGCCTGCGCCAGCACTGCACCGATGGTGACAACGCCAGTGCCACCCACGCCGGTGATGACCACGTTATGGGTGCCGTTGATGCTTGGCAGCTCAGGCGTGGGCAGGTCCGGCAGGTCCAGTGCGGCGGTTGGCTCCTTGCGGATCTTTGCCCCTTCGATGGTCAGGAACGACGGGCAGAACCCTTTGACGCAGCTGAAATCCTTGTTGCAGGAGGACTGGTCAATCGCCCGCTTGCGGCCGAGCTCCGTTTCCTTGGGCACGATAGAGACGCAGTTTGATTGCACCCCACAATCGCCGCAGCCCTCGCAGACATCAGAGTTGATGAACACCCGCTGATCAGGATCAGGAAACAGGCCCTTTTTGCGGCGGCGGCGTTTTTCGGCGGCGCAGGTTTGAATATAAATGATGGCAGAGACGCCCTCGACCTGCTCAAACTCCTTTTGCACCACCATCAGCTCTGCGCGTTCGTGCATGCGCATGCCTGCCGGGAACAGCTTGGCGTCGACGTCTTCTTTCTCGTCATAGACCACCGCGATAGTCTTCACGCCCATCGCTGTCAGCTCATGCGCGATCTGCTGCGCCGTCAGCCCGCCCTCGGCCTCTTGCCCGCCGGTCATCGCGACCGCGTCATTATAGAGGATCTTGAAGGTGATATTGGTGCCCTCAGCCAGCGCCGCACGAATGGCCTGCACGCCTGAGTGGTTGTAGGTGCCATCGCCGAGGTTCTGAAACACATGTTTGCGGTTCGAGAACGGTGCCTCGCCGACCCAGTTCACGCCCTCGCCCCCCATATGGGTAAAGCCGGTCGTTTCGCGGTCCATCCACTGCACCATGAAGTGACAGCCGATCCCCGCATAAGCACGCGAGCCATCAGGCAGCTTGGTAGAGGAGTTATGCGGACAGCCCGAGCAGAAGTACGGCAGACGCGCGGCGATCTCCTCGGCATTGTCTGCGCGCTTGGCATCTTCCAGCGCCGAAAGCCCGGCGCGGATTGCCTCGGTCTCGCGACCCTCTTCGATCAGGATCTGCCCCAGTTTTTCAGCGATCATGATCGGGTCGAGCGCGTATTTGGTCGGGAACAGCTCGTCGCGGTGCATGCCGCCTGCGCCGCCCTTGTACCAGCCATAAACCCGGCGGCCCCGACGGTCATCAAAGATGGCTTCCTTGATCTGGATCTCGATCAGCTTGCGCTTTTCCTCGACCACCACGATCAGGTCCAGCCCCTCGGCCCAATCGTTGAAGCCCTTCATGTCCAGTGGCCAGGTCTGGCCCACCTTATAGGTGGTGATGCCCAGCCGTTCGGCCATGTTTTCGTCGATGTTCAGCAGCGACATCGCATGAACCAGATCCAGCCAGTTCTTGCCCGCCGCAACAAAACCGATCTTGGCGCCCGGCTTGCCCCACATCCGCTTGTCCATCTTGTTGGCGTGGCTGTAGGCCTCTGCCGCAAAGCGTTTGTAGTCGATGATGCGGTTTTCTTGGCGGAAACGGTCGTCATCCAGGCGAATGTTCAACCCGTCTGCCGGCATATCAAATTCGGGTGTGACAAGCTGCATCCGGTCGGGATTGCCGTCCACGACCGATGTCACCTCGATCGTGTCCTTCATGGTTTTGAGCCCGGTCCACAGGCCCGAGAACCGGCTGAGACCGATCCCGTAGATGCCGTAATCCAGGATTTCCTGAACGCCTGCCGGGCTGACGATGGGAAGATAGCAATCCATCAGCGACCATTCGGACTGGTGCAGCACGGTAGAGCTTTCGCCGGTGTGGTCGTCGCCCATCGCCATCAGGACGCCACCGTATTTGGACGAGCCGGCCATATTGGCATGGCGGATGGCATCGCCAGAGCGGTCAACGCCCGGCCCTTTTCCGTACCACAGGCCAAACACGCCGTCGTATTTGCCCTCGCCGCGGACCTCCGCCTGCTGGGCGCCCCACAGGGCCGTCACGGCGAGATCTTCGTTCAGACCGTATTGAAAGGTGATATCGCTGGCGGTCAGGTGTTTCTCTGCCCGCTTCATCTGCATATCGACCGCACCAAGAGGCGAGCCGCGATAGCCCGTCACCAGACCTGCGGTGTTCAGACCGGCCTGAACGTCACGGTGTTTCTGCATCAGCATCAGCCGCACCAGCGCCTGCGTACCATTCAGCATGACCGGCGATTTGGTCAGGTCATATTTGTCGTTCAGTGAAATCTTCTGCGTGCTCATTCTTGGCCTCCCCAACCATGACTAGCTTGCTCATCTGCGCTCAATAATAGGTCATAATTGCTGACCTGTATACTGTTTTCTGTCAGAATGTGTTTCACTTGGCCCTATGAAATTGAAAGTATCGATACATTTCATATAGGGTTGGATTGAGGCATCGAAAGTGACAGGTATGGACTGGGACAAGCTAAGAATATTTCACGCAGTGGCTGACGCGGGCAGCCTGACCCACGCGGGCGACAAGTTGAATCTGTCGCAATCGGCGGTCAGCCGTCAGATCCGGGCGCTGGAGGAGAGCCTGAACTCGACCCTGTTTCACCGGCATGCCCGGGGGCTGATTCTCACTGAGCAGGGTGAACTGCTGTTTGATGCCACCAAATCCATGTCCAAGAGGCTCGAAGCCGCCTCAGCGCGCATCCGCGACAGCGAGGAAGAGGTCTTTGGCGAACTGCGGGTGACCACCACCTTTGGTTTTGGCACCCTTTGGCTGGCCCCGCGTCTGACCAAGCTTTACGAGCAATACCCCGATCTCAAGGTTGATCTGATGCTGGAAGAGCGGGTTCTGGACCTGCCGATGCGCGAAGCCGATGTGGCGATCCGCATGAAAGAGCCGAGCCAGGCCGATCTGATCCGCAAGCGGCTGATGTCCGTTCAGATGAAGCTATACGCGTCGCGCAACTATGTTGAACGTAATGGCATGCCCGAGGTGATCGAAGACATCGGCGCCCATCGGCTGATCTGCCAGAACCCGCGTTCGGCCCAGGTCGGCTCTGCCGCGGTTCTGGTGCAGAAACTGATGACACATAACCCGTCCTCTTTGCTGACCGTGAACAACTACTTTGGGGTTTTGCAGGGCGTTATCCACGATCTGGGCATCGGCGTGCTGCCAGATTACGTGACAGAGGACTTCCCCGACCTTGTCCCGGTCCTGCCGGATGAGGACACCAGCGATGTGCCTGTCTACCTCGCCTACCCAGAAGAATTGCGCCATTCACGTCGCATTTCGGCATTTCGGGACTTCGTTCAGAACGAAATTATCGCCCACCGCAAGCACATGAAAGAGCTCGGCAAAATCTAGCCATGCAAAAATTGCATGGCAGGAATGCCATGACGTGTGCAGGATTACCCTTGATCGGGGGGGCATGCGCCCCTAAATCACATCTCGAAGGCAGCGACACTGTCGCCCTTCATACCTCCCTGTTGGACTTCGGCCGAGCTTAGTGCTCGGCCTTTTTTTTGGCCAAACGCATTGCTCTGCCGTCCTCCGACAGTTTCCATCCTGCCAGCACGTTGATCCAACTGGGGATCCGGCCCGTGTCATTTCCTGATGCGCTAACGCTGCATTGCGGCAGACCCGAGATCAACCTGTTGCGCTAATTTCCCCTTCATATCCATTCCCCCTGCCCAAAGGATCAGCTGACCCGCTTTCCCCTGCCGCCAAATTAGGCAGGACAGGGATGCATTGGACCCGGCCACCGGTCAGGGATGCGGCAAACATAGCCCAAAACAGAAAATGGTTCCTTGCGCTATATCAACAGGTTGAACGGTAAATACCACGTTAACACCATCACCATTCCGCCGCCTTGTCTCAAATTTTTCGGAACCATCACGCACAGAGATCGTTGTGTCAGCGAACCGCATGAAGATGCAAAACACGGAACAGACAGGAGACTTGGATATGCTTCGCATGACCTCTATCGCCGCCCTTATCGCCATGACCGGTGCTGCAAATGCATTGGTGCTGACCGAAAACGCGACTCCGAACGACAAGGGCGAAAGCTTTATTGAAGAAAACGCCGAATTCATCGGTGCCCCCGTGGTTGACGTGAACGGCGCGCCGATCGGCACCGTGATCGAAGTCACCGCAGAGCCGGGCGAACAGCGCAAGATCCTCGTCGACTTTACCGAAGGTTTTTCTGACGAGCTGAGCGGTATGCTGTTCACGCTGGACGGCATGTGGGAAACCGACGGCGTGCTGCAGATGGGTCAGACCACTGACGAGCTGGAAACCATGCTGGAGACCTACGCCCAGAACAACCCTGACAAACTGCACGACGAGTCGATCCTGAACAAATAACCGACCCGTCCGCGCAGACGCGCAGTCCAAAAACAGGCCAGAACCTCTCTGGCCTGTTTTTTCGTGCCATTTCCCCCGGCTTCACGCGCTGCGATGCGTGATCGGGTCGCAGCGATGCTGCACGCGCACGAATGCCTGCTCTTTTTTCTTCCCCCCCAGCCCTCCTTGCCCTAAAAGGCGCGCAATCGCAGCCATTGGGGACGTAAAACGGATGCAGGAACCTGCCATCACGCCTGAACTGATTGCCAACCACGGGCTCAAGCCCGAGGAATACGATCTTATCCTGGAAATCATCGGGCGGGAGCCGACCTTCACCGAGCTGGGCATCTTCTCAGCCATGTGGAACGAACACTGTTCCTACAAATCCTCCAAAAAGTGGCTCCGCACCCTGCCCACCGATGGTCCGCAGGTGATCTGTGGCCCTGGTGAGAACGCAGGCATCGTTGATATTGGCGATGGTGACGCGGTTGTCTTCAAGATGGAAAGCCACAACCACCCCTCTTACATCGAACCCTATCAGGGTGCGGCGACCGGGGTTGGCGGGATTTTGCGCGACGTGTTCACCATGGGTGCCCGCCCCATCGCGTCGATGAACGCGCTGTCCTTTGGCGAGCCCTCCCACCACAAGACCCGCCAGCTGGTCAACGGTGTGGTTGAGGGCATCGGCGGCTACGGCAATTGTTTTGGTGTGCCTTGCGTCGGTGGCGAAGTCCGTTTCCATCCGGCCTACAACGGCAACTGTCTGGTGAATGCCTTTGCCGCCGGTCTGGCCAAGACCGACGGCATTTTTTATTCCGCGGCCTCCGGCGTCGGAATGCCGGTTGTCTATCTTGGCGCCAAGACCGGTCGCGACGGTGTGGGTGGTGCGACGATGGCATCCGCCGAATTCGACGACACCATCGAAGAAAAGCGCCCAACTGTTCAGGTTGGCGACCCCTTCACCGAAAAACGCCTGATGGAAGCGACGCTGGAGCTGATGCAGACCGGCGCCGTGATCTCCATCCAGGACATGGGGGCCGCTGGTCTGACCTGTTCGGCAGTCGAGATGGGTGACAAGGGCGGCCTTGGGGTTCGTCTGGATCTTGAAAACGTGCCGCAGCGCGAAGTGGACATGACAGCCTATGAAATGATGCTGTCGGAATCCCAGGAACGGATGCTGATGGTGCTGAAGCCCGAACTGGAGGCCGAAGCCAAGGCCGTGTTCGAGAAGTGGGATCTGGATTTTGCCATCGTCGGCGAAACCATCGCCGAAGACCGCTTCCTCATCATGCACAACGGCGAGGTCAAAGCCGATCTGCCGCTGTCAAAGCTGTCTTCCTCTGCGCCGGAATATGACCGCCCCTGGATCGAGACACCGGCCCCTGAGGCGCTGACCGACGCAGATGTGCCGACAATCGACCCGATTGACGGTCTCAAGGCGCTGATCTCCAGCCCGAACTACGCAGGCAAGCAGTGGGTCTATGAACAATACGACACCACGGTCATGGGCGATACCGCCCGCCGCCCCGGCGCAGGCTCTGGCATCGTGCGCGTGCATGGCACCAACAAACAGCTGGCCTTCACCTCTGACGTGACCCCGCGCTACGTTAAGGCAAACCCGTTCGAGGGCGGCAAGCAGGCGGTGGCCGAGGCCTATCGCAACCTGACCGCTGTTGGCGCCAAGCCCTTGGCAACAACCGACAACCTGAACTTCGGCAACCCCGAAAAGCCCGAAATCATGGGCCAGTTCGTCGGCGCCATCAAAGGCATCGGCGAAGCGGTCGCGGCGCTGGACGTTCCAATCGTGTCTGGCAACGTCTCGCTTTACAACGAGACCGACGGTCAGGGGATCCTGCCGACACCGACCATCGGTGCGGTTGGCCTGATTGCAGCGGACGAAGAGCCGATCATCGGCGAAGCCCGCGACGGCCATATTGCCCTGCTCATTGGCGACACCATCGGCCACCTTGGTCAGTCGGCGCTTCTGGCCGAGGTCTTCAACCGCGAGGACGGCGACGCACCCACCGTGGATCTGGCAGCAGAGAAGCGCAACGGCGAGTTCATCCGCGCCAACCGCGATCTGATCAAGGCCTGCACCGACCTTGGTGATGGCGGCCTTGCTCTGGCGGCATTTGAAATGGCCGAAGGCGCAGGCGTTGGCGTTCAGATCGACGCGGGCGATACCCCGACCCTGTTTGGCGAAGATCAGGCGCGCTATCTGGTGGCCTGCAACTTCGATCAGGCCGAGGGCCTTATGATGGCCGCAGGTCAGGCGGGTGTGACCGTGACAACCGTTGGCAAATTCGGCGGCGACACCGTGAAAATCGGTGGCTCCGAAGCACCGCTGGCAGAGCTGTCGGAGATCTTCCGCTCCAGCTTTGCCGCTGCTGTGGCTTAAGCTCTGGACTGCGTTGGGGCTTGGTCCTCGACACGACATATCGGGTGGGGTGGCGCTGTCACCCCACCCATTTTGTTTCGAGATCTCACAGGTGATCCGATGACCCATTCCCAGCCTGCCAGTTCCTCCCTCCCTGCTCTCGACCTGACAGCAGATTGCAGCCGCTGCGCTGCGCTGTGCTGTGTGGCCTACCCGTTTGAGGAGGACGAGGATTTCGCGATCCTGAAGGAGACGGATCACCCCTGCCCCAACCTCTCCCAATCCTGTTTTGACTGCACCATCCATGCCGATCTGAACAGCCGTGGTTTTGGCGGTTGCATCGCTTATTCCTGTGCAGGTGCCGGCCAGCGGGTCACGCAGGTGTTGTTTGCGGGCGAAACCTGGCGGGACGATCCTGATCTTCTGCCCCATATGACCCACGCCCTGCGGGTTCTGCGCCCCATCCACGAGGCCCTGCTGATCCTGCGCGAGGCGTCAAATCTGGATCTGCCCCAAGACATCCGCCAAGCGCTGAACGGATTGATGACGACGCTTGCCGTTGCCGATGGGACCACGATCTGGGATTTTGAGGAAGCCGAGGTGCAGGAGGCGCTCGCCTCTGTTCCCGACTTCGTTCCCCGCCTTGCCCCATACGTGCGCAAAGACCCGGCCATCTGACAGCCTAATCTGCTTGCAGAGCCCCCGACCGCACCCTACATTTTGTATCAGCTAGAAATAAGGATACTTCACCCATGCCGATGCAAGCCCACGAAATCGAAGAGCTGCTGCGCCAGAGCTTTCCGGATGCGGAAATTCAGGTCGGTGGCCACGACGGTGTGCATATGTCCGCGATGGTCATCGACGAGAGCTTCCGCGGCAAAAACCGCGTCCAGCAGCAGCGCGCGGTCTACGCCGCTCTCAAGGGCAAGATGGATGGCTCCAACGGTGAGCTGCACGCGCTCGCCCTGACGACCAAAGCGCCCGAGTAACCCACGATGTCGTTGTTCCTGTCGCTCCTCATCTTCGGCATCATTGTCATGACCGCAATTGTCGCGGTCATCGGCCAACGCCGGGCACCGCTGGAGGACGATGACAACGATCCCAACTACCACACCCTGCGATCTGACTATCAGTCGGGTATGGGCGGGGGATCCATGCGGACCTGGAAGGTGCCCAAAGACCCGGACGAATACGCCCGTTTCTTTGTCCCGAAGGGCAAGAAATAACCCTCTTCCGCCCCTGCCAACAGCCCGGATCAGTCCGGATTGGCAATCCCCTCGATTTTCCCTATATCTCGGCTAACGGAACAACGGCCCACCCGCCGAAAGGAAACGCAACATGACCGACGCAAAAACCCGCATCGACGAAACCGTCAAAAGCAACGACGTTGTGCTCTACATGAAGGGCACCAAGGATATGCCGCAGTGTGGCTTTTCCTCGCGCGTTGCTGGCGTTTTGAACTACATCGGTGTCGACTACACCGACGTGAACGTTCTGGCTGACGAAGAAATCCGTCAGGGCATCAAGGACTATTCCGACTGGCCGACCATTCCCCAGCTCTACGTCAAGGGCGAGTTCGTGGGCGGATGCGACATCATCACCGAAATGACCCTCTCGGGCGAGCTGGACGGCATGTTTGAAGAAAACGGCGTCGCCTTTGACAAGGCAGCTGCGGACAAGATCCGCGAAGCCAACGGCTGACCTGACGGCCTGGCGCTTGCCGGGCACCCGTCACAAAACAAAAGCCTGCCGCGATCATCGTGGCAGGCTTTTCCTGTGGTAGGGCCTGCGCCGTGCCCCGCCTAATAGATCCCCGGAACAAATTTGGCGGTGCGCGCGGCATAGGCCGAAAACTCGGCCCCATAGCGGTCGGCAAGATATCGGTCCAACGCGGGGATGTGATAGAAGACAAACATCAGCGTCATCATCAGCGGCACCGCTCCAGCCCAGATGGAGGCCGCGAGAATTGCCCAGCCTGTGAACAGGATGCTGTCGCCGAGGTAGTTTACATGCATCGAATAGGCAAACAGCCCACCGGTGTAGCAATGCCCCTTGCTGCTTGGCTGTTTTTTCCAGGCCCAACGCTGCAATTCTGAACCGGTGTTGACCGCGGATCCAATCAGCAAAAGGGAACCCCCAACCACATCCCATAGGCCAAAGGCGCGGGCCTCCCCCGCCACAGCCCCGGCGCCGAGCAGCAGAAACCCGATTTCGAAACTCGCGATAAAGGCCGCGAGGCCCAAGCCCTCGGACAGCTCCACCCTCCGATGCAGCAGCACGAAGAGGGTCACGAGATGGCGCAGAAAATACAAAACCGCAGCCCCTGCCATGACCTTGGCGCGCATCGGATCCGGCCAGTCCCATCCGCCAAAGGCAAGCCAAAGACAGATCAGCACCGACAACCCATGCAAGGCTGCAAACCCAAGTTTCACCCCAATCGACCGCCCATGTGTGCGGTCCACCCCACCTGCTTTGCCAGCCATTATTGTCACCCTTTGATGCGTCATGCCGTTTTGGTCCAAACTGTTTTCGTCCAACTGGACTATTTAAACAATTGGACGCGAGGGCGGTTCCATGTCAATTCTATTTCGACCAAACGGACGAAATTAGATGCCAAAGATCATCGATCACGACGCCCATAGCCAGGACCTCGCCCGCCGGGCTGCGGCGTATTTCTCTCAGCATGGTTATGGCGGGACGAGCATGCGCAAGATCGCGCAACACCTCGGCCTGTCCAAAAGCGCGCTCTATCATTACTTTCCCACCAAAGAGGCGCTGTTTCTTGCCTGCACAAGGCAGGTGATGCCGGGCGGGGACGCCCTGCCCCAAGACGTCACCGGTAGCGAAACGGACCGTTTGCAGGCCTTGAAGGAAATGATGGGACAGGATTTTGCCGCTGAAATGGCGTTGATTTTCGACTATCTCAGGGGGAAATCCCAAGCAGAGATTGCCCAGGATGAGGCCATGCAGCTGGCGCTTTCCGCCTATCGCGGCGCGGTGGCCGCAATCGTGGGAGAGACCCGATCAGAGCAGGTCCTGGCCCAGATCATGGGCGAGCTGATGCTCGCGTATCTATCCGGTGGGAAAGCAATCGACAGGACGTAAAAAACCCCGCAACCGCATGGGGTTACGGGGTGATTTGAACCTATATTCAAACCTGTGCAGAGGCCGCTTGATCAGCTGGCGGCCTGCTCTTCGATCTCCTGCGCCAGCGCCTCTGTGCGGGCGGCAAGCTCTGCGAGCGTCTCGGTCACAAGCGGCGGAACAACCGGCACTTCGATCCGTTCAGGTTCTGGCGCGGGCGCGGCGCGCAGCTCGGCCAGTTCGGCATCGCGCGCGGCCAGCTCGGCTTCGACCTCTTTGATACGGTCCTCGACCGCTGCCGTTTTATCCGCCAGCATCAGCCCCGCCATCAACAGCATCCGGGCTTCGGGCATCCGACCGATCTGATCGGACAGAACCTGCGCCTCATCGTCAAGCATCTTGGCCGCAGAATGCAGATAGCTTTCTTCGCCCTCCTGACAGGATACTTCAAACCCGCGACCGCCGATGTGAATTGTGACTTCGGGCATCAGATATCTTCTCCTTCGGGCATCGGTTGGGCTGTTCTGGCGCTCGCCATCGTGTCAGCCAGCGTGTCAACCGGCGCGCCATCCATCATTGGGATCTCGACCGAGGGCTCTTCTGCCGGGCTGTCTTGCTGATCGCTGCCCTCTTGTCCGGCTTGCGCCAACAACGGCTCCAGCTTGGCAAGGATCGCCGTCACATGCGCCTGTTCGGCGGCAAAAGACGCGCGCAATGTGTCCACTTCGGACTGCAGGGCCGCGTTGATCAGGTCGGGATTGCCGACACCTTCGGCGTTTGCATCTCGCAGCGCGGCGTTCGAGGCGCGCAGCTGATCCGCTGTCGCGCGCAGCTCTTGCTGGGCATGGTCAAGCTGCACCAACATATCGTTCTGATTGGCGAATTCATCGGCGCTGGGGCCAGCTGCAGCGGCCTCTCTCGCGGCCTGTTCCGCCGCCTGAGCCGCTGAAACCGCGGCGTTGGCCTCCTCCAACTGGTGACGCAGCGCTTCGACCTCGGCATTCAGGGCCGCCGCATCTACAGCCGCGCCCAGATCGTCGGGTTCTTCCTGCAGCTGTTCGCTCAAACGGGCGTTGGTTGCCAGGGCTTCGTCCAGCTGATCCTGCAGCGCCTCGCGGGCCGAGGCGGCCTCGTTGCCGTGGACTTCAAGTTCCTGTTTCAACCTGGCCACTTCGGCCTGCAATGCGTCGCGCTCAGCGGTGTTGCCAACCTCGTTGCGCAGCAGCTCCACCTCGGCTTGAAGGGCTGCAAGCTCTCCAACATCATCGGTGGCCGGTGCGGCGGTCTTGGCCTCGGCTTCCTGCAGCTGATTGCGCAGGACTTTCAACCGCTCTTCCAGCTGGGCGTTGGCCAGCCGTTCTTCATCCAGTTCACGGCTCAGCGTTTCATGGGCAGCGTTGGATTGCGACTGCGCCTCTGCTTCGGCCTGAACGCGTGCTTCGGTTGCGGTGCGTGCAGTCTCCTGCAAGGCTGCGGCCCCCGCACCGATCCGCTCCATCGCGGCCAGGATCCGACCCTGCAATTCTTCGATCTGCTCCATGCCTGTCCCTTTGCGACCCCGTGATGTATCTGCCGGTATTTATCTGCCGGTCCCGTCTACAGCGCTAACACCGCCCGATTCAGGCGCAATTTGCGCGAATCAGAACCGACCAGCGGCTGTGCAACCAACTTAGTTCATGCAGGGATAAATTACCCCCTGTTTGCTTTCAAGCACTTGCGGCACATAGTTCGCGCAAGAAGCCGCGCAAACGCTTGATCTTTGCCACATCACTGTTATTGAGCCACCAGTCTGCCTAAAACCCAGAGGAAAAATCCAGTGGATCTGACTGCCCTGCGCAACGCAAACCCCGAACATTGGACCAAGGCTGCGGCCATCCGTGCCCTGGCCCTCGATGCCGTTGCTGCGGCCAATTCGGGCCATACCGGCATGCCCATCGGCATGGCCGATGTCGCGACCGTCCTGTTTGAAAAACACATGAAGTTCGACGTGGCGAACCCAAAGTGGCCGGACCGCGACCGCTTTATCCTGTCCGCCGGTCACGGCTCCATGCTGATCTATTCGCTGCTCTATCTCATGGGCGACGCACAGGTCACGCTTGAGCAGATCAAGAACTTCCGCCAGATGGGCGCCCTGACTGCAGGCCACCCGGAAAACTTCCTCATCGATGCGGTGGAAACCACCACCGGTCCGCTGGGCCAGGGCATCGCCAATGCCGTTGGTTTTGCCATGGCAGAGGAAATGCAGCGCGCCCAGTACGGCCGCAAGCTGGTGGATCACCACACCTATGTGATCGCAGGCGACGGCTGCCTGATGGAAGGTGTCAGCCAGGAAGCCATCGGTCTTGCTGGTCGTCACTCGCTCGGCAAGCTGATTGTTCTGTGGGACAACAACAACATCACCATCGACGGCACTGTTGAGCTGTCGGACCGCACCAACCAGGTGCAGCGCTTCAAGGCGTCGGGCTGGCATGTTCAGGAAATCGACGGTCACGATCCCAAGGCGATTGATGCCGCGATCGAAGCCGCGAAAAAGACCAAGAAGCCGTCCATGATTGCCTGCAAAACCCACATCGCCCTGGGTCACGCAGCGCAGGACACATCCAAAGGTCACGGTGCCCTGACGGACGCGGAACAGCTGAAAGCGGCCAAGGACGCCTATGGCTGGACCGGCGGCGCATTCGAAGTGCCCGCAGACATCAAAGCCCAGTGGGAAGCCATCGGCCAGCGCGGCGCAGCCGAGCGTGAAGCCTGGGAAGCGCGCTTTGCCGAGGCCTCCCAGCAGAAGCAGGACCGCTTTAACCGCGCCTATGCGCTGGACGCCCCCAAGAAGCTGTCCGCCGCTGTCAAAGCGCTGAAAAAGCAGGTGAGCGAAGACCAGCCCAAGGTCGCAACCCGCAAGGCATCGGAAATGGCGCTGGCCGTCATCAACCCGCTTATGCCTGAAACTGTCGGTGGCTCTGCGGACCTGACCGGTTCCAACAACACCAAAACCGGCGATCTGGGTATCTTTGACACCGACAACCGCAAGGGTCGATACGTCTACTGGGGTATCCGCGAGCACGGCATGGCTTCGGCGATGAACGGGATGGCGCTGCATGGTGGTATCCGCCCCTATGGCGGCACCTTCTTCTGCTTCACCGACTACGCCCGCCCGGCAATGCGTCTGGCTGCCCTG
>Ga0160419_100204_pt1 | contig 42166 bp, 38 predicted proteins | sample CelAP2metagpilot_2_FD_108196 | JGI IMG/M metagenome (GOLD analysis project Ga0160419, IMG submission 108196) | Phycosphere-associated microbial communities from Cellana algal ponds in Kailua-Kona, Hawaii, USA - Cellana AP2-4-25 metagenome pilot ...
ACATCCGCCGCGCCACCCGCAAGCAGTATTCAGCGGAAGAGAAGATCAGGATCGTGCTGGACGGCCTGAAGGGCGAGGACAGTATTGCGGAGTTGTGCCGTCGTGAGGGCATTGCACAGAGCCGGGCGCCTTGAGCTCCCGATAGCCATCTATGGTGACGTCATTGTTCTGCATCGAGCGCGATCATCCAGAAGTGGCGTTGATGCAGGCTACACCCAAAGGGGCCGGGATGGAATGTGAGAGCGCCCGGAGTGGCAAGGTTTGTCCTAGGCCCAGGACCCCTTAATCTCGCACCGCTGGTTTGACAGATTATTCTCGTGACAAGGCACATGCGCGCAGGAACTCTTGTTGAATTTCAAGCGGATGTAACGCAGCTCACGGGGAAAATCCGTCAAATCCAAAAGGACGACAAAACCGCTTCATTTCAATGGCATGAGCCATTTGCAATGAACCCGTTCGTCGCTGCATGCCTCAAACCATTGAACTTTTGCGGTTTTGACGCCAGCGGTACGAGATTAAGGGGTCCTGGGCCTAAGCCGCCGTGGTGTTGTTTCGGGGCGAAGTCAGGCGCTGACGTTGGCAAGCCACGGGACCTTTTGTAGCGCCTCTGCGTGGGCCTCCGCCTGGCTGGCATAGACGTCGCCTGCGTGGTGGCCAATGCTGTACCAGCCGCGTGGATCTTCGGGATCGCGGCGGAAATGGTCAAATCCGTAGCTGCCGTCCGGCCGGCGGAACAGATCAACACATGTGATGCCATCAGGTGCGTTGATCGACTGCATCACTTTGTTTTTATGTGCCATTTCGCTCTGCCATTTGCCTTTGCTGATCAAGGCTACCATCAGAAACCGCAGGTGCACAGTCGGAACATTCTGGACAACAGGGCCGAAAGCGCCACAGTTTAGGTGGAAAAAGGGGATGCCAAAATGACCGAAACACTCGCGCAGAATTACGACAAGGCAGGCTATCACGCCAAGCAGACCCATGGCGCACGCCCCGCTTTGGTGCTGGTGGATTTCGCGCAGGCCTATTTTGATCCGGATGCCCCGCTCTACGGCGGTGAGGGCTGTGTCGCTGCGCGGGATCATGCGATTGCCTTGGCGCAAGGCGCGCGGGCCGCGGGGGTGCCGGTGATCTTCACGGAAGTGAAGTATCAACCCGGTGGCAGTGATGGCGGGGCGTTCTATGCCAAGGTCCCGGCGCTGTCGTGCTTTGATGCGGGGCGCGATACACAAAAACTGGTGGAGGGGTTAACCGTCGAGCCGGGTGATCTGATGATCACCAAGCAATACCCCAGCGCGTTTTTTGGCACATCATTGGCGGCGACGTTGCAGTTTCACAAGATAGACACGCTGGTGATTGGCGGGCTGACCACGTCGGGTTGCGTGCGGGCGACCTGCATCGACAGTATCTCATCCGGTTTTGTCACGTTGATCGCGGAGGAAGCCTGCGGGGATCGCGCGGCGGGACCGCACGAGGCGAACCTGTTTGATATGAGTGCAAAATACGCCGACTTGATCTCAACCAAGGATGCGGTGGCGTATTTTCAGTCCTGTGCTGCTACATGATCCTTGGCTTTTCGCCGCGATCATCCCGCGCGGCATCGGGATCCTCGTTCTGCCAAAGACGCGCGATATAGCGCGCGCCAGTGATGCCGTTGGAGGCGTCCGAGGCCAGCCAAAGGGCAGGCGCACGCATAATGTCCGGGGACAACAGATTGCCGTCCGCACCTTTCTTGTCAGGTGCCGGGGGCAACAGATCAGTGTCGGTGGCCCCTCCGGGCAACAGGACGTTCACATCGACACCGGTGCCGGCCAGATCGGCGGCCCAGACCCGGCTTGCGGCTTCCAGAAAGGCTTTGCTTGGGCCGTAGGGCGCATAGCCTGTGCGCACCATCGTCTGGTCTGATGTCGAGATGTTGATGATCTTGCCAAACCCTTGTGCCAGCATTTGCGGCACTGCGGCACGCGCCATGTGGAAAGGGCCGTTGATGTTGGCGTTGACGATGTCGCACCAGGCGTTGCTGTCGGCTTCCCAGAACTTGGTCGGTGTGGTGTTGAAGGTCTCCGAGATCATCCGCATGCCAAGACCTGCGTTGTTGATCAAGACGTCAAGCCGTCCAAAGGTCCTTACCGCAGTCGCCACCGCTTCAGCAGCAGCAGCGGGTGACGTCACGTCTGCCGCGATACTCACCGCGTCGTTTCCCAGATCACGGCATGTGGCCGACAAGGCGTCCGACGGGCCCGCCCCGGTGATGACCACCCGCGCCCCAGCGCCTGCGAGGGCCAGTGCCATTTCACGGCCCAGTCCCCGTGACCCGCCAGTGATCAGCACAACGCGACCATTTACAGAGGGGTGGTTCATAGCATTTCTTTCCTGCCGTTGATCCATGAGGCAAACCTTTCCTTGCGCCTTAACCTGAATGCCGAGGCAGATTTGTCCAGACAAATTTTTCTTGACCCTGTCCCCTTCGCACTTACCGTTAGAGCGCGCAGCGCGAGAGGGGTCAGGGATGAGCATTGAGAAACGTGTATTGATTGCAGGGGCAGGGCCGGTTGGGCTGGTCGCTGCGGTATCCTTGATCGAAGAAGGCATTCCGGTCACGGTGCTCGAAGCTTCTGCGGATTTGGCAGTGGACCTGCGGGCCTCGACGTTCCATCCACCGACCATCGATTTTCTTGACCGCCTCGGCCTCGCTGACGGGTTGATCGCGCGTGGGATCAAATGTCCGCTGTGGCAGTTCCGAGACCGCAAGGAAGGGGAGGTTGCCACTTTTGATCTGGGGTTGCTGGCCAATGAAACAGCGCACCCCTACCGTCTTCAGGCCGAGCAATGGAAGCTGACTGAAGCCGCCCGCGCGCGGCTGGAAGCGGAGGCTGAAGCAGAGCTTGTCACCGATATCGTGGTCGAAGAGGTAACGCAGGATGCCGATACGGTCACCGTCACAGCGCGGCGAAAAACCGGGGAGGTGGAGATCTTTCGCACGCCCTATCTGATCGGCGCAGACGGAGCCCGCTCAACCGTGCGCAAGTCCACGGGCGTCGCCTTTCCCGGCCTGACGATCCCGGAAATCTTCCTCTCTCTCTCTACCCCTTTCCGGTATGATCTGGCGATCGAGGGGCTCGCGGACATCAGCTACATTTCCGATCCCGAAGAGTGGCTGGTGCTGCTGCGCACACCAACCCTGTGGCGTGTGTTGTTCCCGACTGACCCCAACCTGAGCGATGAGGCGATCCTTGATCCGGCCCGGATTGAGGCGCGCATGCAGGCGCTGTTGCCCGGTGAACCCTATGAGATCGCTCATAAAACAGCCTACCGTGTGCACGAGCGGGTCGCGGAGCATTATGTCCACGGACGTATTTTCCTTGCGGGGGATGCGGCGCATCTGAACAACCCATTGGGGGGGATGGGGATGAACGGTGGCATCCACGATGCGGTCAACCTGTCTGAGAAACTGGCGCAGGTCTGGCGGGGCGCACCGATTGATCTCATGGGGCGCTATGAACGCCAGCGGCGCAAAGTGGCCATTGAGACGGTGCAGGCGCAGGCGCTGCGCAACCGCGCGGTCTTGAATGAAACCGATCCGGCGAAGCGCCGCGCGTATCACGATGACTTGCGCGCAACGGTGGATGACAGGGACAAACATCTGGCCTATGTCTTGCGCTCGTCCATGATCCAGTCCCTTCGCGATCTGGAGAATGTGTCCTGACGCAAAGGATCTGAGATGGAAGACCTTAAGCGTTCTGCCAAGACGCCGCGCTACGTTGAGATTTTCGAAGCCCTGCGCGCGGACATCGGCTCGGGTGTCTTTGCGGTGGGCACGCTGTTGCCGAGCGAAGCGCGGTTGTGCGCGCGTTTCAATGTCTCGCGGTTCACGGTGCGCGAAGCGCTGCGGCGTTTGCAGACGGAAGGTATGGTCTCAAGAATCCAAGGTGCGGGCAGTCGGGTGCTGCGCGACACACCGTCGGGCGTTTTTGTGCAGAACTATCGCTCGGTCTCTGACCTGACGCAGTACGCCGCGGAAACAGATCTCGAAGTACTCAAAGTTGAAGAGACGATCCTGTGCGCAGATGTCGCCGGGCGCATAGGGCAGAGCGAGGGGGAGACCTGGGTCTTGCTGCGCAGTCTGCGGCGCACGCCCGAAGCCGCTCCTCTTGCCATGGTGGAAAGCTACGTGCCGCTGCGTTTCAAGGCTATCGCGCCGGGATTGGCCGACAGTGCGGGGCCGATCTATGCAGGATTGGCCAGAGCCGCCGGAGAGGAGATCGAACGGGTGGATCAGGAAACACAGGCGCTGCCCGCGCCCTATCACGTGGCTGACGCCTTGGGCGTTGCCGAGGGCGCGCCAGTGCTGCGCATTCTCCGGCGCTATGCAAGCAAATCCGGGTTGTTGATCGCGTCGTTCAACTGGCATCACGGCGGTGACCGCTACATTCACCGCACCCGCATCATGCTGGAGCGGGAATAAGTTTCAGACTTCGGCCCATTTCTTGTCGAAGGCCCAGACGTCTTCGAAGCCCATCAGCTTGCTGAATTCGCCAAAGTCTTCGAGGTTGGTCGCGGAGACATCGCCGGTGTCGGCCAAAGCGCCATAGGCGTCTTTCAAGGCCTGACCCACGGCGAGAAAACCAAGGGCCGGGTGGATGCCGATGGCAAATCCCAGCTTGGCCAGTTCCGCCGAGGGCAGAATTGGTGTGCGCCCTCCCGATACCATGTTGGCAAGGGTCGGCTTGCCGATACGGTCGTTGATTGCCTGCATCTCTTCCACGGTTTCGGGCGCTTCGATGAATACGACATCGGCACCGGCCTTCTCGAACGCTTCCCCCCGGCGCAGCGCTTCGTCCAGCCCAAGGCTGGTGCGGCTGTCAGTGCGGGCGATGATCAGGAAATCTGAACTGGCGCGGCTGTCGCTCGCCACTTTGATCTTGGCGACCATGTCCTCCAGCGGCACAACCCGTCTGCCGGGTGTGTGGCCGCATTTCTTGGGGTATTCCTGATCCTCGATCTGGATCGCTGTCACACCTGCCGCCTCATATCCCCGAACGGTGTGGCGGACATTGAGAAGCCCCCCATAACCGGTATCTGCATCCGCGATCACGGGTGTATCTGACCCTTCAACAATGCGCCGCACGCGCGTTTCCATGTCTGTGTAGGTCATAATGCCTGCATCCGGCAGCCCCATGTGAGAGGCCGCAATGCCGTAGCCTGTGACATAGAGGGCGGGAAACCCCATCCGGTCTGCAACAAGGGTGGAGATCATGTCGAACACGCCCGGCGCAGAGATGAATTCCCCGGCTTCGATCATCTGTTTCAGTTTCGGATCGGCCATTTCTCTCTCCCAAATCATGTGCGGCGCGGGGCCGGAATTTCTCATTTGAATAGAGCGTGATCCGGTGGCAGGTCAATAATTTGTCCAGACAAATTCTTGACGGATCGAAAAATGCGATATCTAAATTGAGAGAGAATGCGGGAAGGGGAGGCGAAGCGATGTCCAAAGACGCACGCGGCTGGCGATGCAAATTCGCCGTTGTTGCCCCCTCAACCAACACCATTGTGCAGCCTGACATGGATGACTTTCGCGTGCCCGGCGTGACCAATCACTTCGGCCGCATCTATGTGCCGAATATGAAAGTCGGCAACGACGAGGAATTCGTGGCGTTGGTCGAGGCCATTGGTGCCACGCTCTATGATGCGGTGGATCGGTGCAGCACGTCTGAACCTGACTATCTGATCATGGGCATGTCGGCCCTGATGTTCTGGGATGGGCGCGGGCCATCGGAAAAGCGGATGCAGGAATTGTCGGATCACTGTGGGCTCCAGGTCTCTGCCGGGTCGTTTGCCTGTGAAGCGGCGCTGAACCTGACAGGGGCCAAGCGGATCGCGGTGATCTCTCCTTACTTTCCGATCTCGGACAAGAACGTGACGCTGTTCTTTCAGGACTGCGGGTTCGACGTGGTCCGCTTTCGTGGGCTGAAATGCCCCAGCCCGGTCGCGATTGCGCAGGTGCAGGAGGACACGCTGCGCGCCCATGTGGCAGAGATGGACGGCGATGATGTCGATGCCTTTGTGCAGGTCGGCACCAACCTGAGCATGTGCAGCCTGTGTACGGAGCTGGAAGCGGAGTACGGCAAGCCCTTCATCGCGATCAACGCCGCAACCTACTGGCATGCGATGCGGGCCATGGGGATCAAGGATCAATTTTCGGGCCACGGCCCATTGTTCGAAAAACACTAAATAAAAATAGGGAGTTACAACACATGAAAATGAAGCATCTGATGGGTCTGACCCTGTCTCTTACACTGGGCGCGACTGCTGTTGCGGCTGAACTTGCCGCGCTTGGATCAACCGCGCGTGGTGGTACGAGCCAGATTGGCCGGACGCTGGCAGCCGCGATTTCCGAGGTGGGCGATATGCAAATGCGGCCCCAGGAACTGGCCAACACTGCCGATTACATCCCGCTGGTCAACGCCGGAGAGATTGAGTTTGGCATCGCCAACGTGGTGCAGCTGACCTATGCGGTGAACGGCACGGGCATGTCCGAAGGGCGCCCCAACGAGAATCTGCAAATGGTCGCCACGCTTATGCCCTTCCGCAGCGCCTATATCGTGCGCAAGGACAGCGACATCAAAAGCCTCGAAGACCTCAAGGGCAAGCGCGTCCCGGTTTTCGCGGACAGGGCGCTGGGGGATTATGTCACCCGTGGGTATTTTGCGAATGCTGACATGAGCCTTGACGAGGTGGACGGCGTCGCCGTGCCGAACTTCCCGCGCATGTGGTCAAGCTTTGCCGAAGGGTCAGCGGATGTGGCGATTGTCGTCGTGGGAGCGGGCAACAGCCGCGAATATGACGCCTCTTTCGGTATTCGCTATCTGTCCTTTGACGACAGCCCCGAAGCGCTGGAGCGGATGCGCACTTACCTTCCTCAGAACTACTTGCAGGAAATGCCAGCAGGCAGTGTGCCGGGCATTGACGCGCCGACAAACGTGAACGTCTTTGACTACACCTTCTTCGCGGGCGCGGATGTGTCCGAGGAGATGGTCTACAACGCCGTCAAAGCGCTGTGGGAAAAGGAAGCGGATCTGCTGGCAGGCGGTCCTTTCTGGAATGGCTTCGCCAAGGAAGCCATGGGCAAACAGGTCGGCCTGACCTATCACCCCGGTGCCATCAAGTTCTACAAAGAGATGGGCGTCTGGGCTGAGTAACCGGACGCAGAACCGTGGCTGAGCAGCGCACGCAAACCCCTCTGCGCGCAAGGATCTCCATCACGGGGATCCTTGCGGCGCTGATCACGCTGACGGCGGTGCTCTGGTCCTCTGGCGCGCCACTGTGGTTGGGTTGGCGGGTTTATTCGGAACAGGTTCTGATCGCCGCTTTGGCCTTTGCCATGGCGGTTGCCTTTATCATCAGCGCCAGCGGGCCGCGGTGGTGGACGCGCTGTGCTGCGGTTGCCTCCATCGGCTTTGGCGCATGGCTCGCCCTGCGCTTTCCGACGCTATCGGAGAATGTGTTTTACCATCCGACGGAGGCGCTGATCATCTCCGTGATCGGGTTTGTCCTGCTGCTGGATGCGGTGCGGCGCACGATGGGGTGGAGCCTGATTGTTATTCTTGGCACCGTGTGTCTCTACGCGCTCTTTTCATCGAATTTCTCAGGACCGCTGCAAAGTCGGTCTATCGCACCGGATCGGTTGCTGACGTTTCTGATGCTGGACAGCGCCTCGCTCGCCGGGGCGGCACTGTCGATTGCGGTGGCGGTTGTGGTGCCGTTTCTGATCCTGTCACAGCTTCTGCTGGCGACGGGCGGGTCGGCGTTCTTTTCGGATCTGTCACTGGCGCTTGCAGGCCGCAAGCGGGGCGGGGCGGGCAAAATCGCGATCCTTGGTTCTGCGTTTTTTGGGTCGGTGTCGGGTAGCGCTGTGTCCAATGTGGCCTCCACTGGAGCCATCACCATCCCGATGATGAAAGACGGCGGCTACCGGCCCAAGACCGCGGGCGCGATTGAGGCTGCCGCTTCAACGGGTGGGCAGTTGATGCCGCCCATCATGGGGGCGGCGGCCTTCCTGTTGGCTGAGAATTTGCAAGCAAGCTACATCGACGTGATGTTGGCCGCGCTGATCCCGTCGATCCTGTATTATTTCAGTCTGTTCATGTTCGCGGACCTTGAAGCGGGCCGGCTGAACATCGCGCGGGTTGAGGAAGCGCGCATCCCGCCGATGGCCCGTGTGATGCGCAAAGGTTGGTTTGTCTTTGCTCCCTTCGTGGTCCTGCTCGTCGGCCTGTTCAGTTTCAACCTGCGCCCTGAGACGGCCGCGCTGGTAGCGGTTCTGGTGCTTCTGGGGTTGTCGATGATCCAGACCTATGATGGCCGCCGCGTCAGTCCCAAGGTGCTGATTGGTGTTCTGGTATCTGCTGGCAAGGCTGCGGTGGAAATCATCCTGATCTGTGCCATCGCCGGGATGATCATCGGACTGGTTGCGCGCTCTGGTCTGTCTTTCGGGATGGGGTTTTTCCTGGTGCAGTTGGGCCAGTCGAGCTTGCTGTTGTTGCTGCTTGTGACTGCGTTGGTCTGTATTGTGATGGGAATGGGGTTGCCGACGGTCGGGGTGTATCTGCTGCTGGCATCCCTTGCCGCGCCGCCCTTGGTGGAGCTGGGTTTGCAACCGATGGCGGCACATCTCTTCGTGCTCTACTTCGGCATGCTGTCGATGCTGACCCCGCCTGTTGCGATTGCGGCCTTTGTGGCGTCCAACATGGCCAAGGCACCGCCGATGGCAACGGCGGTCGAAGCGGGGCGCATCGGGGGGCCCGCCCATTTGATCCCGCTCTTTTTCGCAGCCCCTCCGGCGCTGCTGTTTGATGGCGCGTTGTGGTTGATCGCGGTCACCGGGATCAAGGCGCTGATTGGCGTCTATGCGGTCACCGGGGGGATTGTCGGATTTATCGGGCGTGATTTGTCGGGGCCTGAACGCATGATTTCCGCGGGGTGCGGGATCGCTGTCTTGTGCCCTTGGGAGGCTTTTTCAGGTGCCGTTTGGCTGAACGCCGTTGGGCTGGCGATTACCCTGATGTTCATCGCGTTGAACCGACGCAGCATCGCCTAGGGTGCAGAGGTGTGAGGGGCGTTAACTGCAACTGGGCGCTTGACTGACCGATCAGTCAGGATATGGTCAGCACATGGGAGTTGACGCTGAAGTCCTGACAAAAGACGGTCTTTCGACCGTGGAGCGCATTACAATCGCTGCTGAGCTGGAGTTTGCGGACCGTGGTTTCGATGGCGCGGGGATGAAAGCCATCTCGCGCCGTGCAGACGTCAGTCAGGCGCTCTTGCACTACCATTTCGGCAGCAAGGATCAGCTTTATACCGAAGTTGTGAAACGGCGTTCAAAGGTCATCAATGACGAACGGGCGGCCCTGTTGGACAGCGTCGATCTGAACGCTGCGGATGCCTTGGCGCAGATCCTTGATGCGCTGTTCCGGCCCCCGCTGGGGCCTGCGGGGGGTGATCAAGCCTACACCCGCATCTTCGGGGGATTGATTGTGGGGCGGGAGAGGGAGCGGCTTCTTGTCAAAGCCTACTACGATCCGACCGCGCAGCGGTTTATCGACGCCCTTCAGCGGATCAAGCCAAAGATGAGCCGTAAGACGGCGGCGCATGCCTATTCGCTGGCGCTAGGTGCGCTGGTGGCTGTGATCAGCCGCGATGGGCGGATTGAACGGCTGATGGGGGAAGAGGGGCAAAGGAGCATCGAGGACGTGCTGGACGGCCTTGTCACCTTTGCCGGCGGCGGGATCGCTGCTTTGGCAGATCAAGAAAATTGAACCAAACACCTGGGAGGGAAACATGAAAACGACACTGAGAGCGCTGCTTCTGGCAGCAACAGCCGCACTGCCCATGGGTGCCATGGCGGAGACGATCAACGCAACCATCGCCGCAGGTCATCCGCCTGTCTTCCGCTGGGTCAAAATGCTGGACGAGGTATTTGTGCCTGCCGTTGCCGCCAAGCTGGAAGGCACGGAACACAGCGTGAATTTCACCGGGCAGTACGGTGGTTCCATCGCCAAGGTTGGAGAGGAACTGGAGGCGGTTGAAGCGGGTCTGGTGGAATTGGGCACATGTCAGGCGCTTTTTGATCCGGCCAAGATGGCTCCACAGAACGTGACCTATTACACCCCCTTCGTCAGCGATGATGTGCGCAAGGTCAGCGATCTGATGCACCGTTTGCAGGTTGAGGATGCCAACATGCAGACCAGCTATGACAACAATGGCGTGGTGTATGTTGGCGCACCGATTGTGATCGACGACTACCTGTTGATGACCAACTTCCCGGTCTCATCTCTTGCTGATCTGGAAGGCAAGAAGATCGGCGCGCCGGGGGCTGCGTTGAACTGGCTGAAAGGGACGGGAGCTGTCGGTGTCTCGGGCAACCTCACGACCTATTACAATGAGATCAAGACAGGCGTCTTTGATGGCGTGATTGTCTTCGCGTCCGCTGCGCTTCCAGGCAAGCTTTTCGAAGTGGCGCCCAACATCACCCGTGCCGGGCTTGGCGCGCAATATGCGGGCTCCATCTGTGCCAATGCGGATTGGTGGAATGGCCTGCCGGCCGAAGTGCAGACGGCAATGACCGAAGCCGCTGGTGAAACGGGGGAGTGGTATGTTTCCAACCTCGAAGCGGCCGTGACAGGCGCGTTTGAGGCGATGGGGGCCGCCGGAGCCACGATCACCGATGCGCCACAAGACATGCGGGACGTCTGGGCTGCCGGTATGGACAACGCGGCCAAGGAATGGGCGGCGGGTATCCCCGGCGGAACTGACGTTCTGTCCACCTACATGGAGGAGATGCGCGCTGCAGGGGCCACGCCTCTGCGCGACTGGGACAAAGAGTAACCCATGTCCGCCATTGCACGTCAGGATCCAGCGCCTCTGCGGGCGCTGGATGTGTGCACACAAGCGGCGAATGTTGTCGGTTCACTGCTGATTGTCGGTCTGGTCCTGCTGATCGGCGCAGATGTGCTGGGCCGTAACCTTTTTGCCGCCCCGATTTCGGGGGTGCCGGAGATGGTAAAGCTGTCGATTGTGGCCATCGTTTTCTTGCAGGCACCGCAGGCGTTGAAGGCAGGGCGGATGACCCGCTCTGATGCGCTGATTGACAGGATCAATGCGCGGTTTCCCAAGTTGGGCGGCGCGATGGAAACGGTATTTGACCTGCTGGCGATCCTCGTCATCGGCGCGATTTTCTATGCGACCTATCCGATCTTCATCAGATCATGGGTGCGCAACGACTTCGTCGGCGCCGCTGGCGATTTCACCGCACCCACGTGGCCGGTCAAACTGATGATCCTGATTGGTGCGGCCTTGCTGCTGTTGCAGTTCTTCGCCCGCATCGTGCGCAGGTACCGGAGCGCGCAGGCATGACCGCATTCGACATTGGCCTGATGGCGCTGGGTGGCATGGGCTTTTTCGTGATGCTGGGGATGTATGTGCCCATTGCGCTGATCCTGATGTCGTTTCTGGGGGTCTGGGCGATCAAGGGCTCGCCCTTGCTCGCGGCCAAGATGCTGGGGCTGGCCGCGAATGATGCCATCGCGAGCTATTTCTTCGGCGTTGTGCCGCTGTTTGTGTTGATGGGGTTTCTGGTTTCTGAAAGTGGGATCGGGCGTGATGCCTTTGATGTGGCCAATGCGATGTTTCGAAAGATCAAAGGCGGGCTGGGCGTAGGCACGGTTGCGGCCAATGCGATTTTCGCGGCCGTGACGGGCATCTCCATCGCCTCCGCCGCCGTCTTCACCAAAATTGCCGTGCCTGAGATGCGCAGGCATGGCTACACCAACCGCTTTTCCGTTGGGGTTGTGGCAGGCAGTTCCGTGTTGGGCATGCTGATCCCACCGTCGCTGTTGCTGATCCTCTACGGGCTGCTGACCGAACAGAGCATTGGTGATCTCTTCGTGGCGGGCATCGGGCCCGGTATCCTGCTCGCGGTGTTCTTTGCCATTGGTGTGGTGCTGATGGCGATCTTTGCGCCAAAATTCACCGGAGAGACGTTGAGCACAGATGCACAAGCGCTTTCCAGCGGAGAGCTGATCAGCAAATCCGTCCCGCTTGCCACCTTGATCATCGTTGTGCTTGGCGGGATCTATGCCGGGTTCTTTACACCGGTGGAGGCGGGGGCGGTCGGCGCAATTGGCGCGCTGATCATCGGCCTGATCAAGCGCCGCCTCGATCTGCCTGCGCTTTGGCGTGTGCTGGTGGAGACAGGGTTGGTGACCGCTGCAGTTTGCTTCCTGATCATCGCCGCGCAGATGTATTCGCGGATGCTGGCCTTTTCAGGGGTGCCGAATGCCTTTGGGCAGATGGCAGCCACGGCTGATCTGGGGCTGATGGGGTTGATCCTGCTGTATGTGCTGGTGGTGATCCTGCTGGGGATGATCCTTGATAGCTCCTCCATCATGCTGATCCTTGTGCCGCTGATGTTGCCCATCCTGAACCCGATGGGCGTTGATCTGATCTGGTTCGGCATTGTCACTGTTGTCGCGATTGAAATCGGTCTGCTGACGCCGCCCTTTGGCATATCCGTTTACGTCATCAAGTCCACGCTGGATGATCCCGATATCAGCCTCGCCGATATCTTCATCGGCGCGGCCCCCTTTGCCTTGATGATGCTCGCCTGTCTGGCGCTGATCATCGCCTTCCCCGTCATCGCCACTGGACTTTTGTAATCCACCAAGGAGACACCATGCCCCGTACTTTCATCGATCTGTCTGTCCCCTTGGAGGCGGATATCCCCTCCGATCCGGAGATCATGTTGCCCCAGATCGAATACTTCGACCACAAGCAGACGGCAGAGCAGATGGCAGGGTTTTTTCCCGGCATGACGCCTGATCAACTGCCCGGCGGTGATGGCTGGGCGTTGGAGAAACTGACGATCTACACCCACAACGGCACCCATCTGGATGCGCCTTATCATCACCATTCGACCATGAACGGGGGGGAACGCGCGATCACCATTGATGAAGTGCCGTTGGAGTGGTGTTTCAATCCCGGTGTGAAGCTGGATTTCCGGCATTTTGATGATGGCTACATGGTCACGCCTGAGGATATTGACGCGGAACTGGCCCGGATTGGCCATACGCTTGCACCGCTGGATATCGTGGTGGTGAACACCTCGGCCGGGGCGAAGTACGGTCAGCCGGATTATCTGATCAAAGGCTGCGGCATGGGGCGCGATGCGACGCTGCACCTGTTGGAGCAGGGGGTGCGGGTGACAGGCACCGATGCGTGGAGCTGGGACGCGCCTTTTCCACTGACCGCGGCGCGGTTTGCAAAAGAGGGTGACCCGTCGATCATCTGGGAGGGGCACCGCGCCAGCATGGAGATCGGGTACTGCCATATTGAGAAGCTCGCCAACCTCGACCAGCTGCCTGCGACCGGTTGGACGATGTCTTGTTTCCCTTTCAAGATCAAAGCCGCGTCCGCCGGGTTCATCCGCGCCGTCGCGATACTGGAGGACTGACCCATGGCAAAAACCATCATCACCTGCGCAATCACCGGGGCCATTCACACGCCGACGATGTCGGACGCGCTGCCGATCAATTCCGAAATGATCTATGAACAGGCCGTTGAAGCCGCCCATGCGGGGGCCGCGATCCTGCATCTGCACGCGCGCAACCCCGCCAATGGCGCACCGTCGATTGACCCGGAGCACTTCATGGAGTTCCTGCCCCGCATCAAGGCAGAGACGGATGCGATCGTGAACATCTCCACCGGGGGCAGTCTGAGCACCGGGATCGAGGATCGGATGGCCCCTGCCGTGCGCGCTTCGCCTGAGATGTGTTCGCTGAACATGGGGTCGCTCAACTTCGCGATGCACCCGCTTGCCGACCGGTACAAGAAGTGGAAGTTCGATTGGGAGGAAGCCTATGTGCGCGGCTCCGAAGGGAATATCTTTCGCAACACCTTTGAGGATATCGCGAAGGTGGCAGAAACCTTGGGCAAAGAGCATGGCTGCCGGTTCGAGCATGAGTGTTATGACGTTGGTCACCTCTACAACCTGAAATTCTGCATGGATCAGGGCATGTTCAAAGCTCCGGTCTTTCTACAATTCGTGATGGGCATCCTGGGCGGCATCACGGCCAATATCGATAATCTGGTCTTCATGAAGCAGACCGCAGACCGCCTGTTCGGTGACAACTACCGCTGGTCTGTGATTGGTGCGGGTGCGGCACAGATGCGGTTGGGGGCTGTGGCCGCACAGATGGGCGGCAATGTGCGCGTGGGGCTTGAGGATTCACTCTTTATCGCGCGCGGCAAGCTGGCCACGTCCAACGCCCAGCAGGTGCGCAAGATGCGTGAAATCCTTGAACTGCAAGGCAATGAGATCGCCACCCCGGATGAGGCGCGGGCGATCCTTGCGCTGAAAGGTGCGGACAAGGTGACGTTTTGAGGAAGGGCAGAGGATGACCATAGAGCAACCGAAGGAACCGGTGGACGTTGTCTTTACCTGTTCCGGTCATGCCACGGGCAAGATGCGCAATGATCTGGACGTCCGGATGGTCGAGCCGATGCTGGAGACGTTCACGCTGGCAACGGATGAAGGGCCGTTTCACGGGGGCGATGCCACCGCACCGCCTCCGTTGGCGCTGTTCATTGGGGGGCTGACGGGGTGCATCATGACGCAACTGCGCGCCTTTGCGAAACGCATGGGCGTGCAGATTGATGACCTGCATGTGGACTGCAAGATCGTCTGGCAGTGGACCCCCAGGGATCGCATCTATGAGACTGCACCGAAGTCGTTTGAAATCGATGTTACACTTGAAAGCCCCAACCCGCTGAACGAACAGATGGCGCTGATTGCGGCAGCCAAAAAGGGTTGTTTTGTCGAGCAGACGTTGGGCCAGTCAAATGTCATCCGTCACCGGCTCAAGACAGCGGAAGGGTTTGTGTCTGCGGATGGGGGCTGAACCTACCCGGCAACGCGGATGTTCAGGCCTTTCAATGCAACGTCAAAATCCGCACCGGGCGCGGTGTTGGTCACCAGCATATCGCCTTCCTTGAAAGCGGGCTGACGCAGGGCAGGCCTGCGGTCTTGCGGCTGAAACTTTGAGGCATCCACAGCCATGATCGCCGTTTTGGCGTTGTCCATCATCGCGGAAGCAATATCGACCTCGCATTGTTCATGCACCAGAAATGCCTTGGTGGGGTGGACCATGGAGGCGGACAGCACACAATAATCCACCTCCATCCGTTCGATCACTTCAAAAGCCGCGCGGTCAAAGGCGGCGCCGTCATGGTCACGCAACTGGGTGCCCGCCATGGACACATTGTTGCCGGGGATCATTGCAAGCGTGCTGGCAACAAATGCGGAATTCGTCACCACTGTGAGCGCCTTGCGCTGCCTCAGCGCCTGCGCAATGAACGCCGAAGTCGAGCCGGTATCAATGGCAACGCTGTCACCGTCCTGAATGATCTGCGCAACCTCAGACGCGATGGCGACCTTTGCGTCGCGGTTCACGCTCATCCGAGACAGGAACGGTGGATCCAGCGCCGATTTGTTCGATACCAGCGCGCCATGCACTTTGCTCAGGTCCCCGCGCTCGGCCATCGGGCGGGTCACACGGCGGATGGTTTGATCCGAAACGCCAAGAATCTGGGAGAGTTCCTGCACAGAGACGGTGCCCAGCATGTCGACCGTGCGCAGGATCTCTGCTGAGTATTTTGACAAGGTGCGTGACTGCATGACGGGGTGCTCCTGAAGGAACTTCTAACAAAAATCAACAAAAACCAACATCGTTATGGATTTGCCTGATAAGGGTGTTGGTGTGGTGGCCTTGTATGTCGAAAGCCGCCGGATTTATCCATTCACTATTTCCAGTAGGTCTGCGTGTAGGTGTGGCGTCGCTGCGGTGAGGGTCCTGCCGTCCGATTCCATGGTCAAGCGGTTGCCTTGCCAGTCTGTCATCATACCGCCTGCGGCTTCGACGACCGCGGAGACGGGCAGATAATCGTAGGGTTGCAGATCAAAATCCACGACCGCATCCGCATGTCCACTGGCCACCAAAGCGTGAGGGTAGCAATCGGCTGCCATGCGGCGAAGGTTTCCCGCAGCAATCAAGCGGTTGAAGACCGCCGTCTCTTGTTGGGCAAGTTTGTCGCCTTCGTTGATGAAAAGCCGCGCGGCGCTCAGGGATGTGCAGGTGCTTGTTTTTATGGTGTTTCCATTGCATGTCGATGGTATGTCATGGCCACCTGCATAGACTTCGTTCAATGCAGGCATCCGGATGACACCCATCTTGGGCACACCCTGAACGACATAGCCAAGCAACATACCAAAGAGCGGAAGGCCGGTAATGAAAGACCGTGTGCCGTCGATTGGGTCGATGATCCACATGTTTTCAGCGATGCCGGTCTTGCCGAACTCCTCTCCAAAGATCGCGTCAAGGGGATAGTGATGCAGCAACCCTTCGCGGATAGCGCTTTCGGTTGCCTTGTCGGCAATCGTGACAGGACTCTCGTCCGACTTCGTTTCAATATCCAACGGTCTGCGGAAGTGTGCCATGGCCACTTCAGATGCTGTCTGAGTGATCTCCAACGCATGTTTCAGCCGTTGCCGGAGCTCTGCCACGCTCATCCTCCCCTTTGAAATGGGTTTCTCCTTGCTTTCAAATTGATGTGTCGGCGTTAAAAAATCCACAGAAAAGTACATCATTTGTTGTTTTTTGTTGATTTGTGCGAGGGATGTTGTTGAATGGTTGGGTCAATGCCGACGCCGCTGCATGATTGCATTTCGGAAAAAGAGTGTCGGCTCAAACTGGGAGACCTTGACATGAAACGCCTTTCCCTCGCCGTTGCGACATTACTGGCCGCGGCTCCAGCTTTTGCAGAAGACTCCAGCGATCCGATCAAACTGACGCTGCACGATTGGTCAGGTCAGCTGATCACCACCACGTTGATGGGGGAGGTCCTGAAAGAAGCTGGAAACAATATCGAATACGTACAGGCCGACTACATTGCGCAGTTTGCGGGCCTGAAAACGGGTGATCTGCATCTTGCGATGGAGCTGTGGGAAACCACAGCGCGTGAGGCGATGGACGAGGCCTTTGCCACCGGCAATGTTGTCAGTTTCGGAGAGACCGGCATGCAGGCCATCGAAGAGTGGTGGTATCCCGCCTATATGGAGGAGCGCTGCCCCGGATTGCCGGATTGGCAGGCCCTGAATGATTGTGCGTCCGAATTCGCTACCGCGGAAACCGCGCCAATGGGCCGTTACCTTGGCGGGCCTGTGACCTGGGGTGGCTTTGATGACGAACGTGTCGAAGCGCTCGGCATGGACTTTGAGGTGGTGCATGCGGGCACGGATGCAGCCCTTTTTGCCGAGCTTGAAGCGGCCTATCAGCGGCAGGATCCGATTGTCCTGTGGGTCTATGCACCGCATTGGGCCCCGGCGAAATACGACGGCAAGTTTGTGGAATTCCCTGCCTATTCCTCTGAGTGCTACAATGATCCTTCCGTTGGTATTAACCCCGATGCCGCCTATGACTGCGGCAAGCCCCGTGGTCCGATCTGGAAAGCAGGTTGGGTCGGTCTGGCGGACAAGTGGCCAAGTGCAGCGAAGACCATTGAGAACTTCAAGATCACCAACGAAGACATGGGTGCCATGGTTGCGGATGTTGATCTGAACGGAAAGTCCGTTGATGAAGTTGTCGCCGCCTGGATGACAGACAACAAGGACACATGGTCCGGCTGGATTGCGAAGTAAGCAACGCTGTCGAAACGGATGCGGCGTTTGCGTTCCTGCGCCGCATCCTAATACTCTATTGTAATCAACGCTCCTTTGTCCGCTGAACCTGCGGCGGAAGAGGGCTGCGCCCGAGGTCCGGATGAGCACATCTGTCATTCTTGATTGCCGCAATGTCTGGAAGCTGTATGGCGCGCAGGCGGAGAGCCTGTTGGCGCAGAATCCTGCGCCAAACGCAGAGATGCTGAAAGAGGCGGGCGTGATCGGCGCTGTGCGTGCAGCGAACGTGCAAATCCTCAAGGGTGAGATTTTTGTCATCATGGGATTGTCCGGTTCGGGCAAGTCGACCTTGGTGCGATGTCTGTCCCGCCTGGTGGAGCCGACAGCGGGGGAGATCGAATTTGACGGTCAGGACCTGCTGCGCGCCACGGATGCGGAACTGATTGAGATCCGGCGCAAGAAAATGGGCATGGTGTTTCAGCAATTCGCGTTGATGCCGCATCTGACCGTGCTGGAAAACGCGGCATTTCCGTTGGAGGTGCAGGGCGTGGATCGGGCAACCCGTGAAGCACGTGCGCGCGAAATGGTGGATCTTGTCGGCCTGAAGGGGCGGGAAGGGTATCACCCGCGCGAGCTCTCTGGAGGGCAGCAGCAACGTGTCGGCATTGCCCGCAGTCTGGTGGTGGAGCCGGACCTGTGGTTTCTGGATGAACCGTTCTCGGCCCTCGATCCCTTGATCCGGCGTGAGATGCAGGATGAGTTCCTGCGCCTGCAAAGCATGTTGAAAAAGACCATCGTCTTTATCACCCATGACTTTGATGAAGCCATTCGCTTGGCTGATCGGATTGCCGTGATGAAGGACGGTGTGATTGAACAGGTCGCCACCCCCGAAGAGTTGGTGCGCAATCCTGCCACGGATTACGTCGCTGAATTCACCCGTCATGTGGCACGCGCCAAGGTCTTCCGGGCCAGATCGGTGATGGAACCGCTGACCGCTGACAGCTTTGCCGGCGAGGTTGCCCATGACGCCACAATTGAAGACATCGCCGCTCAGGTCGAAGGGGCGGATGCGCCGTTCAGGGTCATGCGCGATGGCGCAGCAGTAGGGCAGATCACTGCGCGTGCCGTGATTGACGTTTTGGTGGGGCGCGTCTGATGTCGCGGGTGATGCCATACATCACGCGGAACACCGTGTTTTGGGTGGTCCTGTTTGCCCTGACGTGGATCTTGTCGCGCAATTCCTTCGCACTCTACAAAGCACTTGATGCGCGCTGGATTATCCGCTTTCCCAAGAAATACGAACTGCCGCTGGAAGGGTGGATCAGCACCTTTCTCGATTGGCTCGTCAATACTGCAAACTTCTGGCTTTTCACCTTTCGCGATCTGACCCGCGCTATAGCCGTGGTGATCGAAGTGCCCTATCAGGTGCTGCGCAATCTGCTGATCGAAGGTTTCCAGACCGGCTTGGGAGAGCAGGCCGTGCAGCTCGCCCCATCGATGAGCTGGATTGCCGTGATCGCAGTCGTCGTGGCTGTGGGGCATTATGCGCGCAACTGGGCGCTCGCCGGGTTGGTCGGGCTGTGCTTTCTCTATCTGGCGGTGTTTGGCCAATGGGAAAGCGCGATGATCACGCTGGCGTCGGTTTTGGTGGCTGTGCCGATTGGTGCTGTGGGCGGGCTGGCGTTGGGAATTCTGGCCTACCGCATGCCGTGGTTTGACCGTGCCTTGCGACCGGTATTGGACCTGATGCAGACGGTGCCGGTCTTTGCCTATCTGGTGCCGATCTTGATCCTCTTTGGCTTTGGCCCGGTTTCGGCGCTGGTCGCGACGATCATCTATGCGATGCCGCCCATGGTGCGGGTGACCATCCTGGCGCTGCGGGCTGTCCCGGCTGAGATCGTGGAGGCAGGCCGCATGGCAGGCTGCACCGCGCGGCAGATCACGTGGAAGGTGCTGGTCCCTTCGGCGACGCCAACGCTGATGGTGGGGGTCAATCAGGTGATCATGCTGACGCTGAACATGGTGATTATCGCATCCATGATCGGGGCCGGGGGCCTGGGTTTTGATGTGTTGTCGAGCCTGCGGCGCTTGGACATTGGCGGTGGGATCGAAGCCGGACTGGCGATTGTGGTCATGGCAATTGCACTGGACCGCGCGTCGCAGGCGTTTTCCGAACGCAAATACAGTGAGCCGCGCTCAGGCAATGTGCTCCAGCGTCATCCGTGGTCCGGAACGGTGGTTCTGGTTGTCCTGGGGACCTTCATTCTTGGTCGGTTCGTGCCCGCTGTGCAGACCTATCCCGAAGCGCTGACCATCACCACAAGCCCGTTCTGGTCGGCTGCGATGGAGTGGGTCAACGTCAATTTCTTTGACACGTTTGAAGCGATCAAGACGGTCCTGCTCAAAGGGTTGTTGCTTCCGGTCAAGAAGTTCTTTGCAGGCATTCCATGGGGCTGGGGGATCATCGCGGTCGGGCTGATTGGATGGCGTGTGAATGGATGGCGGTTGGGCGTCATGGCGGCATTGCTGATGGCTTTCATCGCCGCATCTGGTCTTTGGGCCAAGGCGATGGTTACGATCTATCTGTGTGGCGTTTCGGTTCTTCTGGCCACGCTGATCGGCATCCCGCTGGGGATCTGGGCGGCGGAACGGCCACGGGCCGGACGGGTGATCCTTGGCCTGATGGATACCCTGCAAACGCTGCCGTCATTTGTGTATCTGATCCCCGTGGTGATGCTGTTCCGTGTGGGCGATTTCAGCGCGATGATTGCCGTGATCCTCTACGCGCTGGCGCCTGCCGTGCGATATGCCGCCCATGGTTTGCGCGAAGTGCCGGAGCAACTGGTGGAGGCGGGCCAGATGGCGGGCTGCACACCGGCTCAATTGCTGTGGCGGGTAAAGTTGCCGCTGGCCACGCCGCAGATCCTGTTGGGGCTGAACCAGACCATCATGCTGGCCCTGTCGATGCTGGTGATCACGGCTCTGGTCGGGACACGTGATCTGGGACAGGAAGTCTACATCGCGCTGACCAAGGCCAATGCCGGGCAGGGGATCGTGGCAGGGCTTTCGGTCGCATTCATTGCCATCATCGCAGACCGGATCGTCAATGCGCTGGCCGAAGGCCAGAAACGGAGGTTGGGAATATGAGCGAGAGCCCCATTGATATCGCAGCGCAGCTGCCGTGTTTCGACAACCCCACGGACATTCAAGCCCTCGACGGCGGCATCACCAACGTGAACCTCCGCCTGCGCGATGGTGACATGGAGTACGTGGTTCGGCTGGGTAGCGACATTCCGGAACATGGCGTGCTGCGGTGGAACGAACTGGCCCTCAGCCGCGCGGCCCAGGCGGAAGGCATATCGCCTGCGGTGATCTATCATGCGCCCGGTGTGCTGGTGCTGGACTTCATCCCCTCCACTGCGCTGGATGAAGCGGGTGTGCGGGATGCGCAAAACCTGAGCCGCATCGTTGATCTGGTGGCAAATTCGCACCGGGGGCTGGGCAAGCATCTGACGGAACCCGTGCTCAGCTTTTGGCCCTTTCAGGTCAACCTGACCTATATGACACGGCTGCGTGCCGCAGGCTCCGCGCATATTTCGAAACTCCCGCAGCTCGAAGCGGATGCAGCGATGCTGCAAGCGGCGACGGGGCCGGTGGATATGGTGATCGGGCACAATGACCTGCTGGCGGCCAATATCCTCGATGACGGATCGCGGCTGTGGCTGATTGATTGGGAATACGGCGGCTATAACACCCCGCTCTTTGATCTGGCGGGGCTGGCGGGCAACAACGGTCTGTCCGAACCTCAGGAGCGCGCGATGCTGGAGCAGTATTTCGACGGCCCTGCCGAGGCACAATGGCGGCCTTTCATGGCGATGAAATGTGTCTCCCTCCTGCGGGAGACATTGTGGTCCATGACGTCGGAACTGCACTCCGAACTGGATTTTGACTACGCCGCCTATACGGCTGAAAACCTTGACCGCTTTACTGCCGCTTTGGCCGATTTCCGCAACTGCTGAGGATTGATCATGTCGCTTCCCGCATCTTCCAAAATCATTATCATCGGCGGTGGCATTGTTGGCTGTTCAACCGCCTACCACCTTGCCCAGATGGGGCAGGAGGTCTTGCTGCTGGAAAAAGCAGCACTCACGTCCGGCTCCACCTGGCATGCGGCAGGATTGGTCGGGCAGTTGCGGTCCAGCGCGAACATCACGCAGCTTCTGGGCTATTCGATTGAACTTTATGACAGGCTGGAAGAAGAAACCGGCCTTGCGACGGGATGGAAAATGAACGGTGGCCTGCGGTTGGCCTGCAACGCAGAGCGCTGGACGGAGGTCAAACGGCAGGCGACGACGGCGCATTCCTTCGGTCTGGATATGCAGCTTCTGACCCCGCAGGAGGCGCAGGATCTCTGGCCGCTGATGGACATCAGCGATGTGATTGGTGCCGCCTTCCTGCCAACAGACGGGCAGGCCAGCCCATCAGACATCACGCAGGCGCTGGCCAAAGGCGCGCGTGCAAAAGGGGCTGTGTTGAAGGAAAACACGCCTGTCACGCAAATCCTGACGGAAAAGGGCGTGCTGACCGGGGTGCGGACGGCGGCAGGTGATATTGCGTGCGACAAGCTTGTGCTGTGTTGCGGGCAGTGGACGCGGGAACTGGCCAAATCCATCGGTGTGACGGTGCCGCTGGTGTCGGTTGAACATCAATACCTGATCACCGAACCCTTCGATGTGCCCAGCAGCTTGCCCACCCTGCGCGACCCGGACCGGCTGACGTACTACAAAGAAGAGGTCGGCGGGCTGGTCATGGGGGGCTATGAGCCCAACGGCATTCCCTGGGCGCAAAAAGGCATCCCCGATCCGTTTGATTTTCAACTTCTCGAATCCAACTTTGACCATTTCGAACAGCTGATAGAGCTATCGCTCCCCCGTGTGCCCAAGCTGGAGACCGCAGGGGTCAAGCAACTGATCAACGGGCCGGAAAGCTTCACGCCGGATGGGAATTTCATCCTCGGTGAAGCGCCGGAAATGAGCAATGTTTTCATCGGTGCCGGGTTCAACGCCTACGGAATTGCAGCAGGCGGCGGGGCGGGCATGGCGCTGGCGGAATGGGTCGCCAACGGCGCGCCGCCCTATGACCTCTGGACGGTGGACATTCGCCGCTTTGGCCGGCCGCACACCGACACCGACTGGGTCCGCACCCGGACGCTGGAGGCCTATGGCAAGCATTACACAATGGCCTGGCCGTCAGAAGAACATGACAGCGGGCGGCCCTGCAGGCGATCGCCGCTCTACCAGACGCTCAAAGACGCGGGCGCGGTTTTTGGTGAAAAGCTGGGGTGGGAACGTCCAAACTGGTTTGCACAACCAGATGAGGAGGCGCGGGACATCTACACCTTCGAGCGCCCCAATTGGCATGCGCCCGTTGGGCGTGAGCACAAGGCGGCGCGGGAAGCTGCGGTGCTGTTTGACCAGACGTCCTTTGCAAAGTTCATCCTGAAAGGTCCTGATGCAGAAGAGGCTTTGCAGTGGATCGCTGCCAACCGCGTGGACAAACCGCTGGGGGCGATCATCTACACACAGATGCTTAATGACAGGGGCGGGATCGAATGCGATCTGACCTGCGTGCGCACAGGGTATGACGAATACTACATCGTGACCGGCACCGGATATGCCACGCATGATTTCGACTGGATCAGGCGCAATATCCCCAAGGGCCTGAATGCGCAATTGGTCGATGTTACCTCTTCCAATGCGGTGTTGTCGCTGTTTGGTCCCAAGGCGCGCGACATTCTCGCCGCCGTGACAAACGACGATGTCAGCGACGCGCACCAGCCCTTCGGCACCGCGCGGCAGGTTGGCATCGCGGGCTGTCCCGTGCTGGCGATGCGCATCACCTATGTTGGTGAACTCGGTTGGGAATTGCATCTGCCCACAGAATACGCGCAGACGGTTTTCGATGCGCTGCATCAAGCGGGTGCGCCGCATGGTCTGCGCAACGCAGGCTACCGCGCGATTGAAACGCTGCGGCTTGAGAAAGGATACCGTGCCTGGTCCTCTGACATCGGGCCTGATCATACGCCGGACGAGGCCGGGTTGGGTTGGGCTGTCAAACTCAAATCCAACATCCCTTTCAAGGGGCGCGAAGCGGTGGCGGCGCAGCGGGAAAGTGGGATCAAGAAAATCCTCGCCACATTCACAACGGACGGGAACACCATCCTGTCAGGGCGTGAAACCATTTACCGGAATGGGGAACGGTGCGGCTGGCTCAGCTCAGGGGGGTATGGGCATACGGTGGGACGCTCCATCGGAATGGGGTATGTGCGCGCGACCGATGTGATCGACAAGGCCTATGTTCTGGATGGAACCTATGAGCTTGAGGTTGCGACAGAACGTGTACCTGCAGAAGTCACACTATCCCCATTGTATGATCCGAAAATGGAACGGGTGAAGGTCTGAGGCCATGACGCAACATGCCGCGAAACACCTGATCATTGGGGGCGGGATCATTGGCTGCTCTATCGCGTATCACCTGACGCGGATGGGGGAGAAAGACGTGGTGCTGCTGGAGCGGAGCAATCTGACGGAAGGGGCCACATGGCATGCCGCTGGTTTGGTCGGGCAGCTTAGATCGTCACGCAACACCACGCGCATGCTCAAGAAATCGGTCGAAATGTACGACCGTCTGCAAAATGAAGAGGGCATGCAGTTTGACTGGAAAAAGACCGGTTCGCTGAGGCTCGCAGCGACCCATGACCGGATGCTGGAGGCCAAACGCCTCGCGACCATGGCCCGCAGTTTCGATCTGGAGATGGAGATCATTTCACCGTCTGAGGCGAAGGCACTCTTTCCCTTGATTGATGACAGCGGGCTGGAAGGGGCCGCGTTCATTCCGTCTGATGGGTATGTTGACCCGGCATCGCTGTGTCAGGCGGTGGCCAGTGCCGCGCGCAAACAGGGTGCTGATATTCGTCAGAACGTGGAGGTGACGGATTTTAACGTTGCCGGGGGCCGCGTCGCTTCTGTTGAGGCGCGCGAAGGGCGCTGGGAGGCGCAGAACGTTATCATCGCGACGGGGATGTGGAGCCGTGAGCTGGGTGCAAAACTTGGTATTCGCGTGCCCGCCTGCGCGGTGGAGCATCAATACATTGTCACCGAAAGCACAGGCAGTGAGATCGGCCATTACCCGACGCTGCGCGATCCCGAACGGCTGGTGTACTACAAGCCCGATGTCGGTGGGCGCCTGGTTGTTGGTGGTTACGAAGACAATACGCTGGCGTTTGGAAATCCGGCGATACCCGGCAGGTTTGTCCGACAGCTTCTGCCCGAGAACCTTGACCGCTTTCTGCCTCTGGCGGAATTGGCTGGGCAGGTGACGCCAGTGATCAATGAAGTGGGCATTCGACAGGTCATCAACGGCCCCATTCCCTATTCCGCCGATGGCGACTTTGTCATGGGTTGGCAACCGGGGTTCGACAACCTGATGCTGGCGACCGGCTTTCTTTATGGCATCGCGGCTGGGGGCGGGGCAGGCGAAATGATCGCCGAATGGGTGGTTGATGGCGCCCCATCGCTTGATCTGTGGCCGCTGGATGTGCGCCGCTTTGGGCCGCACCACGGTACCCGCGCCTTCATGTTTCCCCGTGCGGTGGAGCACTACGCCCACCATTACAAGATGCGCTATCCGGGGCAGGAGCATGAAACGGTTCGGCAACTACGCCTCTCTCCGCTGTATCATCGTCTGAAAGAGGCGGGTGCGGTCTATGGATCGAAAAACGGTTGGGAGCGCCCTTTGTGGTTTGCCCCCAAAGGCGTTCCCGCCGTCGATCAACTCGACTTTCTGGAACCCGGCTGGAAGGCTTTTGCTGCTCAGGAGCATAGGGCCGTTCGCGAACGTGTGGCGCTGATTGATCAATCCAGTTTTGCCAAGTTCGATATCCTTGGCGCGGGCACAATGGAGGCGCTGCAAAAGCTCTGCGTCTCGAATATGGACAAGCCGACGGGTGCCATCATCTATACGCAGATGTGCAACGCCTCTGGCGGGATTGAAGCTGACGTGACTTTCATCAGGCTGGGCGCGGATCACTTCCGGATGATCACCGGGTCAGGGTTTGGCGTGCATGACAGCGACTGGTTGCAGCGCCATCTGCCTCAGGGTGTGCATGTGATGGAGGTCACGAGCGGATATGCGGTGCTGAATATCGCTGGCCCACGTGCGCGTGAGGTCTTGCAGGCCGTGTCTGAGGCCGATGTGTCCGATGCCGCGATCCCGTTTTCCACGGCCCGTGACATCATCATTGGTGCGGCACCTGTTCTGGCGGCTCGCATTGGCTATGTCGGAGAATTGGGGTTTGAGCTTCATATCCCCACGGAATACGCGGCACATGTCTACGACAGGCTTTGGGATGCAGGGCAGCCCGCCGGGATCGCCAATGTCGGCTACCGCGCCATTGAAAGCCTGCGGATGGAGAAGGGTTATGTCTATTGGTCCGGTGACATCTCGCCGGACTACACGCCCCTTGAAGCAGGGTTGGGCTTTCGGGTGCATCTGAAATCCAAAGGGGACTTCCTTGGCCGGGCGGCGTTGGAAGCGCAAAAGCAGGAGGGCCCAGATCGTCGTCTGTGCACGTTCACCACGGATGCCAATCTCCCGCTCACAGGGGGGGAGGCAATTTTGCTGGGGGATCAGGTTGTCTCCCTTGCAACTTCGGTGGGCTATGGCTGGAGCGTGGGGCAGACGATCCTGCGCGGGTATCTCGACAAGGCACATTGGGGACAAAGCCGTTTCGCGGTGGAGGTTTTTGGTGACAGCCACCCGGTTCTTCAGGTCGATGGCCCGATCTACGATCCACAAAACACAGCGCTCAAGGCATAGGGGGAGAGATCATGACAGAACATGCAAACGCCGTGATGGAGGCGCTACGCAAGGTAACGGGTTTCAGGAAAGTCACGAAGGCCGACAGCATTACGCGCCTTGGTGGGATGACCAATCTGGTGCATCGCGTCGATGTTGGCGCAGATTCCCTGATCGTGCGCATTCCGGGGGAGGGAACAGAGGCTTACATCGACCGCGCGGTTGAGATCCACAACGCCAAGGCCGCCGCGCGCGCTGGCGTGTCGCCTGAAGTCATCTATGCTGAGGATGAGAGCGGGCTGATGATCTCTGAAACGGTGCCGAACATTGAAACCATGACGCCTGATCTGTTCAAGACGCGCTTGGGATCGCCCGGTCGTGCAGGCAAAGCACTGGCCAAACTCCACACCTCGGGAGAGGTGTTCGAGTTTCGTTTCGAACTGTTTGCGATGATTGAGGATTATCTGAAGGTTCTGTCGACCAAAGACGTGAGGCTGCCCGATGGCTATCACGCGCTTGTTGCGGCGGCGGCACCGATCAAGGAAGTGCTGCGCGCTGCCGATACACCGCTTGCCCCGTGTCATTGCGATCCCCTTTGCGAGAACTTCCTTGATGATGGAAAGATCATGTGGATCGTGGATTGGGAATACTCAGGTATGAATGATCCGCTCTGGGACCTTGGCGATCTGTCTGTTGAGGCGGGAATGGATGCCGCACAGGATGCTGAGATGATGACGGCGTATTTCGGCCGTGCGCCCACACCGGCAGAGATGGGGCGCATGGTCATCTATAAAGCCATGTGCGATCTGTTGTGGACGCTCTGGGGGTTGATTCAGGTTGCGGACAAAAATCCGGCTGAGGTTTTCTGGGCCTATTCCATTGGCCGATTTGAGCGGTGCAAGGTGTTGATGGAAGCGCCCGACTTTGAAGGGCATCTTAACGCGGTCAAGCACGGTTGAGCGCGGAAGCGGTTGTTTTCGCTTGTCTGGTTTGTGAGACGCCGCGAAGTAAGATACGCACCCGTATGGTCTTAGGGAGCCAACCACGTCCCCTGCCAATCGTCGGAGTCACGGTACTGCGCACGCCGATGCTGTGGCCCGAGGTGGACCAGATCAATCTCTGTCAACCAGCACCTCAACACCGCAAAACGCGCGCGCTCGGCTGGCTTTTCATAATCAAACACATGATCAATCGGACTGCCGGGCAGGGGCTCGGTTCCGTAGGATATGCGGGAGCCGACGGGAACCTTGGCCCATTGCGCCTCGACCGCATCGCCGGACAGGATTTCAACCCGTGCCGTCAGCCTGATCTGAAGATCAGCGCGCGGCAACCAGACATGCAGCGCAGCAAGCGGGTTGTTCTGCAACGCACTGACCTTGGGGGTGGCAATGTCGGTATGAACCTCCACGCAAGCCGTGCTCTGCCTGGCGGCACGCAGGGCGACGGTTCGGGCCTCCGGCACTCCGTCAGGAGAGACGGTGGCGAAGGTTGGATAGCGGGCCGGCGACCGGCTGTCTGAAACGCCGCGCGACAGGTGTTGCCATGCCTCGTTCAGGAATGCGGTCAGATCGTTGGGGTCACTCATAGCCTGTCATCTCCAGATACCCGCGCCCGGTATGGCTGCCCGATATGGCGATCGGCCCCTCCCAATAGGGGATGGTCAGCCCCATCCAGGCCTGTGGGTTGAGGGCCTTGACCGTCACGTCGACGCCTCGGTCGGGCAGGCGGACGCGCCATTCAGTCGGCACCTCGCGGCCAGCAACATCGGAGACCGCCAAAGGTGCTGCGGCGAATGCGCCATCGGGGTAGGGGGTCGTTGTGCCATCTGCCGCGATCCAAGTTGATGAGGTGTAGAGCGACCCGTCCGATTGCCTCAGCTGAAAGCCCATCATCTTGGTCCCGTCGTCAAAGGAAAGGGAGAACCAATCCCAACCCGACTGTGTCTCTGACAGAGGTTGGGAAGACCATTCACGGTCCAGCCATGCCTCACCCGTCACCGCGACATCGCCAGTGGGCAGGCGCAGGGTGCCTTCGATCTGAAAGAAAGGTTGCGAGTAATAATAGCTCGCCTGACCTTCCGCTGACTTGAGGGAGAACCCGTTCTCTCCCTGAAAGATCAGCGGGCCTTGCGCGTCCAGCGCCATGTCATAGCCGAAGTCGGGTCCATTGGCGGCAAGGCGGAGGGTGTCAAAGTCAGGGCCCTGCAGAACCCATTCGTCAATCCAAGCGCGGAACGGGTCTGCAACCACGCCGGCCTGGCCAATGCCCCCACGCGCGAACCGTTCGGTTGCGAAATGCCGTTCCGGGGTGGTGATGGCGGCATGGGCAAACCAGATCTGTGGGGATTGCCATCCTGTCTTTTCCCCCGGCGCGAGGGCTGAACGAAAGAGCGTCCATTGCAGCCCGTAGTGTGTGCCGTCAGCGGCCTCCAGATTTGCCGTCAGATACCACCATTCGATGCGATAATCTGGATGCGCACCGTGATCTTTGGGGAAGGTGAAGATCGGATCGGGTTGTGGTGTTGCAAATCCTTCGGCATCGCTGCCAAGGCCCGAAAAACCTTGTGCAACAGCGGCAACTGGCAGCAAAAGGAGGACGGCGAGTACCTTAACGTTCATTGGCAAAGACCTTCAGCAGGGCGGAGGGTGGCGTGCGCATCAGGCGCAGCGCGGGCCAGCTTGCCGCAAGAAACGCGGCCAGCAGCGCGTAGAGGCCCAGCTGGATATATTCGGCAGGGAACAGGAACATCGGCAATTGCCATCCAAACGCTTCCACATTGACAATCGTCAGCAACACCCAGGCGAGCGCAAGACCAAGCGGGATCGCGCAGACAAACACCAGCGCCGCAAATATGACCGCACGCAACAGCTCCAGCTTTCCAAGGCTGCGGCGCGTCAGACCCAGTGCCCAGACGGGGGCGAGTTGCGGCAGGCGCAGGTCAGCAAGGGTGAGCAGGCTCATCAGAATGGCAAACCCCGCCACGCCAAGCGTCAGGACGTTGAGCGCGGAGGTAACTGTGAATGTCCGCTCAAAAATCTCCAGTGACAGGGCCTTGATCGCCGCTTGGTTGGTGATGGCGCTGTCGGGGATACCAAGGGCGGCTACGATGTCCTGGCGCAGTTGCGCCGGGTCTTCGGTGCGCACACCAAAACGTGTGGGGTATAGATCTGGATGCAGATTGCCAAACAAGGCTTCTGACAGGATCACCTGACCTTGCGGATTGCCATAATCTCCAACCACGGCCGCGATGGGGAGGGTAAGGTCGCTGGTAATCTGGATGTTATCGCCAATCAACAGATCCGCCCGCCGCGCGAGTTGTTCGTTTACAACTGCACCGCGACCGCCTTCTACGACGTCCCATGCCATGGGCACCGCATCCAGAAACACCCAGTTCTCACGATAGGTCGGTCCGACCCGGGCGCCGAACAGCCGTGCGGGCTGTCCTGCGATTTCTGTTTGTGTGGACAACAGCGGCAGCAGGTCCGTTGTGCTTTGCAGCAGATATGCCTCCAGCCGCGCACTTTCCTCGGCATTCTCGACCTGAATGAACAGTTCTGGTGCAAGGCGTTGATCCAGAAAGCCAACAAAGGTCAGACGGAAGCTCGACACCATGGTCGAGACACCGATGTTTGCCGAGACCGCGAGCAAGAGCGCCATCATTGCAAGGCTCAACCCCGGAAGCTGTTGCCGGGTGTCCGCCCAAAACCAGCTCCAGCGGGGTGTTGTGCTGCGGTCCTGAAAGAAGGTCAGAACCCTTTCGGCGACGGCGGGCAGGGTAAGGGCGGCCCCGATCAGCAGACATCCCAACAGGGCAAACCCCACAACAAGGCCTTCCCCGACAAGCGCCAGCACACCGGCCATCCCAAGCAGTGCGAGCGCGGCGATCGTTTGCAGTCGAAACCGGGAGGATGTCGCCATGACCCAGGCGCGCGGGCGGACACTTGCCAGAAGCGGCATCCGTGCAATCTGCCAGATGCGGCTGGACAGGGCTGCGGCGGTGCCGAGCAACGCCAGCACCAGCCCAGATGCCCACCAGACCGGGCGAAGCTCCAACGTGCCAGAGATTTGCGCCCCATAGAGGCCACGCAAAGTGGCGGCGACATCGGGCAAGAGCAGCGCCGCAATCAGATACCCCAGAACAATCCCAAGGCCTGCGCCGATGAGGGCAAGGGTCAGCATTTCAATCGTGATCAGAACGACAATCCTGCGCAGGGGCACACCAAGGGACCGCAAGGTGCGGATCATGCCGCGGCGTTGTTCAAAGGCCAGCCCGATTGTGCTGTGCACAATGAAAAGGCCAACCGCGAAGCTGAGCAATCCAAAGGCAGTCAGGTTCAGGTGAAAGCTGTCTGTAAGCTGTGCCACATCTGCCATCTGGTCGGAAAGCTGCAAGCGCAGCTGCGGTGCCACCTCGCCCAGATCGGGTTGCAGGCCGGGTTGGTCCGGGAGCACCATCAGCCGGGTCAGGTCGTCCCGTCCCAGCAGGTTTTGCACCACGCCGATGTCGCCAATGGCAACGCCGGGGGCGATGTCGGCGTTGATCGTCACCTGTGCAAGATCACCCAACCGCCCGGCGGTCTGGGCATTGGCAATGAGGCGATTTGCTTGACCAAAGACAAGCGCGGGTTGCCCTTCGTTCGACATGCTGCCCGCGATGCCGCCCGGTGATGTCACGGGATCAATCCCGACCAGCCGCACGTCCCCCAATTGCCCGTCAATCACTGGAGAGACAAGCCACCCTGACCGGCGTAGGGCCAAGTAAACCTCCTGCGCTATGCGGTCACCCTGACGGGGCAGGAGCAGATCGTATTGCCCTTCGCCAAGCGTTGAGGCCGCAGTGTCATAGCTCGCCCGCGCTTCGGCGTTGATTGCCTGAACGCCGGACCAAAGTGCTGTGGCCAGGGCAAGACCGGCAAGAAAGGCAAACAGCTGGACCGGGTTGCGCCGCCAGTGCGACAGCAATGCGCGCAGGCAGGTCAGTGTCATGCCAACAGACCGTTCTTCAGGGTCAGCTGCCGGTCCATCCGCGCGGCAATCTTGGGTGAATGGGTCACCATCATCAGCGCTGCCCCGGTTTGCGCGACCAGTTTCAGCATTTCGTCCAGCACATCCTCCGCTGTGCCTTCGTCAAGATTTCCGGTCGGTTCATCGGCCAGCAGCAGTTTGGGGCGCGCGGCCAAGGCGCGGGCAATCGCCACCCGTTGCTGTTGCCCGCCAGAGAGCGCTTCGGGGTATTTCTTCATCTGATCTGCCAGCCCCAACGCGCCCACAAGTTGCTGGATATGTGCCTCATCCACACGCCCCGCAAGGGCGGCCTGAAAGGAGATGTTGGCCGCGACTGTCAGGGACGGGATCAGGTTGAACTGTTGGAAGACCAGCGCGATTTCACTGCGGCGCAAGGCTGCTCTGCCGCTGTCATCAAGGTCGGTCATGTCTTTGCCGGACACTCTGACAGCGCCGCTATCCGGCGCTTCAAGGCCGCTGGCGATGTGCAGGATGGTGCTTTTACCGCTGCCTGATTCACCGGTCAGGGCAAGGGTTTCGCCCTCAGCCAATCCAAAGCTGATGCCGCGCAGCACCGGCACGTCCCCTTCGCTGTCGCGAAAGGACTTTTGCACCGCTTCGAACTCAAGAACCATCACGTCTCTCCAATGGGGCTAAGGTATGGCGTATCGGCTGGTTTGACAGGGCGCGCGCGCAGAAACCAAATCAGATGTGTCGAAAGCCAAAGCATCGCGCGTGGTTTGCGCTCACGCCATGATCTGGACGACGCCGTCCACAACGCGCGCCTGTAACATCCTCAGCGGCACCCGCGCAGGTGCCGCCACGGCCGCACCCGACCGGGCATCAAAGAGCCCTTGGTGCAGGGGACATTCGATATGGGTGCCGTTGAAGTACCCGTCACACAGGTTGGCCGCCCCATGGGTGCACCGCGCCAAAGCGACGGTGATGCCTTCCTTTGTGTCAAATACAGCCAACTCGCGCCCCTGAAAACTCACGGGCGTTGCGTCCCCGGCAAAGAGATCCGCCACGTTGATCAAGTCCTGCCAGGTCTTTTCGCGCGCCATTTCAGCCCGCCTCAGCGGCGTCGCTTCGCGGCGTGCGGCCGGTCAACTGTCCCAGAATGTCGATGTGTGCCCCCAGATATCCGCGCGGCTCTACCGCCACATGGGTCTTCAGTTTCTCATGCAGGGCAGGCAGGGCATAGAACGGAACAGAAGCGGCATAATGGTGCTCCGCATGGTAGTTCATGTTCCATGCGAGAAACTGCATGGGCCGGGCGACGTAATTCGTGCGGGTGTTTTCCTTCATGTCGCGCACGCAGGGTTTGCCGACATGTTCGGTCATGCGGATAAAGCGCATCACCGGCTCTCCCAGCACCACGGGCAGCCACCAGTACCATATCGGCGCCCACCAGCCCGTGGCGGTGCAGGCGGCAAGGATCACAAGATATCCGATCAGCATCAACCGCGCTTCCCAGAAGATGGTTTGATGCTCCGGCCTGGGTATGAACCGCTCTTCTTCTGGCGTCAGTCGACCCATCGTATGCCGTGCCAGTTCGGTGAACTTGTTGCGCCAATAGGGGATCGAGGACAGATACCAGAAATAGCCGCCAAGCGACTGCGGCAGCTCGATCATCTCCGGATCGTCGCCGTGCAATTGTGTGTAGGTGTGGTGGTCGCAATGCTCATACCGAAAGTGCCGGTTGGGCAGCATGATGATAAACCCGCAGATGTTACCAATGACGTCATTGATCCAGCGTGTCTTGAACACCGTGTAGTGGCAGCACTCATGTTGGAGGGAGAAATGATGCACCATCACCACCCCATGCAGGAACATCGCAGGCCAGATCAGCCAGCTGTCATAGGCCAGAAAAATCAGCGACCCGGTACAGGCCAAAACGACAATCCAGAGGGCCAGATGCCGGAACGCAGGCCCGTTGGAGCGTTGCATCAGCGTTTTCAGTTCAACCCGCGTCAGCGTGCCATCGGCGAGGGCCTGTGTAATGGGTGTCAGAACGGGTGCGGACATGAGCATGCTTTCCTTGTTACCCCCAGAGTAGGTTTGGACCTTTGCAATGCAAGGCGGTAGTTTGGCACAGGACCCATTTTGCAGGATGCGACCATGACCAAAAGCGCTGTGACCCCGACGATTGATTTAGGCGCGGATGGGCGCCATGTGGGCGATTTGCGGGTGCGGTGGTCGGACAACTCGGTGCCTTTGGGCTATCACCCCGTGCCGATCCTCAGTTTACGGAATGGCGCGGGACCCGTGGTGGTGTTGATTGCGGGCACCCACGGGGATGAATTTGAAGGGCCGTCTGCGATCATGCGGGTGATGGGCGCGCTTCAACCGGACGAGATCCGAGGTCAGATCATTGCAATTCCTGCGTTGAATGCCCCGGCAGTGCGACAAGCGGCGCGGGTGTCGCCGCTGGACGGTGTGAATCTCAACCGCGCCTTTCCCGGCAATCCGATGGGAGGCGTGACAGATCAGATTGCCTACTACGTCGAGACAGCCTTGCTACCGATGGCGGACGCCGCCGTTGATCTGCATTCCGGCGGGGCGGCGTCGTTCTTTACCCCCTGCACCTTGCCGACGCGCACGGCGGATGCCGCGCTCTATGCCCGCAACCTCGAATTGGCGGAGGTGTTTGGCCTGCCGCATGTCTGGGTGCTGGGCAGTTTCAACGACGCCCGTTCGGTCAATTCCGCAGCGGAACGCGCAGGCGTACCGATGATCGCTGCTGAACTTGGGGGCTGTGGTGGTGTGGACCCAGCGATCACCGATGCAACGGAGGCGGGGCTGATGCGCGTGTTGCGGCATGTCGGTGTGGTGCAGGGGCAGGTGGAAACACAGGCCTCCCCCCGCAAGGTTGAGATTACCAGCGCAGAGCATAGCCTCTATGCCCCCGGCGAAGGTGTCTTTGACCGCCGCGCGCAGGCGGGTCAGGACGTGAAAGCCGGGGACATCGCAGGCACCTTGCACTACGCGCTGGAGCCGCGCCGACCTTCGGAGGTGATTGCCTTTGCCCGTGACGGCATGGTGCTTGCCCACACCAACCGGGGCTATGTGCAACGCGGTGATATGTTGATGATGGTGGTCCGCGACGTCGATTGACTATCGTCGCTCCAACCGTCGGAAGAGCACCGACAGTCCAAAACAGATGACGAAGTAGAAAGCGGCGGCAGTCAGCCATGCCTCAAATATCAGACGGGTAGAGGCCACAAGCTCCACCGTTTTGAACGTCAGGTCCGGTACGGAAATCAGTGAAACGAGCGAGCTGTCCTTGACCAGAGAGATGAACTGGTTGGCCATCGGCGGCATCACCTTGCGCATGGCCTGCGGCAGCACGATGTATCGCATTTCCTGCCAGCGGCTCATCCCGATGGACCGCGCCGCTTCGCGCTGGCCCTTGTCGACCGATTGAATGCCCGCGCGCACGATTTCCCCGACAAAGGCGCTTTCAAAAAGCGCCAGCACAATGATGCCAGAGATCAGCGCCGGGAAACGCCGCATGTCACCAAAGAGGAATGTCCAGACGGCGTTGTTATCACTGCGCGCGATCTCCCGCGCCCAGCGTTCCATGTTGAGCGCCTGAATCAGCTGTTCGGACAGGAAGAAAAAGAAGATGAAGATCACAACGACCGGCGGCACGTTGCGCAGGAATTCCAGATAGGTGCGGGCCAGCATGCGCACTGTCAGATTGGCTGAACACCGCGCAATCCCAAGGATCACGCCAAGGATCAGCGCAAGGATGCTGGCATAGATGCTGATGCGGATCGTGGCGACAAGACCCTGTACGAGCAGGTTGGCGACCCAGCGTTCTTCGCTTTCCTTGTAGCGGAACATGTAGTTGGGAATGCGTTCCCACCGCCAGTCGTAGTTCAGCGCGCCGCCGATGCGGAGGATGATCACGGAAGCCACACCAATGATCACCGCCAGAATGACGTAATCCAGCCAATGCAGGCGTTTGATCAATTTGCGCATATTGGGAATGGCTTTCGGACAGAGATCAGGCGGGCCCGTGACAGGCCCGCCCGTGCGTCGCTTATTCTGCGACGTCGTCTTTCCAGTCGTCACCACGGAACCAGTAATCGTGACGCTCTTTCAGCCAGCCGGTACGGGTTTTCACGCCGATCCAGTTGTTGAAATAGTTCTCCGCGTCCGGGTCGCCCTTGCGGAAGGCAAAGGCTTCACCACCTGCCTGAAACGTCTCGTTGAACGGGACATAGAGCGTGTCGGAGTAGCGGCGTGCTTCCTCGGATGGGGTCGGCTCAGACGCCATTGTCGCATGCGCGTTGCCATTGAGCACTTCCTGGGTGGAGGCGCCGTCTTCGTCAAACATCAGCAATTCCGCTTGAGGGAACATGGACTGGATGACGGCCACCGGGGTGGCACCCCGGCGCGCGGCGAAGGTCACGTCAGGGCTGTTGTAGTCTTCCAGTGTGAACCCTTCGGTCATGGACTTGTTGGCCAGAATGGTCATGCCGGAATAGGCGTAAGGGTCCGAGAACGCGACGGTCAGGTTCCGTTGTGGCGTGATCGACATGCCGGAAATGATCACGTCGAATTTGCCAGACACAAGCGCGGGAATGATCCCGTCCCATGAGGTCGGCACGAATTCGACCTCAACCCCCATGTCCTTGGCCAGTTCCCGACCCACGTCCAGCTCAAAGCCGACCAGATCACCGTCGAGGTTGCGCATGGACCACGGGCGGAAGATCGACAGGCCGATCTTGATCACGCCATTTTCCTTGATGCTCTCGATCACACTGTCGCTGGACAGGCTTTGTTGTGTGCTTTGCGCAGAGGCGGGCAGGGCCAGCGCCATCGCGGCGGCAGAGGCCATCGCAAGGCCTGCAAGGCGTCGGGTAAGTGTCATAGGTCTTCTCCTTGTTGGTAGATGTATTGGGTTACGTCTGAACGGCGTATTTCTTCTCCAGCCGGGAAACGCCGATGGATAATGCGAGTGTGACCACCATGTAGACCGCGGCGATGGTGAACCAAATCTCAAAGCTCATGTAGGTGTCAGAAATCAGGTTGCGTCCAATGGTGGTCAGTTCCGCCACCGCAATCACACTGACAATGGCAGAGCTTTTGATCAGGTGCACCACTTCGCCGGTCATTGGCGGCAGCATGAATTTCACCGACTGCGGCAACACGATATAGCGGTACGCCTGTCCTTTGCTCATCCCAATGGAGGTCGCGCCTTCCCATTGTCCCTTGGGCACCGCGTTGATGCCCGCGCGGAAAATCTCCGAAATCAGGGCGGCGTGGAAGACGGCAAGGCACATTACACTGGCGGTGTAGCGGTCGAGTTTGAAGACCGGGCCAAGCACGTAATAGAACAGGTAGAGCAGCACCAAAATCGGCATGTTGCGGACGAATTCAAGAAACGCGACAGCGACTGCGGTACCGATCACAAGACCCGACAGGCGCAGCAGGGCCACCAGCAATCCCAACACGGTCGCAAAGAAGAAAGCTGTGACCGACAGCTGAATGGTCTTCACCAGCCCGATCATGATCTCGCCCCACTGAAATCCGTCGTCGGTCAGCGTGTAGAAATACTGCGGCATGCGGTACCATTGCCAGTTGTAGCCCATGGACTGCGCGCCGGAATAGGCCGACCAGATGATCGTCCCGATCACCAGCAGATAGAGCGCCACCGACACCGGAACGGAGTTTATGAAGGCGCGGAACTTCTTCGCACCAGTTGGGGCCCGCGCTGCCATCAGTGGTCCAAAATCTGGCTGAGGAACATTTTGCAGCGCTCGCTTTCGGGGTTGGTAAAGAACTTCTCTGGCGGGGCGGTTTCCACGATACGGCCTGCTTCCATAAACACCATGGTGTCGGCAACCTTGCGGGCAAATCCCATCTCATGGGTGACGCAGACCATGGTTATCCCGGTGCTGGCAAGTTCGACCATCACATCGAGCACTTCGTTGATCATCTCAGGATCAAGGGCAGAGGTGGGTTCATCAAACAGCATGATCCGCGTCTGCATGCACAAGGATCGCGCAATCGCGACCCTTTGCTGCTGGCCCCCTGACAACTGCGCGGGATATTTGTCGGCCTGCTCCGGAATATGGACCCGTTCCAGATAGGTGCGTGCGCGTTTTTCGGCTTCGGCTTTGGAAATCTTCTGGACCTTCATCGGACCAATCGTGAGGTTTTCCAGGATCGTCAGATGCGGAAACAGATTGAACTGCTGGAACACCATGCCCACTTCCTGACGCAGCTTGCGCAACCCTTTGGAGCCTTCCTCCACCTCGATCCCGTCGATGACGATGGTGCCCGCGTTGTGAAACTCCAACCCGTTGAAGCACCGGATCAACGTCGATTTGCCAGAGCCGGAGGGGCCGCAGATCACCACGCGTTCGCCTTGCTTTACGGTCAGACTGACATCGGTGAGGGCTTGGAAATCATCATAGAATTTGTCGACTTTGGAGACAGAGATCATGGTATCGTTCTGAACCATTACTGTGTGCTCCTGAAACTACGCGCGGTCTTGGGTCAGTATGTCTGCGGGTCTTCTTGAACCGCAACAGTTTTCTGACGCCCTTTGGTGGTGTGTCAGATTAACTAGGTCAAAATTCTCAAGGGCGATCAAAAAAGTTTCAATCCGCCGATTTTGTCGTTGGCAACATGTCTGGCTATGAGCAGGGACAGGATCAGCCCCGTGGAGACAGCAAGAGCGATGCCGATGGGGACGCCCGTCAGGCCCCATCCCAAAGCCTCCGACAGGAACCATATGAAAAAGGCGACACCGAAGATCTGACGGTAGATGCCGATCCACATGGTCCAGACCGCCTTCTTCAGGGCTTGCAGCAGTGAGTTGACGGAAAACAGCACCACGTAGATTGGCAGGATCACGGCCTCGACTTTCATAAACAAGGCGCTGATGCGGATAACCTCAGGGTCGGAGGAAAACAGGCGCGTTGCAAGCGCGCCCCCAAACCACAGGAACGGGAAAGCGCAGGCGGTGAAAGCCACGCCCAGCATCCAGCACATTTTGAAAGCCTCCCGAACGCGGCCAAAATTGCCGGCACCGTAGTTTTGCGCCGCGATCGGCAGGAAAGCGATGGTCACGCCAAGCGCGGGCAACAGGAAGATCTGTTCGACCCGAAACGCCACACCAAAGCCTGCCAGCGCTTCCTCCCCGTAGCCTTTGAGGGCATATTGCACGATGAACCCGCTGGCGAATGTGACCAACAGGGCAAAGCCTGCGGGGAACGCCTGCGTGGCAATCTCCCGGTATTTGCGGGGCAGCGGGATAAATTCGCCCACCTTGAGGTCCTGCATCATCGCCCGGCCAAAGATCCGGTACAGGACATAGATCGCAACGCCCGTCTGGCTCAGCACCGTGGCAAGCGCGATGCCCGGAAATCCCATGCCCGGCACAAGACCGGGTATGCCAAACATCAACAACGGGTTCAGCGCAACGTTTGCGAAAAAGGCCACCATCAGCGCGCGCTGCATGGAAACCGTATCGCCTCTGGCCTGTAGAATGCCATTGCCGCCATAGGCCAAAATGAAGCCCGGCAGCGATAGCACCAGCCAGTTGAAATAGGATTGCCCCGCGTCCCGGTACGCACCGGGTTCAGAGACGATGGCGATCAGCGACGGGCCTGAGAGGAGGGCGATGCAGATCATGATTATCGTGGCGACAATCGCGAAACTGATGCCCTGCGCGGCAAGATGGCGGGCATCGGCAACATCCTTGCGCCCCTTTGCATTGCCCACCAGCGCGCTCATCGCGGAGCCAAGGCCGAAGCCAACCGCAACAAGGACAAAGAACGCCTGAAACCCAACGATCAGTCCTGCTTGCGCCTGCGTGCCGATGTAGCCTGCATAGAATGTATCAACGACATTATAGAGCGTGCTGAACAGCATCCCCACAGCGGCAGGCAAAGCCAGCTTGCGAAAGTGACCGGAGATCGGCCCGGTGGTCAGGTCTTCATCTATCATGGCGCGGTCTTTCGCGTGGGGTCACAGCTGTGTTGTCATCTTGTAGCCCCGCGCGAAGTACATCCGCGCATAGGTGACGCTGAGATCATTGAGCCAGGTCGTCCGTTCGAGGGTAAAGATCGCGTCACCCTCGGCCATGTTCAGGAAATCGGCAATCTCCTGCGTGGCGTTGATCGCGGAAAAAACCAGTTCGCCGTCGGTAAAGGGAACCTTGCGGACCAGCCATTCATTTGGGCCAAGCGCCTCAAAGGGTTCATGTGCCGCATCCGGAACAGCGGCGATGTTGATCCAGCGATCCTCCAGCTGGTAGCCGTGGCTGTCGGCATAATGCATGCAGCGCAGGTGGAGCACCTGCTGGTTCTTGGGCAGGTTGATCTGTGCCTGTAGCCAGCCGGGGGCAGGCATCACCTGCCGTTCCACCAGGATATAACGGTACGCCGCGCCGCTGTTGGTGATTTCCTCGCGGATCAGGGGGATGGCGAATTCGGCCTTGCGACTGGGCGCCGATTTGACCCGTGTCCCGGCTTTGCGTTTGCGCTCCAGAATGCCTTCATGGACCAGTTCACGCATCGCCCGATTGACCGTCGCACGGGCGCAGCCGAACTCCTTGGCCAGTTCCACCTCTCCGGGCAGGTTGGCGCCGGGGGGCCAAACGTTTTTGCGGATGCGATCCAGCACGTTGGCCTTGATGTCATGGTAGCTGGTGCGCACGTTTGAGGCCGCTCGTATATTATGTCTGATGTTATTTTGATAATGGCGGACGAAAGAGGAGGCCGCAAGCCATTCCATTAGGTGGGCTAATGTATACTGTTATCACCCCGCTATTGGTCAGTGGGGGCTGGGTCATTAACCTTTTCCCAACAGACGTGGTCGCCAACCGCGCATATGCCCCAAAGCGGGCAGGGGACAAGGGAAATCAAAGTGTTGGATGTTGCACGAAATCCGTTGGATCAGGGTGCGCGTAATTTGCTGCTGAATTGCGCAGGATGCCAGCCGGGGCACAGTGTCCTGATTGTGTATGAGACCGAAGACGACGGATATTACGATCCGGAATTGCGGGGCGAACTTGAACGCGTCGCGGGTCATCTGGGGCTGATCACCCAATCTCATGGCGTCCCGATTGCCCATTACGTAACTGATCCGGACGCAGTGCTTGCCGCGAAAATGGCCGCTGCGGATTGCACGATTTTTCTGGCGCGCATGGGCGATCAGATCAGGTTTCGGCCAAGGGACGCGGCGCTGAACCAGATCATCAGCTATGCGCTGGACCGTGACATGCTCGCCTCTCCCTTCGGAACAGTGGATTATCGGGCTTTCGATGATCTGAAATACCTGATCAATGATGCGATTGCCGTGGCGCAGGATATCCATGTGACCTGTCCGGCGGGCACGGATTTCCGGGGCGGGCCAGTGTACTTTGAAAGCCACGGGTCCGATGTCACGCGCAAACGGTTCCCTGTGTCCGTTTTCGCGCCGGTCCCCGCGGCTTCCTTTTCCGGCAAGGTCGCGCAGCGTGGGTTTCTGACCGGGACAGGGTCGAACTATTACACGCCCTGGTCCTGCGCTGTTGAAGATACCTTGGTCGTTAATTTTGACTCCAACCGCATCACCGGGTTTGAGGGGAGCGACAGCGATGTCGCCGCCGCTCAGGCGCATTATGAAAGCGTTGGTACGCGGTATGGACTGGATACGTATTTTGTTCACTCATGGCACGCGGGCATTCATCCCGGCTGTGCCTCCAAAGCCCCCGCAGGCGCGCATATGGAACGCTGGAGCGGCAGCGCCTTTGGCAATCCGCGCCTGTTGCATTTTCATACCTGCGGAGATTACCCGCCCGGAGAGATTTCGCTGAACGTTCTGGACCCGACCATCCGGCTGGATGGGGTCGCTGTCTGGGAGCAGGGTATTCTGCACCCTGAGCGGATCAAGGGCGGCGCTGCGTTGCTGACCGCGCATCCCGATATGGCGGCTGTTTTTGCAGATCCGGCCACAGATGTCGGGCAAGCGGCCTGCGGAAATCTGCGGTACGGCGCTTAATCCGGTTTGCTGGATCGGGCGAACGCGCCTGCTTCTTCATGCAGCCATGTGCGGAAGGCCTGAACGGGCTTTGAAGCCAGCGCGTCATGGGCGCAGACAAACCAGTATGAAAACTGTGACTGCGCAATCTGAGGGAAGGGATAGACAAGTGTTCCCTCCGCCACGGCGTCTGCCACCAAGGGTCCCCGTCCCATCGCCACGCCGAGACCCTGTGCGGCGGCTTGCACCACAAGGTTCGCCTGTCCATACGTTCGCGTACGGTCAAATCGAGGCAGGCTGATGCCGCACTCCCTTGCCCAGAAATCCCAGTTGGACGCCATGTCGGCGGTTTCCAGATTGTCCTGCAAGATCGTATGCGCGGTCAGATCGCCCACGCTTTGCAGCTTCTCCGCCAGCTTTGGCGCGCAGACGGGCGACATGCGTTCGGCCATCAGCTGTTCGGCATGCAGGCCGGGGAAGCCGCCTGCGCTATAGCAGATATAGACATCCGCCTCCGACAGATCAGGGTCACGGGACTGCGGATCGGTCGAGAGCGAGATGGAGATGTCCGGGTTGGAATCGTCAAAATTCAGC